>FTBF01000064.1_pt1 | contig 19356 bp, 19 predicted proteins | sample 1639301 | NCBI WGS metagenome assembly FTBF01 (sample SAMEA3914864, study PRJEB12502) | metagenome | biome: forest; material: soil | place: USA | collected 2012-03-12 | depth 0.3 m
CAGGAGCCGGCGATGGTCGCGGAAGACGTTGAACCGGAGATCGTGAGGACCCTTCCCGGGGAGCCGCATGATGCTCCAAGGAATTCGAGCCTCAACTTCCCAGCCCTCAGCGGTGACCCGTCCCTTTGATTCGATGGCGCCAAGCCACTCGCGTTTCGCGGCACGACCGCCGGCAATCTGGATATTTGTGGCGCCCCGCGAGTTCATCGTGAACTGGTTGAAGTCGCCGAGGTTGCCAAAAGTATCGAGGGAGAGAGTGACCGAATCGTCACCCCGAAGACTCACGTTCGTTCGATATTCAGTCGATTGGATCGCACGAGGCTGCCGGTCGGCGAGGCGAGCAGCAAAGTAAATGAACTGCTCGTCGTAACCCAGACAGAAATCTCCGCCCTCCGCGGCAACCGCGCCGGTTTGCGCATCCACGAGGCCTTTGAAGTGGATCGCGTCTCGGTATTCGCCCTCCGTCACCTTCCCGTCGAGGGTGGGCGGAGACGCCATTCGGCCACCCATAAACTCCACGGGAGCGGCCGTGGAAACTGCGGTCAATGAAGCAACCAGTAAGGCAAGAGCCAAACGCACCGAAGCAGTATGCCAACGCTAGTGCCGGTTCGGCCCAATAGGCGCAAACACACCACTCGAAACCGCAAGCATTCGCGGCATGTGAGCGGAAACCGCATAACTTAACGGGACCTTTGGCGGGAGGCCCCATAATGGCTTGTGCGAATCTTGGCGGTCGACGGCGGCGGAGTGCGGGGCGTAGTCCCCGCGGCGGTTCTCGACCTCTGGCAAAGCGAAGGCGCCAATGTCGAATTCGACGCCTTCTCCGGCACCTCCACCGGCTCCATCGTCGCCGCCGGCCTTGCCCTCGGCCACCCACCCAAGCAGGTTCTCGACCTCTTCAAAAACCACGTCCCCAAGATCTTCACCCAGGAGTCGCTCACGCTATCCCAGAAGCTTCTTTCCTTCAAGGGTTGGGCCAAGCCCGCGTATAGCGGCGAAGCGTTGAGAGTCGCCTTGGTCGAGGCGTTCGGAGACGCGACTTTGGGCGATGTGCCCAAGCCTTTGGCGTTGAATGCCTTGGACGTGGTCACCGGTTCCACCCGGACTTTCCGTTCGCATCACCATCCGGGTTCGGCGGCGGATCGGGGCGTGACTTTGGTGGATGCCGTCCTCGCCAGCACCGCCGCCCCCAGCTTCTTCCCCAGCGCCTCCGTCGCCGGCTCGTCGTTCATCGACGGCGGCATGTGGGCCAACAACCCGGCTCTGCTCGCGCTTTTGGATGCGCGGGCCTTGGGGGCGGAGGATCCGCGGCTTGTTTCGCTCGGCACCGGACGCCTCTTTTGGGGCCGCAGCGTCGGCTTCGGAACCGCTCGCGGATTGATCGGCTGGGGCGCGCCACTGATCGTGCTGATGATGTCGGCCCAGAGCCAGGGGGTGGACGGATATGTAAAACGTCTGCTGGCTCCCGAGCGCTATCTGAGGGTCGATCCCCAGCTTCCGCGAGAGTTGGCGGGGCTTGATGAGCCGGAGGCGATCCCGGCGCTTCTAGTCCGCGCGGCCGAGGCGGCACGAGCAGCGTTGCCCGCATTTCGGGAGCTCTAGGTTCTCGGTATATTCGCAACGTGGACAAATCGCCCTTAGAATCCGCGGTCCACGGCCGCCTGAAAGAATCGATGGCCTCGATCGTCGGCATCCAGAATTTCGACGAAGCCGCCGTGGAGCGGATGGCCGCCGAGAAGACGGCACTTGTGCTCCCGATCCTTCGCGAGACCCTGCTTGAAGACGCGACGCCTTCTCTCGATCAGATCCATCAGGCGGAGTTGGAGGCGACAAAGCGGAAGATGAAAACGATGACCGGGCTGATGACCGATCCCGGAACAACCGTTGCGGAGCTACGAGCGAAAGCGGAGTTGGCGGCCATTCCGGCCCCGGTGCCCGTCGACTTGTTGGCCGATGAGTTGGAAGCGCGGCTGGCCGAGTTGGAAGCGCGGATGAACCCGGCCGTGGCGCAGGCGCCTCGCTTGCAGTCCGAGGACGCCGCAAACTCTGACCAGGAACAGAAAGACGATTTGAGTTTAAAGGCGGCAGGCGAGGCGCCTGCGCCACAGCCGGATGAACGTCAGCCACAATAAGTCTCAATGAACGGCAACCTTCAGTCGTGGCTCGGCGCGCAGATTGGGGAGCTCAAGGAAGCTCACCTTTACAAGGTCCCAAAGATCCTCGAAACTCCGGCGGGAGGGCGCGTGACCATGAACGGCAAAGAGGTGGTAAACCTCTCCAGCAACAACTATCTGGGCCTGGCCAACCACCCGAAAGTCGTTGCGGCGGCCCATGCGGCCATCGACCGCTGGGGCGTCGGCGCCGGCGCCGTACGCTGGATCGGCGGCACGATGAGCGTGCACGAAGAGCTTGAAGAGCGGCTGGCTTCGTTTAAGCACACCGAAGCGGTCCTCGTCTTCACCGGCGGCTTCACCGCCAATGCCGGCACCATTCCCGCGGTTCTGACCAACAAGGACGTCGTCATCTCGGACGAGCTGAACCACGCCTCGATCATCGACGGCGTTCGCCTTTCTCCGGCCAAGTACAAGAAGAGCGAGGGCTACGTCTTCCCGCACAAAGACATGGAGGCGCTGGAGAAGATTCTTCAGAACACCCAGTCGTTCGAGAAGCGGATGATCATCACCGACGGCGTCTTCTCAATGGACGGCGACATCGCCCCGCTTCCCACGATCGTCGAACTCGCGGAGAAGTACGACGCGTTCGTGATGGTCGACGACGCCCACGCAAGCGGCGTCCTGGGCAAGAACGGCGCGGGAACAACCTCCCACTTCGGCCTCTACGGTCGAGTCGATATTCAGCTCGGCACCCTCAGCAAGGCTCTGGGAGTTGTCGGCGGCTACATCGCCGGCTCTGCGCTGCTGAAGGACTGGCTGATCAACCGCGGTCGTCCGTATCTCTTCTCCACCGCCCACCCTCCGATGGTGGCGGCCGCCCTGATCGCCGCCCTCGACGTGATGGAGAACGATCCCGAGCCGATGCGCAAGCTGTGGGAAAACACCAAGTGGTGGAAAGCCGCTCTGCAAGAAGCCGGCTTCGATACGATGGGCAGCGAGACGCCGATCACGCCGGTCTACGTAGGGGACGAGAAGAAGTCGGCCGAGATGGAGCGAATGCTGTTCGACGAAGGCGTCTACGCCCTCTCGATCGCCTTCCCCACCGTCGCCCGCGGCAAAGCACGCATCCGCACCATGCCTTCGGCAGCCCACACGCAGGAGGATCTTGAGTTTGCGCTTGCGGCCTTCAAGCGGGTTCGCGACAAACTCGGCTAGGGGTGGAGTGATTTGAGAAGTTCGATAGCCCGCGGCCTCATCTCCGCATGATCGACGATCGGCCAGGGGTAGGTCTCACCCAGAACCACCCCGGCCGCCTGCAACTCCATCGGTCGGGCTTTGGCCGGAAAGTGAACCGCTGGCCCTTTCAGCTCCCGCAGTTCCGGGACCCATCGCCGGATGAAGATGCCATCCGGATCGTAGGTCTCGCTTTGGGTGATCGGGTTGAATATCCGGAAGTAGGGCTGAGGATCGCAACCGGTAGAAGCAGCCCACTGCCAACCGCCGTTGTTGCTGGCCAAGTCGAAATCGAGAAGGAACCGGGCGAACCAGGCTTCGCCTCGGCGGTAATCAATCAGGAGGTCCTTGGTGAGGAACGAGGCAACGACCATCCGAAGTCGGTTGTGCATCGTGCCGGTTTGGCGGAGGCAGCGCATGGCGCCGTCGATAAGCGGATAGCCTGTCTGCCCCTCGCACCAAGCGACCCAATGGCTCTCCTGCCCAGGGTAGACGATGCCCCGGTACTTCGCCTGAAAGGGCTCCTCGACCACGTGGGGCGAGTGGGCGAGGATGTCTTGGTAGAAGTCTCGCCAGATCAGTTCGGACAGCCACTTGTCGGCACCTTCGGACTGCCCGGCCAGGGCGGCGCGGACGCATTCACGAGTCGAGATCGTGCCGAATCGGAGGTGGACGGAAAGTCCGCTAGTGGCTTCCAAAGCAGGGAAATTCCGGTCTTCCCCGTATCCCGAAAGCCGGGTGCTGAAATCGAGCAGGCGTCTCTTTGCCGCATCCTCGCCCGGGGCAATGACGGTCTCCGCGGGGATGAAGCCGATGTCCTCGAAACCCCAGGACGAGTTCGGCAGATCGCTTCCGGTCCAGATGGCCGACTTGTCCGCGTGGCAAAACGCCGCGTCCCGCTCAGGAATGAATCGCCGCCGCCATGCCCTTGAGTACGGCGTGTAGACGCGGAAAGGATCTCCGGTGGCGGTAACGATTTCGCCCGCTTCGAAAACAACGGTGTCTTTGACCGTTTCGAACCCTCGCCCTTCTCCGGCAAGGGCGACGGCGACTTCCGCGTCGCGCTTCTTCGCGTAGAGCTCATAGTCACGTCCGGTGAAGACAGCGTCGACTTCAAGTTCTCGAGCCAGTTTTGGAATCTCTTCTTCCGGCTTCCCAATTCGGACGACCAGCCGAGAGCCGATGGCGTGGAGCTTACGATCCATCTCTTCCAACGAGCGGAGGATGAAGCTCACCCGGCGATCGTCGCGGTCCTCAAGCTCGTCGAGGATGTTGCGGTCGAAGATGAAGACGACCGCCACTTGATCGGCCTGACCTGTGGCTATGGCAAGGGGCGCATGGTCGCGGAGACGAAGATCCCGCCGAACCCAACAGATTGCCCGGCGGAGCGGTTTCGCCATCCAAAAGATCTACGGCAAGGACGGAAGGATGTCTTATGCCTTCAACGGTTCGGCGTACTTGTCGAACCAGCCGGCGAGGCTCTTCTCGTCGATTCCGCCTGCCGCCAAGGCCACGAAAACGACCGCCGTTTCTGCCTCGGAGGAGCGCAGTTGGTACCCGTTTAGGCCGAGAAACGTGCACGACGCGGCGAGCGCGGTTCGTCGATTCCCGCCGGGAAAGGGTCGGTCATGGATGATGGAAAAGGCGTAATCCGCAGCGAGAACGGGAATGCTCGCGCCATCCATCTGCCACCGGCTTCTTGCCTTGCCGATGACGGAAATCATGCTTTGCGTATCGGTCGGAAGTTCGGCCACTCCGCCGTAGGAGGAGACCACCGCCTCGTTGATGGCGATTAATTCCGGTACGGTCAGAAAGCGGGGGTCGCTCACTTGGCCAATTCCGCCAGAGCGTTCTTGTTGCGGTTCATCACCTCGCGGGCAACTTCCATTGCTTTCTCGAAGTCGGGGTCAAGAGCGGTGACCAGTAACCGGCCGGGTTGCATGGCTAACTTCAGTTGATCGCCCTTCTCGACTCCGAGGTGAGTCAGCACTTCTCTAGGCAAAACGATCCCTAGAGAATTGCCGATCTTCATGACTTTCACTTCTACCATGGTTAGAACGTCCATTATAACCATCCAACAAGCCACAATAGATTCATATGCCTACCTTTCTCGCAACCTGGGAGCAGCCCGGGAGGACCGCCGTTGAGACGGCTTGGCGAACCTGGCAGGCTCAGAATGACCTTCGCGGGGCGATGATCGAAGGGCTCGCCGCCTGCGAGCTGGACCCGGAGTATCTCGCGATTGGGCTTGGTTCGCTCCCCAATGAAGATGGGGAACTGGAGCTTGACGCCGCGATCATGGACGGCCGTGACCTTAAGGCGGGCGCGGTCTGTGCGTTGAAGGGCATTGTCCCCGCCATCAAGGTTGCCCAATTGGTCATGGACCACACCGACCACGTCATGATCGCCGGAGAGGGCGCGCGCCGGCTTGCGATGGAGCACGGGATGAAGCCACAGCAGACGATGACGTGTAAGAGCTTGGAAGCTTGGGAAGAGTGGAGAGCCAAGGGCGCACACACCGAATACATTCACTCGATCGACGAACTCGGCCACGCGGATACGGTAACGATGTTGGGGCTCAACGGAGACCACCTCGTTTCGGCCAGCGCAACGAGCGGGCTGTCCTGGAAGAAGCCGGGCAGAGTGGGGGATTCGCCGATCATCGGCGCGGGCGTGTACGCGGATAACGAAGTTGGCGCGGCGGGCGCCACCGGCCACGGCGAAGAGCTTTGGAAAGCTGTCGCCTCGTTCAAGACGGTTGAAGGGATGCGGCGCGGTCTAAGCGCCCAAGAAGCGTGCGAGGAGACGATCCGGCATCTGGTGCGGCGACAGCCGCGAGGAATGATCATGCAGAGCGTGGTCTTGGCGCTTCGGGCGGATGGCGACTTTGGCGCGGCGGTAAATCAGGGCACGTTCCACCTTTGGAGTTGCGTGGATGGCCAGATTGAAGTTAAGGCATACGAGGGGATCTGCACATGAAACCGGTCGTTGGCGTAGTCGGCGAGATCGATGTTGAACTGCCGGATTTTGAGTTGGTGCCTTTCCGGGAAGGGGTTCCGGTCGATGCAGTTCTGATCGCTCCGGGCGACTTCCGGCCCGACGGAATCGACGAGTGGGTTCCGGTTGTCGAAGAGCCGACGGCCAAGGCGATTCGGAAGGCGATCGGCCGCTGGTCGGTAACCATCGAGGATGTCGAAAACATCCACGGGGTTGGCACGGTGGTCTTCGGGCTGCTGGAAGGCGGGCGGTTGCGCGAGGGTGGATTGGCGGTGCGAGAAGGGCACGAGCGGGCCATTCGGATTCGCGAGATCCGGGTCGACCGTCGCCGGGTGCCGTACGCTGAGCCGGGCACCGAGGTCGCGATCTCCTTTGGCGCGGTTCCGAAGACCCTGTTCCGCCGCGGATTCCGGTTGCGGCCGGGCCGCGAAGCCAAGGCAACCGAGAAGCCGGCGATCAACGCCGATATCAAGCAAGCGATTCTCGAGGCGGTTGGCGATGAGCCAATCGGGCGAGGGACGGCAACGATCTGCAAGACGGTCGACCAGACGCCGCAGCAGCTTGGTAACGTTTTCGAAGAGCTTCGCCGAGAAGGCAAGCTGGTCGGCTTTGCGGGGCAGTGGATCAAGCCGAAGGCGTTCGACCAGGGGGTCGATCGTTTCCTTGCCGCGCTAGACGCTCTCCACTTGGGACAGCCGAATCTGGCCTCCCATCCGATCGGAAAGGTCGTCGGGATGGCCCGGTTGGGCTGGTCGGGCAAGCCGCTCGACCGAATCGTGACCCGTCTCGTGGAGAAGGGCGCGATTATGATGCGCGACGAAGAGGTTCGTCGGCCATCGTTCAAGGTCAACCTGGGCGAGCGACAGCGAGCGCTGCTCGATAAGGTCGTCGCGATCATTCAATCGGGCGGCATCAACACGCCGAATGCGCATGAGATCGGCAAGCGGCTTCCCGCGCCGCCTCAGGCAATCAACGAGATTCTCAGCCTGGGTGAGGACGTTGGCGAGATCGTAACGCTATCCGACGGCGTGCTGTTCACGGCCGACGGTCTGACGGAGGTGCGTGAGCGACTCCGAGCGGGCACTAACGGCAAGCCGTTTACCCTTGCGGAGATGCGCGATTCGTTCGGCACCAGCCGTCGGGTGGCGGTGGCCTTGTTGGAGTACTTCGACGCGATCGGGTTCACTGAGCGTCAAGGCGAGAAGCGGATCGTTAAAAGCTAGAGCCGTAAGAGGTTCAGGCCGGGGAATCGTTCGAAGTCTTTGTCAAAGGTGACGAGGCGGAGATTCCCGGCCACGGCAAAAGCGGCGAGGTAGGCGTCGGTCCAAAGACGGGGCGTGACGATTCCATCCCGCACCCACTGGGCAAGCAATTCATCGACTCCCTCGGGATCCGGCAACATCCGAACTGACGGCGACTACCATAGAGAACGATAGATCTCCCAAGCCTTTTGCGGTGGGACCGCCACGGCCGATTCCCCATGGTTTTGGCAAAGAATTCTGAGCACCCCAAGCGAAGTCGTTCGACAGAAACCAATCTCGGAGTCCGCGTCTGAGTTCCAGAATGAGCGCGCAATCTTGTGCGCCGGGTGATGGGCACTCAGAAGTGCAATCCAAAAGTTGATGTCAGGAAGGTCGATCGACCTGTTCCATTACACGAATAATATTTTCGCAATCGTCGCGGTCCAGAATATCGTTGATCTCCGCGTTTGACGAAGGAGGTGTCCACCCGAAAACCGCGACAGGAGGCGGTCTCTTGTGACCAAAAATCTTATTCGCGTCAAGGCCCTTCTGAACTAATTGCCCAGCCAGGTCACTTGGTCGAACCCCTGCTTTGGCCGCCTCGGACTCTAAGTCGGCGTAAAGCTCGTCCGGCAGTTCTATCGACCTCATACACCATATTCTACGCCGACCTCGGAGAGGGAGATAGGTAACCTGCCCTAAATGGCTCATCGCTTCCTCGGCGCTCACTTCTCCACCGCCAAAGGCCTTCACCAAGCCGTGCGCGACGGATATGCGTTGGGTGCGGGAGCCATTCAGGTGTTCACCTCCAGTCCGCGCATGTGGAAGGGTGGGCCGGCCGATCCGGCGAAGGCGGCGATGCTGAAGAAGGCTTGGCAGGAGTGTGGGGAGCCGATTATCGTTAGCCACGACACCTACCTGGTAAATCTTGCCCATCCCGAGGAGGAGACCCAGACCAAGTCGCTCAACTGCCTTACCGAGGAGATGCAGCGCAGCGGGGCTTACGGGATTCCGTTTGTCGTTTCCCACATCGCTTCGACCAAAGGTCAGGACTCGGATGTCGCGCGGGGTGTTGCCGCGGCGAATATCCGCCGGGTCCTCGACAACTCGCCGGACAACGTGACGCTTCTCATGGAGACCACTGCCGGACAGGGTTCGTCGATGAACCGGACCTTCGATGAGCTCGGCGCATTCCTCAACGACCTTCATGGCGATCCCAGACTTGGCGTCTGCCTGGATACCTGCCATGTCTTCGCGGCTGGCTACGACATTCGTACCCCGGAGACCTACGCCGCGACCATGGCCGAATTCGATGAGAAGGTCGGGCTGGATCGGTTGAAAGTAGTTCACTGCAACGACAGCCTCAAGGCATTGGGGAGCCAGGTGGATCGCCACGCGAACATTGGGAAGGGGCTCATCGGCCTGGAGGCGTTCCGAGCCCTTGTCAACGATCCGCGTATGGCGGAGAAACCGATCCTGTTGGAGACCCCCGCGGAAGACGAGGGTCACGCCAAGGATTTGGCCCAGCTAAGGGCCCTCTCCGAGAACTAGTCCTTGTACGGATCGACCACGTCGTCGCCCGCCATCACCACGCCGATCGGTCGCAAAGTGTGGAGGACGCGGATGGTTCCGCCTTGCTGCGGGAGAACTTCGTCAAGCCGTTTGTAGGCCTGGGGAGCCTCGTCGACGTCCGCGCCGCGGAGTTCGACACCCTTCTCTCGCACCCAGTTCATCATTGACTCTTTCGAGATCAGCCCTTCGCCCTTGACCTTCCCCCATCGACTCTTGCCGGTGGCGGCGGTTCGGCTCATGACCCGGCCTGCGCCGTGAACCGTCGAGTAGAACAGTTCCCGGGATTCCGGAGACTCAACGCCCTCGACGATCACCGCGTTGTCGCCCATGCTTCCGCCGACGAAGCCGCGCTGACCCGGGCGAGCCGGGGTCGCCCCTTTTCGGCAGACCCAATAGTCGAGACCGTTATGCTTCTCGAGCCAGGCGAAGTTGTGGTGGTTATGAACCGTCTCCACGATCTCCGCGCCGAGGATCTCCGCGACCTTGTCCACCACGGCCTCTCGTCCCGCATAGGCATACTGCCCAGCGAGGTCGAGCGCCTTGATGTACTGCTCGCCAAGATCGGACCGCGCCGCCAGCCAGACCGGAGCCGCATCCATGTTCTCGTTCGCGTTCGCGGCGTCGAGGAACCAGGTCGCGGTCTTGTGGCCGAAGCCTCGGCTTCCGAAGTGGACGCCGATCCAGACGCGGTCCTTTTCGTCCATGAACAGGTCCACGTAGTGGTTGCCCGAGCCGACGGTGCCGAGTTGGAAATGGGCCGTGTCCTTCAGCGTGTAGCCTTTGGTCGTCTGCTGAAACGCCGGAAGCTCCTCCCAGAGCGGGGAGTCGAACAGCGGGTGCTGAATATCCCAATTGCTCTTCCGGCCGATGCCGAACGAGATTTGAGACGCGATCTTGTCCATGATGCTCGCGATCTTCGCGCGCACCTGGTTGGCGTCGATGTCCACTCGTGCGGCAAGGTTGCCGCACGCGATGTCGTAACCGACGGCGGTTGGCGAAACCGACACCTGAGAAGCCACGACGCCGCCGATCGGCACGCCATAGCCTTTGTGGTGGTCGGCCATCAACGCCGCGAATTCGCAGGTCGCGCGGGCACGCTCGATCTGCTCCAAAGCGCCAAGGTCGACGGGAGTTCCGCAGACCGGGATATCACCGTACTTTTCCATGGGACGGAGAAGGTACCGGACGGGCGGTTGCGGGCAAGGGGGCGTTAGGTCTTTGGGCGGAGAGTCTTAGGGCCATCGAGATCTTTGGGTCACTACCATAACCCTTCCCCCAACGACCCGAAGACCCGGCGCCTTAAACCCCGGCCAGTTGGAACATCTCGGCAACCTCACGGCGGAGGTCTCCGACGAGGGCGCGGAGGCCGGGGCAGCAGGGGGCGGTTCCCTCGAGGGCTTTGAGCGCTTCGCCGTAGTACCAGAGGGTGCCCCCCTTCTGTCCTTCAAAGGCGAGGAAAGCGGCATCGCCGCGCTTCCTTTGCATTTTCACCACGTCGCGGGCGTTATGGAGTTTGTCGGCCGCCGTGACCAGGAGTGCGGATGCGTTCATCGACGCGATGGAGGAGAGGAACTTCTCCTTGCGATCGCGCCACGAAATCGGAGCCCGGCCCAGGTTGTCCGAGCAAGCGGCCACAATCGCCGCGATCTCCTCACCGAACGCGTCCGCCAGAATGGCGCGGGAAGTTGACGTATCTTCCAGCGAGTCGTGAAGCAGGGCAGCGGCGCCTTCCGTGGCCGTACCTCCGTGCTCAAGGACCAGCGCCGAAACCGCCATCAGGTGCGAAATGAAAGGCACCGGAATCCCTTTTCGTACTTGGTCGCCATGGATCGCAAGCGCAAATTCGAATGCGCGGCAAAGAAGGGCGGATTCCATAGGACGTAGCCCCGTCTCCCCGGCCTCAACCAGGTTTCGACGAGACAAAGGGGACACCACGAGCATACCGTTACTTGTTCCATCGAACTCCTGAATCCCTCTCAGTAATCCTGACAGCCGGTAGAAGTTACGAGTTCTACACGTTAGACTCGGTCAAACGGCGATGCGTTCACGGGATGGCCGATCTCGCGCGAAATTCCAAATAAACGGTGTGGAGCCGCGAGGAAATTTTCTGCCGAACCAAAGCGAAGGGCTCTTCAATGGACAGGGCCAGACGAGCCGAGATCGTCAAATATAAAAGATTGGGGCGGATAATGGGTCTCGAACCCACGGCCTCCTCAGCCACAGTGAGGCGCTCTAACCCCTGAGCTATACCCGCCGTACAGGGAGCGTAAAGAGTACCCTAACGAAGCATGGCACTCGTCGCCGTCTCGATTGTGGGAGCCGAAAATCTTCCCGCCGAGGTTTTCCGACGGGCCGGTGCGGCTCTCGCCGCCCGGATCGAGATAACGGGTCTTGGCCCCGTCGAGCGGGAAGCGGGGATTGCCGCGATGGCCGTTGTCCTCCGAACTCGTATAGGCCCTTCGGCCCTGGAAAAAATGCTCCGCCGTCTAACACCGACTAGCGGTTCGGTGTCTTTTGGCGTCCTAGCTTACGGAGCCCTCGTATATCGAGACGAAGAGATCGTGGTGCCTCCAGCCAATTTTGCGAACCTGGGGGCGATTCTTCGATCGCTTGCTCGCGTCGACCCTGATTTTCAAATTCCGAACCTGGGTAACGTGTCGGCGCACCTAAGTGACTCTTTAGACCGTCCCCCCAATTGAAACACGATGCGATTCTTCGCTTACCGCGGCACCGATAGTCATGGGAGACCGACGCAAGGCACGATTCAGGCGGCCAGCGTCGACGATGCTCAGCGCCTGCTGGCGGGTGGCGGCGTCCGCACGACGTCGGTTAAGGAGCTAAGCCCTTCGAGCCCGGCTCCGCATGTCCCGGTGGCGCGGGTCCCGGTTGCGCCAACGCCTCGAAGCGCGCCCGCTCGCCCGTCACCGGCGGTTTCGGCGCCGGTCCTGGCCCCCTCACGGTCTGCGCCTGCACAAACCCCTGCCCCCGCGGCCACCAAACCGCCGACGGGCCTGAAGTATCGGTTCGTCGGTAATAAGACGAGCTTCTTCTTTTTCGACGCGATGGGCCGCTATCTCAAGAGCGGCGTGGCACCCAATCGAGCGCTTGAGGAGCTTGGCCAGCGCGGCCAGAAGCCTTGGTTTGGGGAGCGCCTCCTTCTCGCGTCGGAGGCGGTCGGAAAGGGCGCGTCGTTGGCGGAGAGCCTCGAAGCTTGCCAGTGCTTCCCGACCGGCTGCATCGGCACGATCCGCGCCGGCGAGGCGTCGGGCGCCTTGCCCGAGGCCTGTTTTCAGGCCGCCCACGGGTGCGAGCAAGCGCACAAATTGGGTTCGCGCTGCGGATATATGACGATCATGTTCGTCTTCTTCGCGCTGTTTGCCCCCATCGCCATCGCGATTGTGAACGGCAGCGTGGACGCGATGGAGAGGCAAGCGGACAATAACAGCACCCTGCCCGCCGCGCAAACTGCGGCCACCAGCATGTGGGGGCAGATGAAGCACATGCTTCCAATCGTTTTGCCCTGGTGGATCGCCGTGATCGGCGGATGGCGGCTCTGGTTGACGCACCGGTTCCAACGAACCCGACATCGGGCGATCTTTATCGTGCCGATCCTTTCGGGACGTGCCCGCGAAGAGTCTCTGGCTCGGGCGTCCTGGGCATTGACCGAACTTGCCCGAGCCGGCGTCTCGCCCGCCCAGTCGATGTACCTCGCGGCGGACGCGTGCCCCAATCTCATCATCGCCGACCGTTTCCGCGAGGAAGCGAGGCAGATGCATGAGGGGACCAAGCTTTCGGCGGCCATCCGCAATACCGGTCTGATGGACCCCCAACTGGTCGACGTTGTCGAAAACGGCGAGTTGGCGGGCGATGTTCCGGGAGCGGTGGCCTCCGTCCACCGGGCCACCTCGGCGGAATTTGAACGGAAAGACGCGACCGCCCATACGAGAATCTGGTTCGTGCTTTATCCGATCCTCGGCGTGGCGATCGCCATTGTCGTGGGGATTTTGTACAAGACCCTCTACTTGGGCGAGTTTCACGCCATGTTAAAGGACACCTAATGCCGACTTACGAATATCAAGCCACGAAACCGGACGGCGTCACCGAGACGGGTCTTGTGTTCGGAACGTCGCTAGACGGCGTCGCCCGGGACCTGCAGACGAAAGGGCTCACGGTGACCCGTATCGGTCTGGCCGCCGGTTCGGGAGATCCGCTTGCGGGGGTTGGCGCCATTGCGCCACCGGCACCACGGACCGAAACGCCCCGCTCCGAGACGCCACGGCGGACCGAGTCCGTGAGCGTAGGCCCCCCTATCCAGGAGGAGATCCCGCATCACGGACCGCCAACCGAGGAGCGATCGTACATGGAGACCAGCGTCTGGGGGCCACTGGTGGGGGGCGTCGACCTCACCCACCTCGCGTTCTTCTTTCGGCAGGGAGGCACGATGCTGCAGGCAGGCGTGCCTATCGGTCAGACCATCAACACGCTTGCGGGCCAGGCTAGAAGCCCCCGACTCGCCACGATTCTGCGGGAGACGGTGGGCCACGTCGAGGCGGGACGTCCGATGTCCGCCGCATTCCAGCGTTATCCGGAGGTTTTCTCGACCGTCGTCGTCTCGGTTCTAAGAGCAGGCGAGACGGGCGGCTTTGTGGATTCGGCGATGCACACTATCGCGGACTATCTGGACCAGGAGGTCGAGCTTCGCCGACTGTATAAGAAGGTCACTTTCTATCCGAAGCTCCAGTTGGCCGCGTCGGCGGTGATTATCATTGGGGCGAACCTGATTATCCAATCGGTCGCGCCGGGGGCGAAGGGTCTCCATTCGCCGTTGACCACGCCTGCGACCTGGGTGGTCTTAGGGCCGATCCTCGTCCTGCTGTTTCTCTTCTCGCGGGTGGGTCTGGCCAATCCGCGGGTTCGTTATAACTGGGACGCCATCGTCGCCCGTCTTCCGTATATCGGCACGACGCTCCGTCAGGTCGCGATGGCCCGCTTTGGCCGAGCCTTTGCCGCCTTGTATGCCAGCGGCGTTCCGATTGCGCCGGCCTTGCGAATGTCGGCGGACGCCTGCGGCAACGAGTATCTGCGGGCTCTAATCCATCCCGCGCCAGAGCGCTTGGAAGGCGGAGCGGGGGTTACCGAGACACTCCGCTCGACCGGAGCTTTCTCGCCCATCGTTCTGGACATGGTTTCGACCGGCGAGACGACCGGCGACCTGGACGGGATGCTCGGCAAGATGAGTGAGTTTTACGTGGCCGAAGCCGAAGTCCGGCAGATCAAGTTGGGCCAGGTCTTTGGAATCGTAGTGGCGCTCGCGGTGGCGATCTATATCGGCTACATCGTGGTGACCTTCTGGTCGGAGTACGGCCAGGGCGTGACCGGTCAGATTAATAACACGTGAGATTGCGCGAACGTCCGCATGGGTTGCGGACGTCCGTACTCTTTCCCCCGACGAAAAAAAAGACCGTGCTATACTCGCCTAGCGGCGTCAGGCCACGGTCCCATGAACATCGAAGCGCTCTACAATCAGGCGTATCAATGCCGGTGCAACGGTCAGTATGCGGAAGCGCAATCGCTGCTCCAACAAGTTCTCTCCGTGGATCCCAATCATGTGGATGCCCGCCATCAGATGGCGCTCATCCTCGGGTTCATCGGTGACTTTGACGCATCGCTGGTCCAGCTCGAAAAACTCGGCGCTCAGTTCCCCCGGAACCTTGGCGTGAAGTACGACTTGGCCATGACCCAGATGATGCTAGGCATGCAAGATGAGGCGTGCGCCAACTTCAACGCAATCCTTGCGATCGATCCCAATCACGAAGAAGCGCTGCGCCAGTCGGCGTACTGCTAAGTCCGTGCCCGCGATATCACTTTAGGGGCTTGTCCTTTGCAGGCACGGGGGCCTGCGCCACGCTAGACTATCTCCGATGCGCCACCGTTGGCCCTTGTTGATTCTGGTTCTGGCTCCGCTGATTGCGTTGTGGCCGGGGTTAACCGGTTTGGCGGTGGGACCGTTTGACCAGATCCGCCAGATGGCGCCTTGGAACGGCCCCAAGCCGATCCAGCCCTGGGACGTGCTGATGGCCGATTCAGTGCTGCAGTCGCACGTATGGCGGACGCTTGTGCTGGATGCGTGGGGAAAGGGCCAACTACCTCTGCTCAATCCCTACGAGTTTGGGGGGACGCCGCTCCTGGCGAACTCGCAATCGGGCGGTTTCTATCCGCCGCACATCATTCTTGGTCTTTTGCACGTACCCGCGGGTTTCGCTGGCTTCCTGTTAGCTTGGTTCCACCTTGCCTTGGCCGGACTGGGCCTGAACGCACTGGTCCGACGGTTGGGCGGTTCCGCGCCCGCCGGCCTGACCGGCGGGCTTCTCTTTTCCCTTTCCCCCTTCATGCTGGGCTGGACGGCCCTCAGTAGCGTCATTTCGACCCTGGCCTGGCTTCCCTTAGCCCTTGCCTGCGTCACGGACGTAACGAACCGCAAATCCTGGCTCGCCCTCACCGCCTGCATCTCGATGATGCTTTTGGCGGGGCACCTCCAGTTTTCGGCTTACGGAATCGGGGCAATTGTATTGATGGCGCTCCCCCTCTCGTCGCCCCAGCGGAAAGCGGGGGCGAGCGATGGAAGGGGGCCATCCCTACTTCTGCTCAAGGCTGGGGCGGTATTTGCCGCTTTGGCCTTTGGCTTTGCGCTGGCCGCTCCTCAGGTCCTTCCAGTTCTCGCTTGGTCGAAAGAGTCCCACCGGCGAAACTCTCCCACGGAGAAGGGGTACCAGGATTACATCGGTTCGGCGATTAAGCCCTATGAGCTTGCGAATCTCGGGCACCCGATGGCGCTTGGCTCGCCGAGGGAGCCGATTCAGGTCGGGGGGCAGACGATCGCCACCTATTGGCCGCCTTTGGTGAAACCCGGGGCAAACTTCGCTGAATCGGCGATTAGCCTCGGCGCGGTCGCCTTCGCACTCCTCTTTGCCGTCCCGTGGCGCCGTCGTGAGACTTGGTCGTTGGCGGCTTTGGGGGGACTCGCCTTCCTGCTGGCGATCGGTACGCCGCTCAATCGGCTGCTCTACTTCTTTGTGCCCGGCTGGTCTAGCACGGGGTCCCCGGGGCGAATCGAATCGATCTTCGTCCTCTGTGCCTGCGTGCTGGCGGGGCTTGCGGTGGATCGCCTGTCAGAGAAGAAGGCCCAAATCGCGGCCGGAGCGGGACTGGTCGTCGCACTGCTTCTGGCTTTCGTCCTTCCGGGTTTAGCAGAGGCTACAGAAGCGGCAGCGGCACTCCGGGGAGCCGCGACGGCAAGCGTATTGCCTTCCCTCCTCATCGCGCTTTGCTTGGCGGGAGGCGCGGTCTTTCTATCCAAGAAGTCGCTCTGGGCCATTCCGGCGGGAGCCGTCCTTGTAGCCGCGTGGACACACGCCCTGATCCTGGTTCCCTTCGGCGTTCCGTTGGAGCCGCCAAAGGGCGATCCCGATGCCCGCATCGCGGTGGTTAACGATCAGTGGGACATCCTCACAGCGCGTCCCGCCCTTCTTCCGCCGAACCTGGCCAGCTTGGGTGGCCTTCATGAGATTTCCGGCTACGACTCGCTTACTTCGAGAACCGAAGTCGAGATGCTGCGGACGGCAAGCGGTAGCAACGACCCTGCGCCGCCAGCCAACGGCAACATGATGTTCGTCAAGCCGACCTTTGATCTGGACGCGCTCGCGGAGGACGGGGTGACGGAAGTCTGGTCCACAAAATCGATGCCGCAATTGGGCGCGGGGGAAAGCCGTAACGGCTATATCGTCCAAAAGCTCGAGGGGCCGGGCATCGCCAGCTATGGCGGCGGAAACGTAAAGCTCCAGCAGCAGTCGTATGACCACATGACGGCCCAGATCGTTGGAAAGCCGGGAGGCAATCTGACGGTTCGCGTGTTGGCGCAACCAGGCTGGACGGCAACGGCCGAAGGGGGCAAGGAGATTCCGCTGTCTCCGGGCTATTGGCTGGAGGCAAATAACGTGAGCGCATCTTCCGTCGAGTTTGTCTACCGGCCGCCCGCCCTCCGAACGGGTGTCATGCTTTTCGCTTTTGCGCTCGTGGTGCTCATCGGCCTGCTGATCTTGGCGAGCCGTCGGAAGCCGGTTAAGGAAGTGGAGAGCTAACCTCTTGGCGCGGACGCTGCTGATTGGCGGGCCGGACGTCTCTTGGCGGACTTGGGAGAAGGAGAACCTTCGGGGGGACGATCTCCTCCTTCTTGACCCCGCCGACGCCAACTACGGCGCCCCCACCGTCCTGCGTCTCCTACGAGAGGATCGTCCCCTTTGGACCCGTCTCTACGGTTCCCTCGACCCGCGGCGTGCGCCTCACCTGATGGTCGCGGCCCTTGCCGAGGGGATTGAAAGGGCGGGGGAGAACCTGACCGTTCGTCTCTTCGCCTACCGAAACACTCCGTTGGCCCGGCAGACAGTCTCGCTGATGGCGTCGCTCCTCAAGCCGGATCGCATCGTCGTCGCCCAAGACACCGAGCTTGACCTGGACGGCTTCCCCACCGGGCCCGAAACGCCGGATCTCGAGGCGGCGTTTCCGCCGATGGTCCGCGACGCGATGCGGAAGGCGCAGTGGATGAAACTCCTCGAGTCGTGTTCGACCCACGAAATCGACCTTCAAAAAACGGTTCTTGAGGGCACGCGGCTGGGCAGCGGACGGCGATATCATCCGGACGAAGTTAAGCGGGCGGGCTTGGAGGCGGTCCACGTCGAGCAGTCCGGAAAGACACTCTTTATCGTCGCCGACGAGGTCCCCGAATCTCACATCGCCCGTGCCTTGGATCTCACCCACTGCACCAAGGTCGTCATCGCCTCCCCCAACGCTTACGAAGGCCTCGTGCTGGCCTTTGTGAGGCCGAATGGCGACGAGATTGGGCATGGGCGCGTTGAGCGCATCGACTGGGAGGAGGGGCGCCTCCACGCTTCCTGCAGCGCCATCCCGCCGGTGCCGGTGCAGATCCTGCGACTCGGGTCTTTGCGGGTGGATGCGAAGGGTGTAGAACGCGGGGAAACCCGGCCCTGGGAAGTCTAGAAGATCCGGACCGGGCAGGGGGAGGCCAGGTGCGCGTTGTCGTAGAACGGCACCTTGAGCATATGAGCGTATTTCACCCCGCGGTCTCGCAGGGGTTGGGCCCAGATGTTGAGTGGCTGTCCTGGAGGAAGTGCCCGGGTGTCCTGTTGGAGCACCATCGGGGGCTCTTTTCCGCCCTTCCAGTGGAGTACCAGATGGTAGGTCACGCCGTTTGGCACCATGCGGGAATTCGGCTCCGCGATCAGGACGAGGGCATCAAGATCCGCCATTGGTCCGACGGTCGTCGAGCCAAAGGCCCGGGCGCCTTCCCTTCGCCGGTACATCCCGGATCTTCCGTCAAACCGGATCATGACTAATGAGTAGGCGGCAAGGACCCCGGCAAGGCAGACGGCGAGACTGGTGCAGGTCCACCACAGGGTGCCGATGGGCGGCTGGGTGATGCCAATAAAGCCCATGAAGCCGTAGAGCGTGGCCAAGCCGCCCCCGATGACGCATGCCCGGACCAACGTGTGGTAGGCGGTTGGCGCCGAGAAGACGAGCATCCGATCCTCATTTGAGAACCTTCCGAAAAGGGGCGTCTCCAGCATTTAGGAAAACACTACCGTACGGCCGTCGTGGACCATCACACGGTCTTCACAATGCCACTCCACCGCCCGCGCCAGGACCGCCCGTTCGACCTGCCTGCCGAGGCGGCGTAACTCCGCCGGGTCGGCCCGGTGGTCGACTCTTCTGACATCCTGCTCGATAATCGGGCCGGCGTCAAGTTCTTCCGTCACATAGTGGGCGGTGGCGCCGATGAGCTTAACGCCGCGATCGTGGGCCTGATGATAGGGCCGGGCGCCGGCGAAGGCGGGGAGGAAGCTGTGATGGATGTTCACCACTCGTCCCGCCCAAACGGACAGAAGCGCCGGGGAGACGATCTGCATGTATTTGGCCAGGACGATGAGATCCAGGCCTTCCACAAGTTCCATCTGTCCCTGCTCGGCTTGAGCCTTGGTGTCCGGGGTTACCGGAACGTGGTGGAACGGCACTCCGTAAGGGGCCACCACAGACGCGAGATCGGGGTGGTTACCAATGACCATCGCGAAATCCGCTTCCAGATCGCCGGCTCTTTGGTGAAGAAGAAGTTCGAGAAGGCAGTGGTC
>FTBF01000200.1_pt1 | contig 19310 bp, 17 predicted proteins | sample 1639301 | NCBI WGS metagenome assembly FTBF01 (sample SAMEA3914864, study PRJEB12502) | metagenome | biome: forest; material: soil | place: USA | collected 2012-03-12 | depth 0.3 m
CCAATGCGGGGTAAAGTTGGCGCTTTATAGGACAAGGTCCTCCCGCCAGCGGCTGGGAAACGGGTATTCTTTCCTTCCCCCGATTCGGTAACGATCAGTGGGAAACGAATTTTCGATGGCAAACGTCGCAACTGGCAACGAAGAACCAAAAAAACCCGGAGGCTCTATTGCCGTCCCGAGGTCCAGGCGAGGGCTAAAGGGTTATTTCGCCGAAGTCCGACGCGAAATTAAGAAGGTGAGCTGGCCAACTATTCCGGAGACTCATCGTCTTACCGGCGTGGTCCTTGGCGTCTGCGCTATCCTGGTGCTCGTTCTTACCTTGCTGGGCAATGTGTTCCAGTTCGTCGTCGACTTCCTCACTCACCTGTAATCGCCCGAACCGCAACTTGCCATGCCGAAATCCTGGTACGCCGTCCACACCATCTCTGGTCACGAAAATAAGGTCCGGGACGTTCTCACCCGCCGTGCTCAGGTCGAGGGTCTCTGGGACTACGACATTTATGAGATCCTGATCCCGACGGAGCGAGAGCTCCAGACCCGCAACAACAAGCGGTACGAGATCGATAAGAAGGTCTTCCCGGGCTACATACTCATCAACATGTCGCTCACCGACGAAGCCTATAAGCTCGTCAAGAGCACTAGCGGAGTCACCGGCTTCGTTCAGAGCGGTAATAAGCCCGTGCCGATGGAGGATTACGAAGTTCGCCGCATCCAGGTGAACCTCGAAGCGAGCAAGGAAACCCCGAAGGTCTCCTGGACCCGCGGAGATACCATCCGCGTTGTTGAAGGTCCCTTCAGCGACTTCACCGGCAAGATCGAAGAGGTCACCGCCGACAAGGAGAAGCTCAAGGTGCTTATCAACATCTTCGGCCGCGACACTCCCGTCGAACTCGACTTCAACCAAGTCGAAAAGCAGAGCTAGGAGAGGGAAAAGGGAAGAAGAAAAAGGGAAAAGGCGAGATCGCCTCCCGATTTTCTTCTTCCCTTTCTTTTTTCCTCTTCCCTTTTCCCTCTCTCCACCGTCTTAAACTTTAAGCCGTGACCACCGCTCTCGATTTGCCCCGCTGGATCGTCGGCCCGCGCGACCGCGCGGTCGAAGCGGCGCTCCAGCGTGAGCTTGAGCTCCCTTCCCTGGTGGCTGCAATCCTGGCTCAGCGCGGAATGACCGATCCTGCGGAAGCCTATCGGTTCCTTCACCCGACGCTCGACGATCTTCACGATCCCGAGACTCTTCCGGACTTTGCCGCCGCTCGCGACGCGATCCTTGGCGCCCGGGAGCGAGGAGAACTAATCTACATCCACGGCGACTACGACGTTGACGGGGTCACTAGCGCCGCGATCCTCTATCGCTTCCTCTCCGCCATCAAATGCAACGTGCACGTCCACGTGCCGCACCGCATGAAGGAAGGCTACGGCATTCATCTGATGGCCGTCGAAGAGGCTCGGCAGATGGGCGCTAAGCTGTTCCTCACCTGTGACTGCGGCATTAGCGCGATGGATCAGGTCGCCGCCGCCCGCGAGGCTGGCATGGTCGTGGTCGTGACCGATCACCACACCATCGGCCACGCCCTGCCCGACGCCCACGCCATCGTCAACCCTCACCGGGAAGACTCCGAATACGCGTACTCCGAATTGAGCGGCGCCGGCGTCGTCTTCAAGCTCTGTGCGGGCTTAACCAAAGAGCTCAAACACAACGTCGACAACTACTACCGGGGTTTTCTGGATCTGGCGGCCCTCGGGACGATCGCCGACGTCATGCCGCTCACCGGCGAGAACCGGATCATCGCCCGCTTTGGGCTGCAACGGTTGGCCGAGACAAAGAAGGTCGGCATTCAGGCGCTTATGCGCGCCGCGCAAATGACCCTGCAGCCTGGAAAGCCTCTTCGCTCATTCGATGTCGGTTGGCGGCTTGGCCCCCGCCTCAATGCGGCCGGGCGAATCGATGATGCCGCTCTCTCTCTAAAGCTCCTCCTCTCCGGCGATCTCGAAGAAGCCGACGCCTTGGCGAACGAGATCGAGGGCGTCAACACCGCGCGAAAGGTTGAACAGCTTCGGGTGATGGAAGAGGCGGCCGAGCGAGCGGAAAGCGAGGGGGCTCACCTACGAAACGTCTTGATCGTGGCCGGTGAAGGCTGGCACACCGGAATCGTGGGCATCGTCGCCGGTCGATTGGCCGAACGATATCGACGGCCGACCTTCGTTCTCAACAGCAATCCAGAGACTGGAATGACGAAGGGATCGGCCCGCTCGATCCCGAACTTCCATCTCGCCGACGCGATTCGCGCCTTTCCCCATCTGATGGATGGCGGTGGCCACGCCATGGCCGCCGGCTGCGCCTTCCCCACCGACCGGCTCGCCGACGTGATCGCCGCGCTTGACGGATACGCGGGCGAACGCCTTACCGCAGAGGATTTCCAGCCGGTCATTCAGGCCGACCTGGAGATCGAACCGGAGGAGGTCACCTTGGCCGCCGTCGAAGCGCTCGGCATGATGGAGCCGTTTGGCTGCGAGAACCCGGAGCCCTCGTTCGTCTCCCGTCGCATGCCGCTCGCAATGGTCAAACCGACCCGCAACCCGGCCCACGCCCAGGTTACTTTCCGCCGTTCCGGAGGTGCCGCCATCCCCGGGATCGCTTTCGGGTTAGGTGAATCGCTCTGCGAGCAGCCCGGAGGAAGCGAACTGGACGTCTTGTTCGCGCCCATGGTCAACGAGTACCGCGGCATGCGCGAACTCAAGTGGCAGATCAAGGCGTTCACACCAAGCGAACCCACGCTTCTGTAGCCTAACGTGGCGAGAGCGTCCCGCTCTCGCCACCCACCAATCTGTTTTCCACACGAGAGCAAGGTGAGGATTGGCAAGCACGAGAGCGGGACGCTCTCGCCACGTTAGTTAGATCGTATCGAAGATGCCCATTGCACGGAACTTCGCGTACCGCTCATCGCGAAGCGTTTCACCATCGATCTGATCCAAGGCGTCGATATGTCGCCGGAGCGCCTCTCGCACCCGCCCGGCGATCTCCACGAGATCACGATGGGCACCGCCGACTGGTTCGGGAATAATCTCGTCGATGATCCCGTACTCCAGCGCGCTCTGTGCGGTAAGCCGTAAAGCCTTTGCGGCATCCGGCCCACGCTCCGGCTGACGCCAGAGAATCGCCGCGCAGCCTTCCGGGGGAATAACCGAGTAGACCGAGTGCTCCAACATGAGCACCTTGGAAGCGGTCGCGATACCGATCGCGCCGCCGGAACCGCCCTCACCGATCACGATGGAGACGGAAGGCACGGTCAGTTCGAACATCTTCATCATGCCGGCGGCAATCGCCTCGCTGATGCCTCGACCTTCAGACTCGACGCCCGGGTCGGCAGCCGGAGTATCGACAAACGTGATCACCGGCATGCGGAACCGCTCCGCCATGTCGAAGAGCCGAATCGCCTTTCGGTAACCCTCCGGCTTCGCCATGCCAAAGTTGCGGTGCTGCCGCTCCTGAATGTTTCTTCCCTTCTGATGGCCAACTACGATGACCGGTTGACCTTCGAAAAGGGCCGGGCCGCCCACGATCGCCGCGTCGGTAAAGCCCCGACGGTCGCCGTCCAGTTCTACGAATTCGGTGAAAAGAGCCTGGATGTAGTCCAGCGTATAGGGGCGCTTTTCGGCCCGCGCCACGAGCACCTTCTCCCAGGGCCCGAGGTTGGCGTACATCAGAGTCTGGTACTGGTCCTTTCGCTCCTCGACTTCGTCGGCCTTCTGAAGGAGCTCGACACGCTTGATCGCGTCCTTCTCTTTCTCCGCCAATACGCGCAGCTTCGCTATGCCCTCTTCGAGTTCGACGAGCGGCCTTTCCCACTCTTTATGCGTTTTTGCCATCTTGTTAGGCAAGGTGTCCCCCCAACGTTCGAACGAGAGTCGCAAGAGTCCCCCTCATCTCCTTTCGCGGAACGATCCGGTCGATCATTCCGTGTTTAAGCACCCATTCGGCCGTCTGGAAGTCACTCGGAACCTTCCCCACGCCCGCCTGGGCGGAAACTCGCGCTCCGGCAAAGCCGATGAGCGATTTGGGCTCCGCCAGAATCACGTCCGCGATACTCGCGTAGCTCGCCAGCACACCGGCCATCGTGGGATCGGTGAAAACCGTAAAGAACGGGATGCCTTTCCGTCGAGCCTTCTCGGCCGCCGCTACGGTCTTGGCCATCTGCATGAGGGAAAGAATGCCCTCCTGCATGCGCGCGCCACCAGAAGCGCAGAAAACGATCACCGGGGCGTTCAGTTCGATGCCGCGCTCAATCGTGCGGGTCACTTTCTCTCCCGCCACGCTGCCCATCGAGCCGCCCATGAACGAGAAGTCCGCCGCCGCAACGGCCACCTTCTGTCCCTCGATCTCGGCTTCGCCCGATATCATCGAGTCGGTCGAGTCGGCTTTCTCCGTAGAGATGGCCAGCTTCACCCCGTACTCGGGAAACTGCAGGGTGTCGCGCGAACGAAGGTTCTCGTCGTGCTCCACAAAGCTAAGTGGGTCGAACGTCGTGAGAATCCTCAACCGAGCGGGCATTCGCCCGTGGTGCGCGCAATACGGACAAACCCGTAGCGCCGCCTCGTAGTCGGCATTGAACACGATCTTTTTGCACGCCGGACACTGAACGAATCCCTCCGGCCCTTTCGCGTCGGCTTTGCTCAAGAAGAGAAGGATACCCCTTCGGACGGCTACGCACGGTTAAACACCATACTTAAGACAGGAATGAACGACGCCCCACAACCGCCGCCCGTGATTGAGACGCCACCCGTCATGGAATCGGTCCCGGCGGCGTCGAAGAACGTTTTTCAGAAAGCTTGGGCCGGGCTCCTCACATTCATCGCTGCCACCTGGAAGTTCGCCTACCCGGTGTTCAAGCTCGCGAAGGCGGGCAAGATCCTCCTAACCGCGAGCACGATGCTGCTCAGCGTCTGGTTCTACTCCCTCACCTTCGGCTGGACTTTCGCGCTCGGATTCGTTGTTTGCATCTTCATCCACGAAATGGGTCACGTATTCGCCGCGTGGCTTCTGGGGATGCCGGTGTCCACCCCGATCTTTATCCCGGGTATGGGAGCCTTAATCCTCTCCAAACGGATGGGTAAGTCGGCTTGGCAAAGCGCGGTCATGGGGTTCGGCGGTCCTCTCTTCGGCGCGCTCGCCGGCGTCGGCTGTTGGGGAATCTACGGCCTAACCGGCAACGCGCTCTTCCTCGGACTCGCCTTGGTCGGGTTCTTCATGAACCTATTCAACATGATCCCCGTCTTCCCGCTCGACGGCGGCTGGATCACCGGCGCTGTCTCCCCCTACATCTGGGTCGCTGGCATGGTCGGACTCGTCGCCCTGGTCGCATTTGGCATCGTCCATAGCCCATTTGTCTGGATCCTGATCCTAATGTCATTGCCGCGAATCTTCACCGCGTTCAAAACGGGCACGATGGACACCGGAGTGATCCGGACAACCGCCTCCCAGAGAGCTATTGCCGGAATCGCCTATATCTCCCTCTGCACGTTCCTGGTCTGGGGGATCTCCCGAACTCACGACGGCACCGTGGCCTACCGCAACGCCCGCCGCTCCGCCGCAATTCAGTAAGCATATAATTGGGAGCATCATGCCCCTCGCGCTTCTGTTTGCCGCGATGACCCTAGCCAATCCGCTCGACGCCTCCCTGGGTCGAGCGCCCGCAAGGAAAGAGGAGTGGCGGAACCTCCTCGCCGCGACGCCAAAAGAGCAGAAAAAGGCGGTCGAGTACCTGCTGACCTACATGCCGTTGAGCGACCTCCAGACGCTCCCGGTGGATAAGGTGGCGGAAGCCGTAAGGCTCGCCTACGAGGCGCGAAAAGCCGTCAGTTGGGGCAAGAAGATTCCCGACGCGATCTTCTTCGACTCCGTCGTCCCTTACGCCAGTGTCACCGAACCGCGCCAGTCCATGCGCGCGGACTGGTTCACCCGCTACGCCGAAACGGTGAAGAACAGCAAATCGCCCGGCGAAGCGGCTCTGCTGATCAATGCGCGGCTCTTCAAAGACACGAAAGTCACCTACAACACCCACCGTCTCCGCACCGACCAGAGCCCTCCCGAAACCATCGCCCAAGGCATGGCCACCTGCACCGGACTCTCGATCATGTTGGTCGACGCTCTCCGCGCCGTCGGCGTCCCATCGCGAGTCGCCGGCATTCCCTCCTGGCCGGGGCGTGGAGGAAACCATACTTGGGTCGAAGTCTGGGACAAGGGCTCCTGGCACTTCGTCGGCGCGGCCGAGCCAGACAGTAAAGGGCTTGACCACGCCTGGTTCGCCGAAGAGGCGGGCCGGGTGCCGGGAGTGAACCCCCAAGAATCGATCTACGCCGTCATCTACAAGCCCACCGGAGTCACCTTCCCTCTCGTCTGGAACGACGAAGCGCAGATTCCCGCGCAAAACGTGACGGCTAATTACCACCTCGCCCTCGCCAAAGCCCAGCCGAGGCTGATGGTAGAGGTTAAAGAGCACGGTGAGCGGGTGATCGCCGACGTCATCGCCCTCAACGCCGCAAACGGCGACCAATGCCTGCGCGGAAAGTCCCTCGGCCCCCAGGCGGACATTAATCTCTTCCTGAACGCTCCCGCTAAGGACGGCGACACCTACGAAGTCACCGTTATGCACAACGGGAAACGCCTGACTCGCCAGGCGACAGTGAAGGGCGACACCGTCGTCCGAGTCGACTTGGACGATCCAGCCGCCGACAACGCGGGCTTTTCCGAAGCGGCCGCCGCACAGGCCTGGCAAGAGTTTCTCGCCAAACCGGACCCCGCCCTGAAGGCCGACTTCGATGCAAATCAGGTGAAGACCGCCGACCGAGCCGCCTCCTACAAGTGGCGCACCGTCGGCACCAAGCCCAAGGATGGATGGGGCCTCGTCATCGCCATGCACGGCGGCGGAAGCGGGCCGAAGTCGATGAACGACGGCGAGTGGAACTACATGTCAGCACCTACTACAAGGACCATCCGGAAGCCGGAGGCTACGTCTATCTCGCGCTTCGAGCCCCGAACGATGAATGGAACGGGTTCTACGACGATGCGATCTGTCCCATGGTCGAGCGGCTGATCCACCAGTTCGTCAAGTTCGAGGGCGTCGATCCGAACCGCGTCTACGCCTGCGGCGCCTCTCACGGAGGCTACGGCGCGTTCGTCATCGGACCCAAGATCCCCTATCGGTTCGCCGCGATCCACCCGGCTGCCGGAGCGGCTACCGACGGGGAGACGGCGGGCGAGAATCTGCGAAACGTCCATTTCACCTGGGCCGTGGGAGAAAACGACACCGCCTATGGCCGAGTCGAGCGCGACCGAAAATTTGCCGCCGATTGGGATAAGTGGAAGGCGCTCTATGGCGGCTTTGACGGTGGATTGGAGGAGATCAAAGGCCACGGCCATCTGATCAACGCAACCGAAGCGGACAAAACCGCCGAGCTCCTGAAATACACCCGTAACTCCGCACCCAAGCGCGTCATCTGGGTGCAGACGGACGATGTTCTGAAGCGGTTCTACTGGCTGGAAGCGGTCAAACCTATCGACAAAGGCCGGATCGATGCCGCGATCGAAGGCAATACGATCACCCTCAAGACGGAAAGCCAAGGCGACGTCGCGCTCTGGCTCTCCGATTCTCTGGTCGATCTCTCGAAACCTGTTACCGTCTTGAGGGACGGCAAGAAGAAGGTGTTCAGAGTGAAACCGTCCCTCGCCACTTTCCGTGAAGGTTTAGAACAGACAGGCGACCCGGCGCTGAGCGCTCCCGTGAGAGTCGTCGTTCCCGCACTATGAATACGCTCCTCGCCCTAACATTGCTCTGCCAGGTCCAAGCGCCGGCAACGCTTGCCGATTACTTGAAGCTTCACCCGGAGGAAGGGGGGCTAGTCCTTGTTGCGGACAAGGTGAAGGGGAAGAAAGTAGGGTCCGGGTTGGCCCTCTATGGACGCAAGCTGGTCCACGTGGGCGGGGTCAACGCCGTAGCCCCCCTTACCATGATCTGGTTTGAAGACAACCCTTCCAAGCCGCCGAATCTCTACGACGGGCTCGCCCGAGACGCTAAGATTCTGTATCTGATGAGCACGCTCACGGCCGCGCAGTGGAAGACAGCGGCCGGGCCAGGGATCGGCATCAATAACTTGAAAGGCGAGCAAAAGGCGGTCTTTTTATCCATTCTCCCCAAACGGCTCAGCTGGAAGAACTACCGGGTGCGACCGGACTACCATTTGGGGGATATCGTCGGCTCTGGCGCGTTGGACGAGAAGGAGCTTCCACAAACGCGGCTCCGGATCGAGCAGACGCTTGAGTTCAACCTCCAACTGGCCGACCAGCCTCGAGCTTACACCTCTGGACTTCCCTTTACAGAAATGGGCAAGCCGGGCGAGACGGTTCCGCAGCGCGACACCTACGACGACGATTACCCGGAGACTGTCTACGGAGTTCCCATGCGGAGCACAGTGCCCAACGTGCTCAAGAAAGGAGCCTTGAACACCTCCGCTCTGAACGCGGCGGTCACCCTTCCCTCTCGAACAACCGTCGGCGAGACACTAAAGCTCATCGGATCCGCCACCGGGCGAGAAATACTTGCCGACCAGCGCGTCCGCGACCTTGCCCTCACGTACCCGGGGGGAAAGGCTCGCGCCGGGGACCTCCTCGACGCGATTTCTCTTTGCGTCGCCGGAACCTACCGAAAGGTCGATAACACCTACCTGCTCGTTCCGGACGTCGTGGGAGCAGGGAGCCGCCAAATGCGGCAGATCCTTTGGAAGGAATCGATCGACGCAGAGGTCGAACGGCAAAAATCGTCTTGGGTAGCCGAGTTGGCTACGTCTGGACTCGCGCTCAACGCCAACTTTTCCGACGACCCCCTGCTCAGCCCCTCGCCGGGAGCGAAGAAGCGGCTGGATGCTTCGCTACGGGACCCAATGTTCACCACGGATTGGTTCCCGGTTGACGAATTATCGTCCGACCAAAGGGCTTTTCTTGATCGCGAGTTCACGCGCCATAAGGACCAACCGTTGGTCCACGACAAGGTCGCAGTTCAGTCAGAACTCCGCTACCGCTTTGTTCTTCCTGATGGAAAGGCGCTTCAAATCGAGGGACTCTTGGGGACGATGAGTCAGTTCGGAACCCCTCCGGGGTCGACTCCGGAAAGGCCCGCCCCGGCCGTTCCGAAGGGTGCAAATGCTGAGGGCTCCGTCCGTCCCTTAGTCGTGCGGCTTTCCACCGTTGAAGACGCCAAGCTGGCCGTATTGGTCGCTAAGGCCTACGGCTTTTCCGAGATCTGGGCGGAAGCCGAGCTGCCGGAACCACTGATCGAAGCCCAAAAAGGCGGCTTGCCAACCCGATTATTTGTGCGTCCTTGGTCTCTGACAACTCCTCAAACGGATTCAGACAAGACAGTCACGGGTGAGACAGGTCACGTCATGGCCGCAAAACAAGAGTCCGATCCTCTTTGGGCAAAATACGTGTTTAATCGGCGGCGGGAGGGTTACCCGAGAATTGGACCCGAACTTATCCACGACGACTTGATGTCTCCCTACGATCCCGCCTGGCCCGCCCGGCGAAACGCGATCGCGACGCTTGCCCGGACTCCAGGACTTGCCGGAGTCGTTGTGGCCGAAGCGACGCCCCGAGGTTACGAAGAGAAGGACGACACTTCGACGGTTGGCGCCTATCGACGCCCCCTCGTCGAATCGTGGGGCTTTGGCTACGATGAGCGGCAGCGTCTTGCGTTCTTTCGACAAGTGGGATATGACCCCATCGACCTGACGACCGAACAGCTGAACTACGACGTCGACTTCGACACGCCATATTTCCCCCGCTATCCGTCCCGCCCACTCCCCCAAGTGAGAGAGGCTTTCGATACATGGACCGGCTTCCGAGGCAAAGCGAGTGCGGTCGCGCTGGAAGGCCTGCGAAACGCGTTAGGCAATCTTCCGGTACTCGTCGAAGTCCGCCGAACCCATGGAAGCCAGCCCCCACGCGAGCGCCCCACCCTTGCACCCTGGCCTCTGGGCAAGGAAGTGTCCTCTTATGATGATCAGTTCGTTCCGCCGATCGATGGCGCCATTCAGATTCTAAGCGCGCCAAGACCTCGATTGGTGGACGCCATGACCGACTTTATCAACGCCATGAAAATCTTAGGACCAAGGGTCGAATTCCCGCAGGCATTCGACCTGACTCGTGTCCCTTCATCCCAATGGAGTGACCTGCTGAACAAAGCGCTGATCCGGAAACTCTGAGCCTCGGGAGCGCGGGCCGCCAAACCTGCGTATTGGACACTATGCCCAAGGCTTGGCCCCTCCTTTTTGCCCTTCTTCTCGTCGGCTGTGGTGGCGGGAGCGGCGCGTCTCTCCTTGAGGGAAGCAGCGGAACGGTCGCCGCCACTTTTTCTAACGCAAGCGGCTTCAACGGGAATACCAGTGCGATTACCAGCTACACAACGCTCGACGGCTCGGTGAGCGGAAATACCATCGCCATCTCCGTCGTCAGTGGTGATCGGGCTCTAGAAACCTCTTTCATCGGCGCGAGCCTAGTCAACGGCACGACGGTCGACCTCTCTGGCTCCACCGGCTCGGTGGTTGTCTATTCCGACACCAACGGAACCTGGGCCGCGACCGGCGGAACGGTCACCATACTGAGCCACACCACGTCCAGTGTCCAACTGCAATTCACGAATGTCGTCTTGACCAACACCTCTGGCACAGGAACCGGTTCGGTCACCCTCTCTGGGACCGTCTCTTTTGTGGCGGGGTAACGTCCCGTGACATCCGAACCGCGAGATAACACGTAGTAACCTCCATCTATGGACCGCACGCCCGGCGACCGCATCTTTGGCGTTGAGACGGAATTCGGATGCCTTGTCTCCGACGACACGCTTGGGACACCGGAGGCGGCGGTTGAGGCGATCAAAGACACGATCTTCTATGAGTTCCGCCTCGGAGCGATCGACCTGCACGCCCGGGACGACGTCTTCGAACCGGCCGGTTCGGGCGGCTTCCTCATGAACGGCGCCCGGCTCTACATCGACGCCGTCGGCTCCCATCTTGAGTATGCGACCGCCGAGTGCATCACGCTTAAAGACCTCGTGGCCAACGACCGGGCCGGGCAGCGCCAGATCGTGCGGGCGATCAAAGAGATGGGGATCGAGGACGCGGTTAGCGTCTACAACAACTCCGTCGACCATTTCGGCGGTCACACGTTCGGCTGCCACGAAAACTATCTCGTTCGGGCAGACGACGACTTCCTGAACGGGGCGGTCAACAACCTCTACCCCTTTCTCGTAACCCGCCAGATTTTCTCCGGTGTGGGTCGGGTGGGTGGCCACATCCTAGGGAGCGCAGGTGGGCCAAGCTACCAACAAGTAGTGGATAACCCGGTCGACTACATCTGGGTGAGCCACGTTTACGGCGTCATCCCCGATCACTCGGTCAACTTCCAGCTCTCTCAGCGCGCCGACCACATCTTAAAGACCATCGCTAGCCGGGTCCGCTTCAATCGCGCGCTGATCAACCCCAAGTGGGAGCACTTCTACTCCCACGAAGGAATGACCCGCCTACATCTCCTGTTTGGCGAAAGCAATCCGAACGAGTACGCCTACGCGCTCAAGGTCGGCACCACCGCGATGGTTCTCCGTGCGTGCGAGGAGTATCGAATTCCCCAGTTCCTCACCTTGGAAGATCCGATTCGGGCCCTCCAGTCTGTGTCTCGCGACGAGTCTTATCACTGGCTGGTCGAGCGAGGCCATGGCGGAACCGTTTCGGCAATCGACCTTCAACGCCAGTATCTCAAGATCTGTCAGGACGCCTACCAAGGCGAGACGGAACAGGGCGATTGGGTCCTAAGAGAGTGGGAATCCGTCCTCGACGGTCTGGAGAAAGACCCGATGACGATGGGCGACCGGATCGACTGGGTGGCCAAACGCCAGATCGTTGAGCAGTACCGAGAGGCGGAGGGCCTCGGTTGGGACGATGACGCGCTCCACTCTGTGGACCTTGAGTATCACAACATCGACCCGGAGAAGTCGCTCTTCCACGCCTGGCAGGAGATGGGCAACACCAAGCGGATCCTTGACGAACTCGACATCATCGACGCCATGACCGACCCTCCCCAGAACACGCGGGCCAAGGGCCGCGCGGCGCTCGTGGAGAAGATCCTGGCCCGGAAGAGCGCGAAGTTCTATATGTTCGACTGGAACGGCGTCGCGTTAGACCGCCACACCTACGTCGAAATGCCCGACCCCTTCAACACCTACGAAGGCCTGTAGCGCAGGCGCCTCGCCTGCAGCCCACCTTCCCATCTCCCCAGTGGCTCCTTCCCTACTCCAATCCGTCGATCGCCGCCACCAGGTCGTCCCGCGAAACGATAAACCCAATATTCCCGCTACCCACACCGATCAATCCCGTCACCGTCGGACCTCCATCGGTTTGAAGGGTTAAGCCCAGAAGATCGTTGTTCCGTTGCGCGCCGCCGGAAAGTAAAGCCAAAAACGCCGACTTCGGCAACTCTTCGTCCACGTCCCGGCCGGCAAAGCCGCCGTCGACCGTCAGGCGGATCTCATTGCCGGACTGCTCCAACACAAGCGGATGGCCGCTCTTCTCGCCGTAGACCGTCTGCATCGGAACTTCGTAACGCATCCTCGTACTCTATCTCCGAATGAGAGAAAACTGCTCCGGGGGTTGACATAGGGGCTCTGTTCGGGTACATTATTCTTGTACCGCGGGATGGAGCAGCCTGGTAGCTCGTCGGGCTCATAACCCGGAGGTCGCAAGTTCAAATCTTGCTCCCGCACCCAAATCTCCACGAAAGGCTCACCGTAAAGGTGGGCCTTTTTCGTTAGTCCGTTATCGTCTCGTTAACGGCTTAACCGGGACGCCCGGATGGTCGAAGACCGTCGCCACCGGGGCGGTAATCTTCGAAGGTGATGACTGGACTCCTCGCGTTGGCGGCCCTCGCTCGCCCCGCCCTTCTTCCGGTAACCGCGCCTAAGCTGGTGCTCCTCATCTCGATCGACCAGGGGCGCGCCGATTATATCGATCGCTTCTCCGATCTCTACCTCCCGCCCAAGAAGGGCAACCAGATCGGCGGTTTCCGCTGGCTGAGCGAAACCGGAGTCCGCTTCACCGACGCCCATCATCACCACCTCCCCACTGCCACCGGTCCCGGCCACTCCATTCTCATGACCGGCTCTGTCCCCGCCCTCAACGGGATTGTCGGGAACGACTGGTACGACCGCGTCGCCGGAAAAGCTCACTACGTCACGGCCGACGACACGGTTAAGGTCGTCGGCGGCGGCAACAGCGCCCCCCAGTCGGCGCGCCCCCTGAAGGTAACCACCGTAGGCGACGAACTCCGCATGGCAACCGACGACCGTAGCAAAGTCGTTGGCATCTCGTTCAAGGACCGAGCCGCCATCCTCATGGCGGGCCATTCGGCGGACGAGGTGGTCTGGTACGACTACGACACCGGCAACTTCGTCACCAGCACGTACTTCGCCCAGAGCCTGCCCTCCTGGGCCGAAGAAGTGAACAAGAGCCGCGCGATCGACGCTTACCTCGGCAAGTCCTGGACCGCTTCCCTCCCGGAATCGGCCTACATCAACGCCCGCAACGCCCCGCACGAAAAAGGCTCGAAGCTCTTCTCCCACCCCTATGGAACGGAAAAGAAGAATTCCTACTACTCGAACGTGGTGCGGAGCGGAGGCGGTCAGCGTTTCATCATTAGTCTCGCGGAGAAGGCGATCGACGCAGATAAGCTCGGGCAGCACGCCGTGCCGGACGTGCTCGTTCTGAACCTGGCTTCGAACGACTATGTCGGCCACGCCTGGGGACCGAATAGCCCCGAAGTACTCGATATCTCGGTGCAGACCGACGCCCTGCTCTCGGAACTGTTCAACAAGCTCGACAAGACCGTGCCGGGCGGCATCGACAATGTGGCGATCGTCGTAACAGCCGACCACGGCGTGGCGCCCATCCCGTCCGATGCTCAGAAGGACAACATCGAGTCGACCGCCCTCAACGGCGGCGATGTCATCAAAGCGATCAAAGCAGGCTTGGTAGCCAGGTACGGCGAAGGCGATTGGGTCCTTGGTGGCCTATACGAACAAAACGTCTATCTGAACCGGAAGCTGATCGCCGAGAAGTCTCTGAGACAATCCGAAGTCGAGCAGACGGCCGCCGACGCCGCGTGCACGGTGCCCGGAATCTACTCCGCCTATACGCGAACGAGGATTCTGCAAGGTGAACTGCCGAACTCCTCCTGGTCCGAGTGGATCACGAACGGCTTCAACCCCCTTTACGGCGGAGACCTGATGGTCCTGGAGGCACCGAACCAGGTGTACACCGGAGCTACCGGCACAAGCCACGGATCCGCCTGGGCCTACGACACCCACATTCCCATCCTCACCCACTGGGGCGGACAAAAAGCTCAGAAGGTCTCGCGTCGCGTTTATACGCACGACATCGCCAGCACCTTGTCGACCCTTCTCGGCATCGAATATCCCAGCGGAAACGTCGGTCGCCCCCTCTCGGAAGCCTTGCCGATTAAATAGTCTCTAAAACTCTATCGTTTGGGAACGAAAGATCGGACATTCATCGTTTCTTTCTCCGGCGGCGAACGAAGTCTTCTTCTGAACCCGTCGAAAAAACAGAGGAAACAATTTCCTTCCTTAAAGGCGCTCCTGCTAGACGGGAGGCCGATAACCTCCCGATTTTCGGGTAGGAAGTGGCATAGGCGGTCGAGGGTGAAGCAAGCTCGGCCGCTTTTTCTTTTAAGTCTTTGTCGATTCGGTACCCTTTGGTTTGTGAAACCGAAAGTGCTCGACGGCCTCATCCTTTTCTATGGCTTGCTGCTCATCGCACTTGGGGTGATCGGCTACGTCGTTGGACACCATTTCATGTCCTTGGTAGGCGGCGCAACTGCGGGGATCCTCGTGCTTGGCTTCCTCGCCATCACCGCGAAGAAGCGCCAACTCGGCCGCATCGGCGTGGCGACGGTTGCGATCTTGATGTTCATCATGTTCGGCGGGCAGATCGCCGCCCCGAAGCCCGTCAATCCCGGCGACCCGCCCCGCAAGGTTTGGCAAGCCTACACCGCCGCCAGCGCTTCGTTGGTCGTGTTCTTAGCCTTGGGCTACGGACACATGTCCGCCATGAAAGAACGAAAGCTCGGGTAAGAGCGTAGCGCGCGCGCACCCTCACTTTCCCTTCTCCCCATCTCGGAGGTCAAAAGACAGTCTAACCGGACGTGGATTTGCAAAAGGCTCAAGACCTAATGCCTAACCCCTAATGCCTAGAGCCTCCCTCCCGCTAAAATAGAGCCCATGTCCGCCTCCCGCGAGATCGAGGTGCTTTTGCGCGCCAAGTATCCCATCCTGTACGTTGTTTCTTGGGAGGAACGGCGTGTGGAAGACGCGCTGACCGCGGTCTGCCGCGGGCTGAACCGGACGGTTTACCGGTGGACCCTAACGCAGGGAATGCAGCCGCCGTTGGCGAAAGGGCGGACGCCCCTTACCAGTCCCGAGTTAGAGGCCTTGGCCCAGATCCACGAAGCACCGGACTACTCGGTCTTTATCCTTAAGGATTTCCATCCTTATATGAAGGACTACCGCACGATCCGGCTTCTCCGCGATCTGGCCGCCAAGATGCGGGCGAAAGCGCAGACCATCATCATCCTCTCGCCGACGCTTCAACTTCCGCCCGATATCGAGAAAGAGGTCACCGTCGTTGAGTTCCCCCTCCCGGATGCGGAAGAGATCGACCGGACGCTTACGCAGGTAATCGCCGCAGTGGGCGACAACAAGAGCATCGACAAAGATCTCTCGCCCGAAGATCGCGAACGGTTGGTGAAGAGCGCCCAGGGCCTCACGATGGATGAGATCGAGTCGGTCTTCGCCCGCTCGCTGGTGGAGAAGAAACGGTTTGATGTGGACGCGGTTCTTCAAGAAAAGCGCCAGATCATCCGGAAATCGGGACTGCTCGAGTACTACGCGCCGGACGCCAAGATCAAGGACGTCGGCGGCATGGAACTCCTTAAGGAGTGGCTCGACCGGCGGACCAAGAGCTTTAGCGATAAGGCTCGCGATTTCGGTATCCCGGCCCCCAAAGGCATTCTCATTCTCGGCGTGCAGGGCTGCGGAAAATCGATGCTGGCGAAAGCCGTGGCGGCGCAATGGAACCTTCCTCTTCTGAAGCTGGACGTGGGCCGCATCTTCGGCTCGCTGGTGGGTCAGAGCGAGGAGAATATTCGGAAGGCGATTGCCGTGGCCGAATCGGTCGCGCCGTGCGTGCTCTGGGCGGACGAGCTGGAGAAGGGGTTTGCCGGCGTTGGTGGCAGCGGGGTCAGCGACAGCGGCACGACCGCCCGCGTCTTCGCGACGTTCCTTACTTGGATGAGCGAGAAGACGTCGCCCGTCTTTATGATCGCCACCGCGAACGACGTCACTTCCCTCCCCCCGGAGATGCTCCGTAAGGGCCGTTTCGATGAGATCTTCTTTGTTGATCTTCCCGACAGCGGCGAGCGCGAACAGATCTTCGGCATTCATCTCCAGAAGCGGAACCGGCCAGTCGAAAACTTCGACCTCAAGGCCCTAGCGGCCGCAACCCACGGCTACAGCGGCGCGGAGATCGAGCAGATCATCGTGGGCGCGCTCTATGTCGCGTTCGATAAGGATCGGGAACTGCTTCAGGAAGATCTCCTTGAGGAGGCCAGGAACGTGGTTCCGCTCAGCGTGATGATGAGCGAGGATATCGCCGAACTTCGCACCTGGGCCGCCTTGCGAACCCGCCCGGCCAGCCGCAACGACGACGAGTATCCGGCCGCCGCGAAAGCCGAGGTTTGAGAAACGTCATCCCAGACACCGTTGTCCCGACCCTCGTGCCACACTCTCCCCCATGACCTACGACGTCATTCTTCCCGCCGGCGGACGCGTTAAAGACGACTTGGCCGCCGAGTCGGGGACCGACGTTAAGGCGATGATTCGTTTCGGCGACGAAACGATCCTCGCTCGGACGATTCGCGTGCTTCGAGAGAGCGGCCTCGCCGGCCGCATCGTGGTGATCGGCGGGGACGCGGCGCGGGCCGAGGCCGAAAAGAACGGGGCGCACGGCCTCCCGGAAACCGTCACCGGTCCGGAGAACATCCTTAGCGGTCTCAAGTGGCTCCGCACCCAAGAGAATCCTCCGTCTCGCGTCATGGTCGTGACCACCGACCTCCCCTTCCTAGACGCGGCCCTCATCCAGCGGTTCGTCGATCTCTGCCCCTCCGACCGCGCCATCACCGTCCCGCTGGTCTCCCGCCAAGAGTGGGAGGCCCGCTTCCCCGGCTCCACCGCCATGTTCGTAACCCTCGGAGACGGCCAGTGGACCGCCGGCTGCGCCTATCTGATCGACGCCGAGGCCCTGGAACGTTCGATGCCGCAGATCGAGAAGGTGTTCGCCCAACGGAAGAGCAAACTCGGCATGGTCAAACTGCTCGGCCCGGTCTTCGCCTACCGATACCTCCGCAAGACCCTGACCGTCCCGCAGATCGAGGCGAAGATCCAGTCGATGCTCGGCTGCTCAGGTGCGGCCGTTCGCGGCGCGCCGCCGGAACTGGCGTACGACATCGACGACCTGGAAGATTACGCGTTCGCGAAGAAGGTCTCTTCATGACCGCCGATCCCGCCGTTTCCCCCGACATACCGAAGGTTGTTTCGCCCTACGAAGGCCAACACCTTCCGATGAAGACCCACCTGGCGATCAGCGCGTACTGGTTCGCTACCAACTTCCTCTGGGGGGCGCTGCTCACCGTGATGCTGCCTGGGGAGATCAAGAAGCTCGTCCCCTTTTTCCCGGTCGCGGCACTTTCCCTGATCACCGGTCTTTCCGCGATCATCGCCTTGGTCGTCCCCCTGTTCGCGGGCGCGTTAAGCGATCGTTGCGCTTCCAAGCTCGGCCGCCGCCGACCGTACATGGCGGCGGGAATCGTGATCAACCTCGTCGGGCTGCTCTTGATGACGCTCGCCTATTCCACGGCGACGCCGCTTCCGAAGGCCTCGACGTCCGGAACGGTTGTCACGCTGCTCACGAGTCCGTCCTTCCTAGGTTTCCTGCTCGCCTATATGGTCGTGCAGTTCGGAAACAACGTAACGAGCGCCGCCTACAGCGGCATCATTCCCGACCTCGTACCGGAAGACCAGCGCGGTAAAGCGAGTGGCTACATGGCTCTGATGAGCCAGCTCGGAACGCTGTTCGGCGTGGTCGGAAGCGGTCAGCTGTTAGGCCACTCTCCCGAACCGGCAAAGTTCATTCTCATATCCATTGTGTTGGCCGCCATCGGGGGCTGGACGATTCTCGGAATCCGGGAGAATCCCCTTCCCTTCTCCCCGCCAAAGATCCGCTGGAACACCTACATCCGAAGCCTCTGGATCGACCCGCGGCAACACCCCGACTTTGCCTGGGTCTGGATCACGCGCGCGCTCGTGATGCTCGGCTTCTACTCCGTCCTGCCGTTCGTCAACTACTATCTGACCGACGTGGTGGGCAGCAAGAACGCGGGCAGGGATGCGGCGACGGTCATGGGCCTGATCCTGGTCGCATCGTCGCTGAGCGCCGTGCAGGGTGGCAAGCTTAGCGACCGTATCGGGCGTAAAAAAGTTGTCTACTGGGCCAACGCTCTCATCGCCGTGATGGCCCTCGGGTTTATCTTCTGCCGCTCGCTCGAGCAAACGGTCGCGGTTGGTGTTTTGTTTGGCTTCGGCTTCGGCGCGTACACCAGCGTCGACTGGGCCTTGGGAACGGACGTGCTTCCGAGCCAGGAAGATGCAGCCAAAGAGATGGCCGTATGGCACATCTCCATGACCCTGCCGCAGTCGATCGCCGCGCCAGTCGCCGGCTATCTGATTTCCCGGTTCGGCGTAACGACGGAGGTCGTCAACGGCGAGACAACCGCCCACTATCCGATCATTGGCTACTCCTGCGTCTTCATCCTTTGCGCCGCCTGTTTCGCCCTCGGCGCGTACCTTCTGAAGAACGTCAAGGGGGTTAAGTAGGGAAAGGAATAGGAAAGAAGGAAAAGGACGGAGCGTCTTTAGCACCGACTGGCTCCTTTTCCTTATTCCTTCTTCCCTTTTTCCCTACCTCCTCCCATGCGCGGCTACCTTTCCGTAGAGCCCAATGCCGAAACACGGATGGGGTTGAGCGCTGCCCAGAATCGACTTCACGACACCCTCTCCCGGCAGGGGGTTCACTTCAATGACCGACTGGGCGCCACATTACTCGCTTGGCCGTTCGGAACCTTCGAAGAACTAGACGAGGCATTTCGG
>FTBF01000060.1_pt1 | contig 19040 bp, 20 predicted proteins | sample 1639301 | NCBI WGS metagenome assembly FTBF01 (sample SAMEA3914864, study PRJEB12502) | metagenome | biome: forest; material: soil | place: USA | collected 2012-03-12 | depth 0.3 m
CGCTCGGCGACCTCGTGCGCATGGGACTCCACGTCCGCAACGGCCGCAAGGCGGCGGCCCAGTAGCCGGGCTCTCGCCGCTGGATTCGCTCCAACGCACGGCCCAGGGTGACCGGATCCACGATGGGGCGGCGGATAAGCCCCTCCATTAAGGCGATCCCGTTGCTTAGATTCTCCTTGGGCACGACAAACCGGATCGTAATCCCATCCGGCAACAGGGCGGCTTCGATGGTCCCGCCATCGGTCACCTCGAAGACCGAACGCCGGCCGTACTCCTGACTTCCATCGACCAGCACACGCACCGCCACGGCTAGCTTTTGCCGGTCCCTCTCGCCGAACTCCTTCGGGAGCGGGGCAAAGGCAGCGATCCCTACGTCGCGGCTTCCCGAGATCGGCGTCTCAAGCAAAGCGGGCGCGCCCGGTAAGGCCAAGCGAACAGCCAAGGCAGGGAGTAGCATCACCATCCCGTCACCACCACGGCCTGGGGCCCTTTGAATGCTTGAACGGCCGCGGCGAATTCCGTATATCTCATGGCGGTGATGGCTTCTCGGATTCGGTCGGGCGAGTAATCGACCGACTGGGCAAGGAGAAGGCCTCGAAGCGAGGCATCGGCGGCAGGGTCATCGGTCTGGTTCCTCAGCCAACGATCCACCAGAAGCCGGCCCCGGCTATAAAGGGATGCGGCATCCGCTTTATCGATCTGTGCGCCGAGGCCCGAGTTCTCCCCTGCCCGACCCAAGACAACGAGTCCGGGACGCCCTGAGGGGGTGTAGGTGACGAACGCGCCTTCGACTTCGCTGGCAATCGCGTAGGCCGCGGCGAGGGCGGCCACCGTCTTGGTTTCGCTGAAGGCAGGCACCGGCATGGCCCGGGCCTCCCCAAAGCCGACCGCATCGTCCTGGACCCCTCCTTTGCCTTCCGGCCGTGCGGCGAACTTCGCGTCGGTCTTCGGCGCGGTCCGAACGATGGCCGAGGCGGCGGCGGTGGCCCTGTCGAGATCGACGTCTCCCGCCACGACGATTACGAGATTGGGACCGGCGCAGAGGCGGCGGTGGAGGTCGGAAACCGAAGCCGGCGTAGCGTTGCGGATCGCGGCGATATCGCCGTAGGCATCGAGTCCCGCATCGCCGTAGGCAACCTTCCAGGCCGCGGACGAGAGGCGCGCGGGAACCTCCAGCAACGCTCCTTCCTGCAAGATGATGCCCGCCTCTCGGTTGATGTCCTCCTGAGTAAGGGGACGCAACCGCAGCATCTCTCCGAGGGCTCCCAGCGCCAGATCGAGCCTGCCGGAAGGAGCATCGACGTCAATCTCGGTGGCATCGCGGAAGGTCTGCGCCCGAAGAAGAGCCCCTTCCCGCTCCAGCCGTTCATCGATCCGCCCGTCCAGCCCGACCGCCATCAGGTGCTCCAGCAGATGGCGCTGGCCATGATTTGCCGGCGTGTCGCCGGCACCGCGGGCGGACAGAAAGAGCCGGGTCCAAACCTTCGTCGCCCCGGGCACATGCTCCACAAGCACGGTTGCCCCATTCGGCAAGATCGTTCGCAACCGAGGCGGCTGCTGAATCGCCGGCAGTTGGGCGAGGGCAAGGGCGAGGAGTGGGAACATGTGGTTTGGGCTTGTGGAGTTTGGTCTGAGGGAAATGGTGAAGATCTCTAGTAGCGGATCAAACCACAAGATTCAAACCACAGACCACGTCTCAATGGAAATAGCTCGCTCCATTGATATCGATGGTAACGCCGCTGAGGTATGCGGCTCCGTCGCTCAGGAGGAAGGCGGAGGTGGCGGCGCAGTCTTCGGGGGAGGCCATGCGGCCGAGGGGGAGTGTCTTTAGAATCTCGGTGAGACGGTCGTCCATGCCGTCTCTCGCCATCGCGGTATCGACCCAACCCGGAGCGATGCCGAAGACGCCAATGTTTTTGGGGGCGAGTTCGACGGCGAGGGAACGGGTGAGGTTGATGAGGGCGGCTTTGCTGGCGGCGTAGAGTGAGGCGCTCGGTTCACCTCGGAAGCCGACGCGGCTGGCCACGTTCAGGATCTTGCCGCCACCGGCGGCAGCAAAGTGGCGGGCGGCGGCGCGGGTGAGCATGAGCGGCGCCATGAAGTTGGTCCGAATCTGGACACGCACGTTGGCCCGGAAGGCGGCATCGTCGCCGGTCAAGAAATCGAGGGGCTGATAGACGCCGGCGTTGTTGACAAGGGCATGAATCTCTCCGTCTGCGAGGGCGATGGGCCATAAGTTCTCGGCATCGTCTTCGAGTTCCTGCGTGTAGACGCCGGACAGGGAAGAGCCCAACTCTACTGCGGTAGCGGTCAGGGCGTCGGAGGCGGTTCGGCCGTGGATGGCAACTTGCCAGCCGTTGGCGGCGAGGCGGAGGGCGATGGCGCGGCCGATTCCGCGAGCACTGCCGGTAACGAGGACCCGACGGGACATTAGGGTGATCGTACCGCGTCGAATGGGCTGGGACGTTTGGCCTACGGTATCTCGCGGCGAATCGATCGCGCTTGGCGATTCGGGCTAAAAGAATGCTAAGAAATGGCTTCTGGAGCCCACGCTTGATCCGGAGTGCCGTAAAATGGCGGTAACGCTATGCGTCCCCTTCTTCTCGTACTTCCCGCGGCCGTGGTCGGCTTGTTTGCTACTCGGTCCGACGCGCCAAAACCGTTGGTGAAGGCGCCGGCGAAGCCGACCTACGCAAAAGAGGTCGCGCCGATTCTGAACCGGGCCTGCGTGTCCTGCCACCAGCCGGGCGAAGTCGCTCCGTTCTCCCTCGCGGGTTACGATTCGGCGAAAAAGTGGAGCGGCATGACGGTGACGGTCGCCAAGTCTCGCCAGATGCCGCCTTGGAAGGCGGAGGCGGGCTATGGCGAGTTTCGCCACGAGAACCGTCTGACCGACGTCGAGATTCAGACCCTGGCCAACTGGGCCGCTACCGGCGCGCCACGCGGCGATAAGAAGCTGGAACCAACGCTGCCCAAGGGGCCGGTTTCGGGCTGGACGCTGGGCAAGCCGGACATGGTGATCACCTCCTCCAAGGCGTTTAATTTGGAGGCGGAAGGAGAAGACGTGTACCGAAACTTTGTCATCCAGAACCCTTCCAGCACCCCAATGTGGGTCCGGGCGATGGATGTTCATCCGGGCAACAAGAAGATCGTTCACCACGTGATCATGTTCGTGGATGGGAATCATCAGGGTAGGAAGCTCGAATCGAAGGTGACCGATGGTCAGCCCGGCTATCTCAGCCAGGGCGGAGGCGTCGGCTTCCTTCCCTCCGGTGCTCTAGGCGGTTGGGCCCCGGGCGTTCGGCCGTCGGAAACGGAACAGGGCGAAGCGTTTATGGTTCCGGCAGGCGCCGACCTCGTCATGCAGGTCCACTATCACAAGAGCGGTAAGCCGGAGACGGACCAGACTTCGGCGGGTATCTACCTGGCCAAGGAGCCGATCCAGAAAGAGGTGCGCCTCGCCTGGATCATGAACTTTGGAATCGACATCCCGGCGGGCGACAAAGCCTACGCGGCCACCCGTGAGTACAAGGTGCCCACGGATATCACCCTCCACACGGTGATGCCGCACATGCACCTCCTGGGCCACTCGATGAGAGCCAAGGTGATCTTCCCCGACGGCAACGAGAAACCCCTGATCTTTGTCCCGAACTGGGACTTCAACTGGCAGCTTGTCTACGCCCTGAAAGAACCGGTCAAGGTCCCGGCAGGCTCGAAACTGATCGTGGACGCGACCTACGACAACTCAACGGGCAACCCGCACAACCCTACCAATCCTCCGCGGCGAGTCACGTGGGGCGAGGAGACGACGGACGAGATGTTCCTTCTCATCGCGGCTTACACCGTAGATAAGGAAGATCTGACCGCGAAGCGGTAAACAAAACTCCCCCTCTCTATCGCCCGACGAGGCCCTGGCGAACACCATTAGGGGTTTTCCGGGGCGACGAAAGGGGGATTCCTACTTCAGCGTCTTGTTCAGCAGGTCGGCCAACCGATACCCGGCAAGAGCGGCGCGGTGGGCGGCTACGTCTTTGGCCTTCTTGATGTAGTCGGCGCTGGGGGTCTGTCCTTCAGCCGTGCTATAAACGGTCGACTTGGCAAGTTCGAGGCCCTCTTCCGTCCACTTGTCAGAGTCGGTTTCGCCGACCTTAGGAAGGGACGATCGGGGGATGGAGGCGATCAGCTCCTTCGCCTGCGCCTCCGCGTCGGCCTTGGCTTCTTCGCGGGGGTGGGAAGGGAAGAGGCCCGCGCCGCCGTCCCAGAGGGCGTGGAGGTTCTTTGGGCCGCGCTCGCTTCCGTCTGGAGGCAGGATGACGAAGCTATTACCGCCCCGGTCGCCCATCGGGCGGGCATCGGACTCTTCGGAACTGGCGTGAAGCGGCTGGTGGATGTCGCCGACGAGGTGGATGAGGATGCGCAGGGCGAAAGCGCGGTCGGCGTCCGGTTTGCTCTTGTCGCCAAGAATAGCGGTGAACTCTCGGATTTTAGAGACGGCGTTGATCTCATCCGGCTTGTTGGCCGCCGGCTTGCCGTCGGCGCGGAAATAGAGATCCTTGTAGTGCCAAGGACCGGTTTCGCGGTGCTGGCTACGGTATTCGTCAGCCCAGGGGCCGACAGTCACGAAGTCATCAGAGCCGGGCAGATCGGCGCCGATCTTGAGGAGCCGATCCGCTTCGGCTTTGGCCTTGGGGGTGAGACCGGACTGCGCAATGGCGGCGATGACCATGTGGCCGGTGGCGTTCCATGCCTGAGCGACGGTTCCAATCGAGAGGGCCGCGGCCAGGGCGAGGAGGCGGAGCTTCATGCGCTTAAGTTACCCAGCGGTGTGTTAAGAGATGCTTGCGATGGTTGACGGTTGCTGGCCATCGCTAACGGACTAACGATCGTCAGCCGCACTCCCTGGTAACCTCGTCCGCAGAATGGCAGAGCAGATTCGGTGGGGCATCTTGGCGACGGGGAGCATTGCGCGGGCGTTTGGAGCGGGGCTTCCAACTTCTAAGACGGGCGTTTTGCAGGCGGTTGGGTCGCGAACTTTGGAGAGCGCGACGAAGTTTGCGTCTCAATATGGCGGCACGCCCTACGCTTCCTACGAAGAGGTTCTTGCCGATCCGGAAGTCGATGCCGTCTACATCGCGACCCCCCACCACCTTCACGCAGAGTGGACGATCAAGGCGGCGCAGGCCGGGAAGGCGATTCTTTGCGAGAAGCCGTTCACGCTCAACGCCCTCGAGGCAGAGCGAGCGCTCGCCGAGGTCAAGAAAGCGGGCGTGTTCTTCATGGAAGCGTTCATGTATCGTGTCCACCCGCAGACGCTGAAAGTGAAAGAGTTGCTTGACTCCGGCGCGATTGGCCGCCCGCTGGTGGTGAACGCCGAGTTCGGGTTTGCCGCGGGACGGGACTGGAACAACTTCCGTGCCGACGGCGCGCTGGGCGGCGGTGGTCTGATGGATGTCGGCTCGTACTGCACCACGTTTGCCCAACTGGTGGCAGGCGAAGAAGCGATCGCGGCGAGCTATATGGCCGAGATTACTGAGAAGGGCTACGACGCTTTCGGCTCTGGTTCGCTCAAGTACCCGAACGGGATGACAGCTTCGTTTGGAACCGGTATCCACGCGAATCTCACCAACGACGCCCGCATCTACGGGGAGTCGGGCCAGATCCATGTGAGCAGCCCTTGGAAGTGCTCCAGCAGCACACTGACCCTAAAGCAGTCCGGTAAAGAAGATCAGACCTTCGATTTCGACACCTCGAACGACGAGTTGTACGGCATTGAGGCGGACGCAGTCGCGGCCTATATCACAAAGGGCGAGAACCCCAACATGTCGATTGCTGAGACACTTATGAACATGCGGACCTTGGACAAGCTTCGCGCCAGCGCCGGTCTCGTCTTCGCGGCCGAGCCAAAGGCGTAGGCTTTCGATCAGACTTATAGGACGAATAGGTCCTATAAGTCCTATTTTTGGAGACCATGCCTCAGATCCCGACTGCCCCGGTTCCTTACGTCAACAAGCCGATGCCGCGCATTTTGTGCGGGACGGACTTCCTGATGGGGCAGGCGCCCTCAAAGAGCTTTGCGGCTCTCGATGCCTATTGGGAGGCGGGCGGGCGAGCGTTCGATACCGCCCACTGCTACGGCGCGAACACCAATATTTTCGGCGCCTGGGTCAACTCTCGAGACGTGGCGGAAGAGACGATCTTCTTCGATAAGGGCTGCCATCCCTACGGCTCGCCCCGTGTGACTCACAAGGATATGAAGCAGGACATCCTCGACAACCACAAGCGGTTGGGCGTGGATTACACCGACCTGTTCGTGCTTCACCGCGACGACGAGAATATCCCGGTCGGCGAGATCATCGACTGGCTCAACGAGTTCAAAGAAGAGGGTCTGATCGGCGCTTTCGGCGGCTCGAACTGGCACCACACCCGGCTTCAGGCGGCCAACGAGTACGCCGAGAAGGCGGGCAAGCAGCCGATGAGCCTGGGCAACCCGAATCTTTCGCTCGGCCTCGCGAACGAGCCGATGTGGTCGGGCTGCGTTTCGCTCGACGAAGAGGCACGCCGCTGGTATGCCGAAACGAATTTCCCCCTATTCTCTTGGAGCTCGACGGCTCGCGGCTTCTTTGCCGGGGTCGTGGACGACGACGTCACCCGCGTTTTCGAAAATGAGACCAACCGAGCCCGTTTGGCGCGCACCCGGGAGCTTGGCGATAAGTACGGCATGTCGACGGTGCAGATCGCGCTAGCCTGGGTCCTGAACCAGCCGGGCAACGTGTTTGCCCTCTGCGGATTGCGGGACAAGGCGAACGTGGCGGAGAACGTGGCGGCGGCAACGTTGAAGCTGTCGGACGAAGAACTCAAGTATCTCGAGTTCGGGTCGGCTTAAGAGCTTTTTATCGGACCTATAGGACGGATGCGTCTTATAGGTCCTATCTTTCTGTTCTCGCCAAACGCTTAAGGAGAGCCCATTGTCCGACGTGATAGGCGTCGTGGTGGGCGATTCTTGCGAGGAGGACGACGTCGGCTCCGGCTTCGGCTTCGGCAAAGGCGATGGCCTCGTCAAGACCGTCCAAGAACTGGGCTCGGGTGGCTTCCCAAGCCGCCGGCGCTACGGTGGACCAATCTTCGCCCATAACGGCCGATCCCTTTTCGCCGCGCAACTTGCGGAGCCAGATCTCTTGCCAATAGGCGGTGTGGGCCACGTTGTCCGCCAGCGAGTAGGGCCAGCCGTGCAGTTTCAAGGTGGCGGCAGCGGGCGAGACGCGAAGGATCGCTTTGGGAGGCGAAAAATCTCGGCCGTCTCGAATCTGCCTCAGGGTTTCGGCAACTCCGTCCATAGGGCGGTTATACACGTCCTGGATCGAAGGAACGCTATCATCGCTCCATGGGAGGAATCTTGACGGGCCTATACGCTTTCGTTCTCATGCCCGCGAGGCTCGATCCGCGTCTGCCAGGAGAGTGGGTGTGCCGGGGCGGTTCCTATCGAATGACGATCGCCACAGACGGCTCATTCGTCTTTCGGACAATGCTTCAAACCAAAACTATCTATCCTGAGTTTGGGACGATTTCTGCCGATTTGGGCCAGAAAAACGCCACCTTGTTCCGTTTCACAACGACCGGTACCCTGCCCTTTTCGGGAAAAGGAACGGTCAAACCTTGGCAGGGGCCGAGGGTGGTACGGATCTTTCAGCTCGAACCGGGGATCCCGGCTTTGATTCTGACTAAGTCTCTGTCGTTCGTTCCGGCAAACCAGATCCAACTAGCGAAGCTCCGCCTGGCGGCTTGGCTTTCAAAGCACAAATTTTAAAAATATTTAGGGCGATGTCGATTCAGCTTCGAGCTCGTGCGACCTAGTCTCAAGGAGCGAGCGCTCCTAAAGAGGAAAGAGCGATGCGATATTTGATGATGGTGGTGCTGCCTAAGGGCAACGATTACGAGGATGGGGCGCTGCCGAGCGCCGAGTTGGTGGCGGCGATGACGAAGTACAACGAGGAGATGGCGAAGGCAGGGGTTCTCGTGAGCCTGGATGGGCTCCACCCGACCTCGAAGGGGGCGCGTATCCAGAACGTCGGCGGGAAGAAGGTAGTGACGGACGGTCCCTACGCGGAGACGAAAGAGGTGCTGGGCGGCTTCTGGATGATCAAGGTCAACTCGAAAGAGGAGGCGATCGATTGGGCGAAGCGCGTGCCGGATCACGACGTGACGATCGAACTCCGCCAGGTCTTCGACATTGAAGACTTTCCGGCGGATGTCCAGGCAGCGGCCGACAGCTCCGTCGTCCGCGACCACTTGGATAAGGTGGCCTCGGGCTAGTCTATTTCTTAGCGGCCGGTCCGGTGAGGTAAGAGGTTGCCAACAAGACGAAGGCCACGACCGGCGCGACGGCGGTGGTCGGGCCGTCGGTTGTCGAGTGGGCAATAACCGCCGAGATCAGGGTGATCCCGAACCCGGCGTAGGCCCATTCTTTTACTCTGGAAGGGACCGGAGCAAGGAGGGCGGCAACGCCGAGAAGTTTCGCGATGGCAAGCTCTACGCGGAAGTAAGGCGGAAAGCCCAAGTGGGTAAAGGCTTGGGCCATCATCGGTTGGGTCAGGTAAGCAAAGGCCGAGAGGGCCATCATCGCGCTAAACAGGCCGGTCGAGACATAGAAGCCGATCCGGCGGGCTTTACTGGTCTCGGGAGCAACAAGAGTGTCAGCGGACACTTCCGGCCACCTCTCGGCTTCGCTCTCCCGCCAGAGCCAGAGCTCGTTCAACGGCGTCTTCGCCAAAGGCCACGCCTTCGATCCAGACGGTCTCGATGTCCGTAATGCCGAGGAACTGAAGGTTTGAGCGGAGGGCGGGCTGAAGATGGTCCATTCCTGCCATTGCGCCGGACGAGTAAACGCCGCCCGAGGCCAGGACGAGCACGGCGCGCTTGCCTGCGAGGAGCCCCTTAGGGCCGGCTTCGCCGTATTGGAAGGTGACGCCCGCGCGGGAGATCAGGTCGATCCAGGTTTTAAGGGCAGCGGGCATTCCGAAGTTGATCATGCCAGCGGCGATGACGATGATCTCGGCGTTTTGAATCTCGGCGATGGCCTGATCGGAGGCGAGCAGTTCGATCTGCTGTTCCGGGGTTCGGTTCGCTTCAGGGGTGAAAATCGCGTGGACGAACTCAGGGCCGATAGCGGGCAAGCGGTCGCGCCAAAGGTCGCGGACAATTAGGTTGCCCTCCAAGCTTTGGGCTAGTTCGGTGGCAATGCGGGTGGAGTGAGACGATTCTCCGCGTGGGCTGGAGGTTACGAGCAGAACGTTCTTCATGGCTTTTCTACATCACGCGTTCTCTAAGCAACGCTTGTTGTATACTCGCCTAACGTTGTCGAGTGGTTCAATGGGCAAATCGCCCTTTTCGTCGCTTAGACAACAGATCTCGGAAAAGTGTCGTGAAAGAAAATGGATCTGCCGCCTTGTCCCAATTCTCCGAAAGTCGATCCCCGTGTTCTCCGGACACGCAAACTGCTTGAAGACGCGTTCCGCGCATTGCTTTGCGAGCGTCCTTTCAGCGAAATCTCGGTGGCCGATATCACGGAGCGGGCGACGGTCAATCGAGCGACGTTCTACGCGCATTTCGAGGACAAGGGCCATCTCGCGGCGACAATGATGAGCGAGGATCTGCACCATGCGGTGATCGAGCGGCTGAAACCGCCGGTCGCGTTCAGCCCGGCGAGCGTTACCGAAGTAGCGGTGGCGATGTTCGAGTTTATGGCGCGCACCTTGGGCGGGTGCCGAAAGCATTCCGACGAGTTTACGACGACCGTGGGGACCACTCAGCAGGAGACGCTTCAGCAATTCCTGCTCAAATGGCTCGAACTAGATCCCCATGCGATGCGCTTCTTCCGGGGCTCTAGTAAGGAGGCGGTTTCGACGGTTCTCGCCTGGGGGATCTATGGCGGCGCGGTTCGGTGGAGTCACGAGACGCGCCGTCCGGAGGCGACGGACGCGGCCCGGGAAATCGTCGCCCTGTTAGTGCGCGAGCCCGTGGCCGCCCGGGTGGCTTAGACGCCGATTTGGCGGGCCAGCAGGATGTGCTCGCGGGTGGTGTAGTGGATGAAGAGGCCGATGTCTCCGATTCGCTTCACCATCGCGCCCTCCGGTAGCCCGGCGTAGCGGCCCTCGATGCGGCCGGCTTTGAGAATGCGAAAGATGTCTCCAGCATGGGGCACGAAGCCGTACTTGAACTCGATATCCAGCGACCCGCCGACGAGGGCGTACTGGGATGTCATGTTTGCGTAGTAACCGCGCCCGACTTTGCCGGGGGCGGCCGCTTCCGTTCCTCCGAGCCCGACCTTGAACGATGACAGGACGATGATTCGTTTTGACTTTGGCGTTGGATTCAGCCAAACGCCTCCGCTCGAACCGCTGCCTGCCGCAAGGTAAAGCCCGACGCCGTCCAGATCCGTCGAGGCGTCGGTCCCGCGGTGGATGAGTTGGCCTTCGACAACCTCGTTGCGGGTAGTCCAGACGATGCCGGGGAGGGTCTCTACGGAGCCAAGGCTCGAGATCAGGATATCGCGGAGGACGACTTTTAGATAGCCGGCGGAGGGATCGACAACGACGCGCTTGCCTGGCCCAATGACGACGTCATCGCCGCGTCCGGGAAGGTGGCCGTTGCTCCAGTTGCGGGCATTGAACCAGTTGCCGTCGGTTCCGACGAAGCGCTGGGTGTCGGCAAGGGCCGGGAGGGCGATGCTCGCAAAAGCGGCAAAGGTTGCGAATCTCAGGGTGGTTTTCTTCATTGAAGGGATCTCTCGAGGCCTAATCGGCCCCGCGAGAAGTATATTCCAATTTACTATATATTTTGGAATATCCTTTTAGGTCAATAATCGCAGGCAACGGATGGCATTTAACGAGCAAGTCAATCAGTTGGTGCTCACCTTGGAGCAGGCGGGGTGCCTCACCTCGGCGGTAAGGAACGAGGTTTTCTGGGCCTTCTCGCCCCGCAATCCGATGTCTGTGGCCGATGTGGCGCGCGCGCTAGGGAAGTCCGCGCAGACGGTCCACTACCATGCCAACGGACTGGTCAAGGTGGGCCTGCTCGTGGCCGTCGATAAGCGGCAAAGCCGATCTCGGACAGAGCTCCTATACGTTCACAAGGGATGCGGAACGGTGGATCAGGGGCCGCTGGGTGGCCGGGAGCACAACGCGATGCGCGCAAAGAGCTTCCGGTTTACGGCCAAAAGGATCATGGAGGAAACGGACGCGATGTATGAGGCCATCGCGGACGATCCTTCTCGCTTCGTGCACAACACGTTTCTGCGGGGCAACTTCTATCTCACGGCGGAGCAGGCGGAGCGGTTGGGCCAGACGATGTGGAATATGATCGTCGAACTGGGGCGGGAGCAGGCGACGGAAGACGCGGTCCGGACGCACGTGATGCTTTACGCACGGCCAACGGTTGGACAGAGCCAGAAGTGGTTGGACGCGGACAAAGAGATCGACCCCGACTAGACGTGGCGATCTAGGGTTAGTAGTCCAAGATCATGGGCAAGCCACGCGCCTCGGCGGCGGCGGTCAAGCGGGTGAAGAGGACGAGGCCATGGAGGGCGGCTTCATCGAAATGGGTTCCGCTATCTGGCTGATCCGTTGTGGTGGTCAGGAGAACAGTTCGGTCCTTTCCCCAGAGGCGGCAAAGTTCGTCCAGAGCGGTGCGCATAAGACCGAGGGACGAGATCATCGCCTTCTTGCCGGTAAGGGTTGCGCCTGGGAACAGGAAACTAAAACCGCCCGGAATCCACAGTTCGCAGATTGAGAGCACCTGGAAAAGGCCAGGCGTTTCGCTAGCGGCCACAAAGGCCGGGTCCGATTCTAGCGGGTCGTTCAGGGGAACTTGGGCCGGCTCGGGAAACTGTGGGTGGAGGAGGTGGGCGTATTTGAGGATAAGGGCTGTCCAACCCGGCCAGCCGGGCCGGTCGGTGGCGTAGTCCGCCTCGGCTTTGTCCACCCACAGATCACCTTTTTCGCCCGCTTTGATTAAGACCTCACGGAGGTGCTGTTGCCACTGTTCGACGGCTTCTTCGATCTCCTCGATGGGCACCGAATCTTCCTCTTCTTCCAGCGGGCCGTCAGGCCCGACGACTTGGTAGGTAAGGCCCTGCGCTTCGGCCATCCGTTCACCGACCGTTTTCCAGTCGCCAGCGTGATAGCGGGACAGAGGTCCCACGTAGAGGTCGAGCGCCATCGTCGTCAAAGATACCGCTGGTAGAGTCGTCCTTGTGATTGAGATCGTCCCGTATCGCAGCGCGTGGCCCGGGGAGTTCGCGGAGATCGGAGGGGCGATGCGGGCCGCGGTGGGGGAGTTGGCTTTGGCGATCCACCACATCGGGTCGACCAGCGTCCCGGGTCTGGATGCGAAGGATGTCATCGATGTGCAGATGACGGTGGCCGATTTGGACGCGCCGATTCGGGAGGCGTTGGAAGGGCTTGGCTACAACATGGTCAACCGAAGGGTTTGCGATCATTGTCCGCCCGGGATGGTCTTGGAGCCGGTCGAGTTGGACAAGCGGCTTTACGGATACTCCGGCCGGCGGGTCCACCTGCACGTACGTCAGGAAGGGCGATTCAATCAACGGTATCCGCTGCTGTGCCGTGACTACCTGCGGACGCACCCTCTGGCGGCGCAGGCCTATGGCGAGATCAAGCGGCAGTTGGCGCGGTATTTCCCGGAGAACATCGAGGCGTACTACGACATCAAGGATCCGGTTTTCGATGTGCTGATGGTGGGAGCGGAGGAGTGGGCTTCGCTGACGGGTTGGTCGGAGCCAGGGTCGGACGCCTAGGTACCGGCGATCAGGTGTAATTGCGTTGTGGCGAGGTTCCATTTCGAAGATTCAGGAATTGAGCCAGATCTCTTACGACTTGTCGATGCACTACAGAAGGAAGAGGTGCGGTTCGTTGTGGTTGGGGGAATGGCAATGGTTTTGCACGGGACAACGCATGTCACGGTCGATAGCGATTTGGCCATTGCGACGGACATGGTGAATCGGGAAGCGGTGGCTCGAGCTCTAGCCCCATTGGAGCCAGAGCCGTCCCACCTCCCGCGAGGCCAAAGGCTGGTCTGGAATGTTCGTAGTATCAGCGGCGCAGTGGCGGGATTTCGAACGTCCGCAGGGGATGTGGATCTCATGCTCGTTTTGCCTGGAGTGGAGTCGTTCGAAGGGCTGATCGAGCGGTCGGTCGAGGTGGAAATGATGGGAAGGAAGATAAGGGTGGCTTCGGTCGCAGACCTCGTTGCTATGAAAAGAGTGGCGGGGCGACCAAAAGATCTGGACCATATTGAAGAGTTGGAGAACCTATGAGCGACAACCAAGGATTCGGCGAGAAGACTCCTCGGGGGATTGATCTGGCGCGGTTGCGCTATGCGCGCTCGTTGACGCCCTATGAACGACTCGAGCGGAACCGTCGTGCAGCAGCCAGCGTGATCTTGATGCGCGAGGCAGGGCGGAAGATGCGGGCGGAAAAGAAGGACCTGGACTAGAGATTCGAGCACTCGAACCCTACACTTCCTAAGAGCCAGCCACTTGGAATGGATTGGGTTCAATAGACCATGAGCGACGCGGCAGGGTATCGGTATGCGGAGTTGCACCTTCATTTGGGCGGGGCGATCTTGCCGCGGGTGTTGTGGTCCTATCTGCAGCGAGAGCGTATGGAGGATCCGGAGGGCACGTTTGCGCGGGAGTCGCAGGGACTCGTGGAGGAGTTTGGGGAGTACGCACTCTTCGAGAAGTTCCTAACCCGCGACTGCTCCTCGTTGGCGGAGTACCTGGAGGCCCACAAGCGCGTTGAGCCGCTGCAGACGGTGGAAAGCCTGCCCTACTACGTCTATCGGCTACTTCGCGGGGCCGCGGTGTTTGAGAACATCGCCTATATCGAGCTACGCTACAACCCATTCTTCCGAATTCCGAGGGATACGCCCCCGAACCTGGTGCGGGCGAGAATGGAGGAGGTGGTCTCGACCGTCGGAGCGGCAGCGAGGAATGCGCAGCGGCGGTTTCCCATCGAACTGACTCAGATCCTATGTATGGATTCGCGTCTTCCGAACGAGTTGAACCGGGAGATCGCCGATCTCGCGGCGGATATGCCGAACGAGGTCTGCGCGGTGGATTTGGCGGGGCCGAACGAGCCATATGAAGCACGTCGGAAGGATTTCGTGTCGGCGTTCGAGTACGCGAAGGGTCGTGGGCTCAAGACGACCGCCCACCTTTACGAGACGCCCCAGGGGTGTATTCCGGAGATCCTTCCGCTGGTCGACCGAATCGGCCACGGGATTCAGATTGCGCTGGCGCACCGGTCGCTCTTGGTGGCCATCGCGGGGCGGGGGCAGTGTCTCGAGGTCTGTCCGACGACTTATCTTCGAACCGGGACCTTCAAGTCTTATGCGGAGCTTCACCCGGTGTTCGAACGGTGCTTTGATTTAGGCGTCGATGTGGCGATCTGCACGGATAACATGGCTTTCCACGATGTCCGTTTGCCTCGCGAGCACGAGTTGCTGCTGCTTAACCGGGCGCTCTCGTTTGCGGATATGGAGCGATGCCGGCAAGCGGCGTTCCGGCACGCCTTCCGGTGGAATCCTGCCGGGGAGAAGGCGGCAACGTAGGGTAGGTCAGTGACTGTAGTCGCTGACCTACGCCAGTGAAGGGCCTGTGGGCGCCTATTTGAAGGCGGACGCCGGGGCGGCGAATTTGACGCGTTTGGCGACGCTGGCCTGAGAGAATTTGAACTCGACGTAGATCGTGCCGAGGCCGACGGAGTCGTCGGTGCCGACGATTACGTCGTCGTTGTCGACATCTTGGCCGTTGACGAGGATCTTCTCTCCGCCGCCCGCGTTGAGTTGGTTTTGGTGGAGCCGGGAGCTGTAGGTGGTCTTGGTACCGGCGTTGTCCTGCGTATAGTCCAGGACAAGCTCGAAGCCATGGGCAAACGAAATCACTGGGCGGAACGAGGCGCGGGTGCAGGTGCCTGTCTCCGTGCCATCCACAAATACTTTGTGGTCTTCAGCCTTTGCATGACGGTTCAGCAGCTTAATAATGTCGAGAAGCGACAGTGCCATCAAGGAAGTATATGTCGTATCGAAGTACTCTGACTTTTAAGAATTGAGAATCTGCGGCAGAACGGGACGTTCGGCAGTGAGTCGTTTGCCTCGGCCCCGAATTGTAGGGGTGTAAGTGGCAATATTCTAAGTCGGCATCTCGGGGCTACTTAGGCTAAGATTGGGAGGTATCGACGGGCCTGGCTCTGCGGGCGCGTCGCGCATTACTTCCATGCAGCCTATCTTCCTTCTCTCTGCGCTTTTGCTGGCCCCGCCCGCCGCAAAAGTTGCTCCCGACATCGCTATCGTGGGCGCTCGAATCGAGGTCGGAAACGGCCAAGTGATTGAAAGTGGGACGATCGTGATTCACGGCGACCGAATCGCCTCCGTCGGCTCCGGCGACGCACCCAGCGGCGCGACGATCATCGACGGGAAAGGTCTCACCGTCTATCCCGGTTTCATCGATGCCTATTCGACGAGTGGATTGAAACTGCCGGATGCGATCCCGAGCGGTACTACTCTTCCCGACACGCTGAACACCGCCCCGGCCACGATGTGGCACGAGAATCGAAAGAATATCCGCGCCGATGTAAAAGCCGCGAAATGTCTCGATCTTAAAGGACCGTTCTCCGAGCGATACAAGGAAGGCATCACTTCGGTCCTGCTCTCGGGCGGTACGGGGACTCTGGCGGGAACGTCGGCGTTGGTCGACTTGGCTTCGGACGTGAAGGTGTTGAACCCAGAAGCGGCCGGCGAGATTGTAATGCGTGGCGGCGGTGGATTCCGCGGCGGAGACGACGAGGAGATGGCCGCCGGCGGCCAAGGCCGTCGACCACAGACGCAGGACACGACCCCGACCTACCCTTATCCGGGAACGCTTTTCGGCATCGTCGCGCTCATGCGGCAGACCCTCTCGGACGCAAAGTACTACGCATCTCAGGACAAGCCGAAGGCCGATCCGACGCTGGAAGGGCTCCGGTCGCTCGTCACGGGCAAGATCCCGGGCCTCTTTAGCGTGAGTAATGCGCGGGACATCGCCCGAGCCGATCACATCTCATCGGAGTTTGGTTTCCAGATGATCATCAACGGTACGACCGATGGGTACCGCATGATCGATGTCCTAAAGGCGCGAAAGGCGCCGGTTATCCTTTCGACCGAACTGGCGGACGAGCCCTCGAAGACGGTTGCCGAAGGGCCTGACGCCTTGCCGAAGCGCGTCGTGGACGCCCGCTGGGAACTCTGGAAGGAGCGAAACGCAAACGCGAAGCTGCTGGCGGAGGCCGGCATTCCGTTGGCGTTCCGAAATCCTTCGCTCGTGAATGTTCGCAAGATGATCGCGGCAGGGCTGCCGCGGGATGCGGCGCTGAAGGCGCTGACGATCAACGCGGCGAACATCTACGGTGCAGGGGACCGGCTCGGCACGATCGAACCGGGCAAGCTTGCAAACCTCGTCATCATGACCGGCGACTTCGCAGATGAGAAGTCAAAGGTCCAGTCGGTGCTGGTCGAAGGCAACCGATTCGAAACCGAAAAGAAGGAGACCGCCAAGTGAAGCAGACCGCCCTTTTGGCCGCGATGCTCGTGGCCGTTTCCGTTCAAGCCCAAGACAAGACCACCGCTACGCCCAAGCCGGCTCCCAAGCCGGACCTTCCCAGTGAGACGGCGCTAGACCGCCGGCCGACCCTTCACACCGGAGGCGACGTCTTCATCAAGGGCGCCCGCATTCTGACGGTGACCCATGGGACGATCGAGAAGGGAAATATTCTCGTGCGGGGCGGCAAGATCGTCGCCGTTGGTCCAAACGTAAAGGCGCCAGCCGGAATCGCGGTGATCGATGCGACGGGCAAGGTGGTTTCGCCGGGCATCGTGGATACGCATATCCACCGCGGCCTGGATACGACCAACGAAGGAACTGACGCCATCGTTGCCGAAGCCCGCGTCCTAGACGTCCTGAACCCGGATGCGAAGAACATCTGGCAGGCCGTGGCAAGTGGCGAGACGACGGGCATGTTGCTGCACGGTAGCGCCAACCCCGTCGGCGCGGAGAGCTTGGTCATCAAGCTCAAGTATCAGCGCCCGCCGGATGAGCTTCGGGTACCGGGCGCGCCGCGCATGATCAAGTTCGCTCTCGGCGAGAACGTGACCCGATCGGGCAGCACCACCTCGCAGCGGTTCCCGCGCACGCGGAATGGCGTGGAGATGGTTTACCGCCGCGCGTTCACCGAGGCGAGGGAGTACATGGCGAAGTGGGACGCGTACGAGAAGGACCACTCGAAGCCCATGCCCCAACGCGACCTGCGCCTGGAGACGCTTTCGGACATCCTGAAGCGAAAGGTTTGGATTCAGTGTCACGGCTACCGCGCGGACGAGCATCTGATGCTGGTTCGTTTGAGCCAGGAGTTCGGCTTCAAGATCGGCGCGCTTCAGCACGGCGTCGAGACCTACAAGATCGCGCCGGAACTTGCGAAGGCCGGAATCGGAGTTTCGATCTTCGACGAGTGGGCGGCCAAGCTAGAGATCTACGACGGTATCTCGGCCTACGCGGCGGCGGTGCTGGACAAGGCGGGCGTACTCACCTCGTTCCACACCGACGGCACGAGCGGCACGACCGCGCTTCACATCAATGCGGCGAAGGCGATGCGGTGCGGCGGTCTGAACGAGCAGGATGCGCTGAAGCTGATCACCCTGAACGGGGCCAAAGAGCTCGGCATCGACAACCGAACGGGAAGCATCGACATCGGAAAGGATGCGGACATTGTCATCTGGGACGGCCATCCGCTCAGCGTCTACTCGCGGGTGAACACCACGCTCATTGAGGGCGAGGTGTATTTCCAGGAGCGAGATGCGTTTGGACTCACCGCGAAGAGCACGTTCAAGACGAAACTCGACCCTTTCAAGTACATCCCGAACACGCCGGTGCCGCCGAAGGCGAGCACCTACGTGATTTATGGCGGAACGGTTCATCCGGTCTCTGGCCCCGCATTCAAGGGCACCGTGTTCTTGAAGGACGGAAAGATCGTGAAGGTCACGAAAGGTACGGAAGGATATGCCGCGACTAACGGCGAATCGATCCGGACGGTGAATGCCACAGGCATGCAGGTTTATCCCGGCTTCATCGACGCCGGAACGACGATCGGGCTTACCGAGTTTGGTCAGGTTGGCCAGGCGACGGACGCCCGCGAGTTGGGTTCGTACCAGGCGGATCTCGTCGCGGCGACGGACGTAAATGTTCAGAGCGAGCACATCCCGGTCACCCGCGTTCAGGGTGTAACGACCGTACTAACGACGCCGACCGGCGGTTCGGTGAGCGGTCTTGGCTCGGTGCTCGATCTTTCGGGTGGCAGTTCAGAGCTGATGACGATCAACCGGAAGGCCGGTCTCTGCGTTAACTGGCCGGGTGGCCGCGGTCTGTTCGGCGGCGAAATCGACGACGACGGCGATTCGCTCGGCACGGACCGCATGATGGCGGGCGGCGGAGCCGCCCAGGGCTTTGGGGGCGGCGGCAGCGTTGACGACCTCACGTCGTTCTTCGATAAAGCGGCCAAGTACGGCCGGGGCCACGACAAGACGGATCTCTCTTTGGAGGCGATGCAACCGGTCTTCCGGCGGCAGATCCCGGTCTTCTTCCGAGCCACCAATGCGGCCTCCATTCGAGCCGTGGTCGCGTTCGCGAAAAAGTACAACATCCGCGCCGTCCTCGTGGGCGCGCCCGACGCTTGGCGAGAGGCGAGCCTGCTCGCGGACGCCAAGATCCCGGTGATCTTGGAAGCGGCAGGCAAAGCGCTTCTGGAGGCGAACGATGTAGTCAACGACTACGATCCGTACGACACTCCCTACGCCGCTCCGGCGCTGCTAAAGAAAGCGGGTGTGAAGTTCTGCTTCATGTCCGACTCCTACTCCGAGGCGATGAACCTGCCGCACCGCGCGGCGGAGTCGTGTGCCTACGGTCTCTCCCGCGACGATATGTACCGGGCTCTAAC
>FTBF01000035.1_pt1 | contig 18967 bp, 18 predicted proteins | sample 1639301 | NCBI WGS metagenome assembly FTBF01 (sample SAMEA3914864, study PRJEB12502) | metagenome | biome: forest; material: soil | place: USA | collected 2012-03-12 | depth 0.3 m
CTTTAACGAACGGATTAGGCTTTAGATCGACGTGCTTGATCGTCTGGAGATAGGCGACCATTTTGTCCGCATCCGGACCAGCAAGCTGCGCATGGAAGTGAAGCGAAAAGCCATGAGGCCCTCGGGCGTCAATCAGCTTCGGTTGAAGCGTCAGGAACGATTTCACGGCGTCAAACTGGCCCATCATCGTCGCGGTAAAGATGTCGATTCGGGCGCCGCGCTCTAGCAGGAACGAAACGATATCTCGCCGCCCCATGTGGGTCGCGCCACCCAGACCGGATTCCCAGTCGCCGGCGCCCCAGTCCATCAGACCATTGATGAGGAGAGGCTCCTTGTCAAGTAGCTTCTTCGTCATATCCAAGTCCATGTGGGCATAGATCACGAAGTCCTGGAGCAACTCGCGGTTGAGCTGAGGCTTCTTCCAAGAAGGCTTAAACTCCGGCGCCGGATAGTCCCGCTCGAAAGGCGCCTCCACCGGCGTGCGGGGCTTGGCGGCCTCCTGCTGGGCAAAAGCAAGGGCCGGGGCAAGCGGGACAAGTGAGGTAGCGGCAAGCAAAGAGCGGCGAGTCAATTCGGACACTGAATTCTCCCAAAGGGGTCTCCCCTTTGCCGAACTCTACCAGGTTTGCCCCAGCTTATCCTTTGAAATCAAGCCCGGAATCAACCAGTGCGGCGCGGATCTTGTCGAGCGTGTTCGGCCCCGTCCCATGGAGTTTCGCTACCTCGGCCTCCGTCGCCCTAACGAAATCTTCAAGACAATGTAGACCGGCCGAGTCGAGCGCCCTCCGGGCCGGCGCAGACAGTCCAGAGGGTAGCGGAGTCTCCTTATTTGCCACCGTCAGAGCCTCTCAAAAATTCAATCATGATCGTCGACGTGATCTTATGCATCTCGGACTCTGGTCGAATCGGGGGAGCCCGAAATCGACACATCTATCAGAGGCTACGGCCTATCGTAAAACGTAGCTCCGCTAGGAGAGGAAAGTGATCGCTCTTCGTCACCGGAAGGGGTCGGGTGCGTATCGGGTCGAAGCCACGAGTCCAAACATAGTCGACCCGCTTGGTTGGATAATCGGAAGTCAGCGTGTAGCCAAATCCGGTCTGGGTAGCCCGAAAGGTGTCGGTAAGGTCTTTCGCCATCCTGCGGTACCGCGAACCAAATGCATGCTGGTTAAAGTCGCCACATACGATCACCGGCCCCTCGTCCGCGTGAACGCGCCGCAAAACCTCTCCAATCTCCTCGTCGCGAAGGCGCCTCTTCCGCTCGATATTCTGGGCGAACGGAAGAGCGGGCCACTCCGGAGGTTGCCAGGAGTCAGGCACGAGATGCACATTAACCACCCGAATGATTCGCCCTCGGACATTAAGGGAGACCTCCTGCACATTCCAGTGAAAGAGGATCAAATGGGAGGGGAAGATCAGAACGTCGGATTTCACAAATGGCCATTTGGACGCTAAAACCATTCCTCCTCGGTCAAGGAAGTGGTAGCCGGGAAGCTGCTTTTCGAAATCCACCGGCGGCTTGAAATGACGGACACTCGCCTCTTGCAGGCACAGAATATCAGCGTCCAAAGACCCGATCCAACGCGCCAACGGTATCTCCTTCGTCCCGGCAAATCCTTCGACGTTGTAACTGAGCACCCGCAAGTCGGCCGAACCCTTTCCCGGGCTCCCAAAACAGAGCCCCACCGGCCCCACAACTTGCAACGCGGAAACTAAACCGGAAGCAGCCATGACAGCCCATCGTCGCTTGACAAGTGCCCAAGTAAGGACAACCAACGGAGGCAGGAGAAAGACCTGGGGAATGGAGCGCGATAATAGCCAGCCGACCGGCCCCGAGTCACCCGACTGCCACAACAGCAGATCCACCCAGAGGGTGACAAGGATGAGGCCAAGCGGCCAAAAACGTCGCACGTCATAAACAACCTTGCTGAGCAGGTTTGCGATCCCGGAGCAGGGCCAGTGCTTCTAGTGATACGGCGACGGCAGTCGGAAGGGAAGGCGTTTTGCCCTGATATTTGGTAGACGCTTCCACTCCTTAAGTCGCTGGCCATCAAACTTGTAGACTATGTAAAGCGCCGGATTGCCCGGTCCCCACGCTTCGTGGAAGTCGTAGTTGTCGAACAGAAGTTCAAAGGTCCCGTCGTGGTCGAGGTCTCGGTAGATCGGACCGCCAACTTCGCTCTCGGTGGGGAGCTCCGCCTTCAAATCTCGAACGCCTGTCCGAGAAGCCTGGTAGAGCGAAACCCCTAGCCCGTGGCCCGCCATTGAGTGGTCCGTTAACGCAATAAGTTTCCCTGGGTTCGGCCAGGGAAGAACGCCGATGCTCGCATCGCCTCCGCCTTCCAATTTCGCGACAAGTTTTCCGTTTTGGAAGATCCGTCCCTGTTCGTGGTAATCGCCTGGGTGATTCTTGTCCGGAATACGGAGCAGTTCGACGCGGTAATGCATCGGCCCGACCCGGAAGCTTTGGCTCTTGATCACGCCCATGCGCGGCGCGGTGAGATGAGCTAAAGCCAAAAGGGCGAGGGGCACCCCTGGATTATAAATGGCAAAAGGTCCCCCCAGCGTAAGCTAGGAAGACCTTTCGTCTATTGAGCTGAGGCTCAGTAGTCCATGTCGCCCATGCCACCCATTCCGGGGGCACCGGCGCCGCCCGACTTGGGCTGGGGCTTGTCGACCACGAGGGTCTCGGTGGTGAGAACGAGGCCCGCGATCGACGCGGCGTTCTGCACCGTCGAGCGAGTAACCTTCGCGGGGTCCACAATACCGGCCGTGATCATATCCACGATCTCGCCCGTTACTGCGTTGAGACCCTGATTGCCGCCGGCCGCGCGAACGCGCTCGACGATAACCGAACCTTCCAGGCCCGCGTTCTTCGCGATCTGGCGAAGCGGCTCTTCGAGAGCGCGCTTCACTATCAGAAGACCGGTCTTCTCGTCTCCGATGAGCGTGTCGGCATTCAGATCCGCCGCCGCGCGAAGGAGGGTGACGCCGCCGCCGGGGACGATGCCTTCCTCAACCGCCGCACGGGTGGCCGAGAGAGCGTCCTCATAGCGATGCTTCTTCTCTTTAAGCTCGGTCTCCGTGGAGGCGCCGACCTTGATAACGGCAACGCCGCCGCTGAGCTTGGCAAGTCGCTCCTGGAGCTTCTCCTTGTCGTAGTTGCTGTCCGTCTTGTCGATCTGGCCCTTGATGAGCGAGATGCGGCCAAGGACGTCTTCCTTGGTGCCGGCGCCGGAGATGATCGTGGTCTCTTCCTTCGTGATCACGACTCGCTCGGCGGTACCGAGCATCTCAATGCCGACGTTCTCGAGTTTGGTGCCGAGGTCCTCGGAAACGAACTGACCCTTCGTCAGAACGGCGATGTCCTCAAGCATGGCCTTGCGGCGATCGCCGAAGCCCGGAGCCTTGACGGCCGCGATCTGCAGTACGCCGCGGATCTTGTTGAGCACGATCGTGGCAAGCGCGTCGCCCTCGATGTCCTCAGCAATGATCAGGATCGGTCGGCGAGTGGCGGCGGCCTTCTCCAGGAACTTAAGGAACTCCTGGGCGTTGCCAATCTTCTTCTCGTGGATGAGGATGATCGGGTTCTCAAGCACCACTTCCATGCGCTCGGGGTCCGTCACGAAGTAGGGGCTGAGGTAGCCGCGGTCGAACTGCATGCCTTCCACGACTTCAAGCGTCGTGTCGCGGCCCTTCGACTCTTCGACGGTGATAACGCCGTCCTTGCCGACCTTGTCCATCGCGTCGGCAACCTGCTTGCCAATCACCGCGTCGTTACCCGAAATGGTGGCAACGAATTCGACCTGCTCCTTGTCCTTGATCGGCTGGCTCTGAGCCTTGATCGAGGCAATGACCATCTCAACGGCCTTGTCGATACCGCGCTTCACCGCGATCGGGTTACCGCCGGCGGAGACGTAGCGCAGACCTTCGTTCACGATGGCCTGAGCAAGCACCGTCGCCGTGGTAGTTCCGTCGCCGGCCACGTCGTTGGTCTTGGAAGCGACTTCCTTGCAGAGCTGAGCGCCCATATTCTCGTACGGATCCTCCAGTTCGATCTCTTTAGCAACGGTCACGCCGTCCTTGGTGATCGTGGGCGAGCCCCACTTCTTATCGAGAACGACATTTCGTCCCTTCGGTCCGAGGGTGACTTTCACCGCATCGGCAACCTTGTTCACACCGCGCTCAAGGGCGCGTCGTGCGTTTTCGTCATAAAGTAAATTTTTTGCAGACATGTTGGTGTTTGTTGTTTGCGGTTAGCTGTTGGCGGCGGATTCGGCTGTTCATAAACTTCGGATAAATCCTTCAAGCATTCGACTCAACTTCACTGCCTGTTCCAACAGGGGGGCGATTTCATTTTCAGTAGCGACGTGCGTCATCACCGCGATCTCTAGCAGCGTTCTCGTTTCATAGAGAGAACCGCGTGAAACGCAAGCGAATTGAGCAAAGAGAGGTTTGGTTCCGCGACCGTATCCTTCGGCGATATTCGCAGGAATGGATACGGCCGCACGGCGGAGTTGTGACGTAAGGCCGAACTGCTCTTCCCGCGGGAAATTTCGAGTGACGGTATAGATCTCGCGAACGAGATCCATCCCATGTCTCCAAACTTCCAACTTCTCGTAGCCAAATTCAGCCAACCGCTAACTCCGAACCGCTAACCTCGCTAGCCAATTACGGCGTAAACCTGATCTTCGTCGAGGATCGTAAAGTCCTCGCCGTCGATGTTCACTTCGTTGCCGCCGTACTTGCTGAAGAGTACGCGGTCGCCGACCTTAACGGAGAGGGTATTGCGATCGCCGTTGTCCAGCACGCGGCCGTTACCGACGGCAATGACCTTGCCTTCGGTGGGCTTCTTCTTGGCGCTGTCGGGGAGGAAGATGCCGCTGGCAGTCTTTTCTTCCGCTTCGATCAGCTGCACGACGACCTTATCGCCGAGGGGCTTGATGCTTGCCATATTTCTTGTGTTTCTCCCTGGACCAAGCGCGTTAGCACTCTCGGCCCTGGTCTGCTAATGATTGTACTGGGCCGACCTCCTGGGAATCAATAGAAGAGCCCAAAGTGGCGATGGGCTCCGACCCTCGTGCGTGTTGTGTGACCGAAGCCTTCGATTGCTGGGACTTTCGCCATCCCATTGCTCAAACGCGTCCTATAGTTAAGGTTGTGAAAGCCGCCGTTCTCTTTCTTGCCCTTCCGCTGGCTGGTTGCGGATCCATCGATCTCGTTTCAATGCACGTCGGAGTCAACGGACCAACCGTGAAGGGAACCGGAAAAGCGATCCGAGAGACAAGAAAGGCACAGCCCGCCTCTGGCGTAGAAGCCTCAGGCGCAATGATCGTCGAGATCCGCCGAGGGCCGCCCAAGCTCGTTGTCGAAGGCCAAAAGGAGATCCTCAAACAACTTAGAACCGAATACCGGGACGGCCGCCTCCGGATGTGGGTGGACGGAAACACGAGCACCGATGTCCCCGTGCGCGCGTGGTATACCGGTCCAAACGTTTCCAGCTTCGAAGGCAGCGGAGCTACCGAATGGGACGTCTCCGGCCTGAACGCCAAGACCGTCGATATCGGCCTTAGCGGTGCAAGCAAGGCCAAGGTCGAAGGTAACGCCAGCAAGCTCAACGTGGAAGCTACCGGCGCATCGGAGGCAAACTTGAAACGGCTCGTCGCCACCGAAGCCAAACTCGTCGCAACCGGCGCTTCGAAGATCTACGCGACGGTTAAGAACAGCCTGAACGCATCTGCCAGCGGCGCATCTGAGATCCGCTATTACGGCAAAGCGGAAAGCATCAAGCAGGAAACGAGCGGCGCTTCATCGGTAGGACCGGGCAAATAAAATTAATTAGGTTTTGGGAATCAACCCAAAACCTAAAACAACCTCATCGTCCGCGGCCGGACTGGATGACATCTCCGACCGCGAACGATCGCCGAATGTCCTGCAGCACCACCTTCGCCCGTCCGCCGACAAACTCGGTGCCGTCGAGCAGTTCGATGTAGTAGCCACCGTCCGTCCAGCCGATCGTCTTCGACGCGTTGTCGAAGGCGGATCGCCGGACGCTAACCTCAAGGACCTGAGCCCGGCGGTAGCCAAGCTGATCCTTCTCGAACTCCTCAATGGTGCCGGAGACGATTTCGTACTCCTCGTGCTGCATATCGAAGTCGGCGCGGATGAAGATGCCGCGGCGCATCTCATGCTCCAGCATCTCGACGTTCTCGCCGTCGCTGCCGATGAGCGCCTCGACGACCGCCGGGTTGCAGGCGATCAGGAAGGCGTCGCCTGCCTCCTTCTCCTTCCGCCACATATCGCGCTCGATCCAGAGCGAAACCGTTTCCTTCGAAGGGATTCGACCGACGCCGGCGCACATGGGGCAGATCTCAGTCAACTCCTGGGTGACCGATTCGCCGGTGCGCTTCCGCGTGACTTCAACCAGGCCTAGCGAGGAAACACGGCCGACTCGAGTGCGGGCCCGGTCCTTTTCCAAACCGGCGGAGAACCGGTCGAGCACCTGCTTTCGGGCCGACTCATTCTCCATGTCGATGAAGTCACAAACGATGATGCCACCCATATCGCGCAGCCGAAGCTGCCGAAGGATCTCGTCGCAAGCCTCGATGTTCGCCTTGAGAACCGTATCCTCAAGGTTGATGCTACCGACCTGCTTGCCGGTGTTGACGTCGATGGCGGTGAGGGCCTCCATCTCGTCGATAACAAGCGAGCCACCCGACTTAAGCGGCACCTTGTGCTGCATCAACCGGTCAAGCTCTTTCTCGATCCCGTAGTGATCGAAGATCGGCTCGTCCCGATCGTAGAGGTGGATCTTGTCCTTCAAGTGGGGCGAAACGATGCCCGCCACCAAGTGGACCTTCTCGTACTCGTCTGGGTCGTCGATCACCATGCGGCTGAACGTCTCGCCAAACAGGTCGCGAAGCGTACGGAAGAGCAGCGACTGGTCCTTGTGGACGATCACCGGCGCGCGCATCTTCTTCGCGTTCTTCAGAACGTCGCTCCAGAGGTTCACCAGATAGGCAACGTCGTTCCGCAGATCCTCTTCGGTACGCCCTTCGCACTCCGTGCGCATGATGATGCCGAAGCCGTCGGGCTGGATTCGCTCGCCAATCCGCTTGAGCCGGTCGCGCTCGCTGCGCTCCTCGATCTTGCGGCTGACGCCGATGTTGTTCGCCTCCGGCATGAGGACGACGCTACGGCCCGGAAGCGCGATGCGGGTGGAAACTCGGGCACCCTTCGTGCCGCGCGGGCCCTTCGTGACCTGCACCATCACCTGCTGGCCAGGGCGGAGAAGGTCTTTGATCTTGCGGCGCCGAAGCTCCGTCCGGCGCATGGCCGAAGGGCTGTTATCCGCGCCTTCGTCGGGCATCACGTCGGCGAGGGAAAGGTAAGCGTTGCGCTCCAGGCCGATGTCGACAAACGCCGCATCCATGCCCGGGAGAACGTTCTGAACGATGCCCTTGAAGATAGAGCCGACAACACGCTCTTCACGTTCGACGCGGTACTCGGTTAGCTTTCCGTCTTCCAGAAGACCAATGCGTGTCTCGCGGTTGGAGACGTTGACCACAATCTCCTCGCTGAGGGGGGTAGGACGGCGATGGCCGTTCGATGAAGAAGAATCCTGTTGGGGGCGGCGATCGCGGCGACCGCGTCCGAATTTGGGGCTGCTCATGTGCAGATGCTCGTGCTTTTTCGAGCCTGACGGGGAACCGTTGCGTTATGCGGTCGGTAGGGAATGGGTCCGCGCGCCGTCGTGCTCGTCAAGAATTGTACCGGAACCCGGTAATTCGTTTTTTGCGCGTACAATTTAACCGTCGACAAAGACCTGAGCCGGCACCGGTAAGCCCGGCTCCTCCGCGCTTTAGCGGAGCTCTGTCCCGCCTGGAAGGCGGGCCCCACGACACGACGGGTCGTCGTGGGTCTTCGGCTTGACTTATTTGGCGGCTCGTCTTTGAAGACAAAATGCCAAGCATCAGAGCAACGAGGGTGTCGTTACCCAGATCAACGTATTCGAGTGCCTGCCCGAGAATCAGGCCGCACTCATCGACCTTCTTCAAAACGCGGCACGCGCCGTCAGTGACATCGACGGCTGGATGTCCGCCAGCATCCACCGAAACGCCGAAGGAACCAGGGTCGTGAACTACGCCCAATGCCGAGACAAGGCCGCCTGGGAGCAGGTCATGAAACGCCTCTGGGCCGACGGCTGGATCGAGAAAAACAAGGCCCTCGGAACCGCGAACCCGGGACTATACGAGGTGGTCACGACCATCGAAATTTAGATGCCACTCCCCGGAACCTACATCAACGCCGAATCTCCGCGCTCGCCGGTGCGAACGCGGATGGCATCCAAAACTTCTGTCACGAAGATCTTCCCGTCCCCCACTTCGCCCGTTCGGGCAGACTCGATGATCGCATCGATCGCCGGTTCGAGATCTTCGTCGCGAACCACAACCTCGATCCGCATCTTCGGCAACAGATTCACTGCGTAGGTTGACCCGCGATACAAATCGGTCCGTCCCATCTGGCGGCCATACCCACGCACACCCTCGCAACTTAGGCCCCGGACACCGGCCGCCTCGAGCGCATCTTTAACCGCTTCAAGTCGGTTCACGCGCACAAAGGCCTCGATTCGTTTCATGGGCATAAGAATACTGGCGGAAAGAAAGGTTATGGGAGGGTTAAGGCGGTCTATGATCATCCAAGCCTCGACCGCTCTCCGTTCTCATCGACCATGTCTTTGTCTTCGCTCGTGCGGCCAACCTTTCTTGCCTTCGTCGGAGCATTAGCTTTTGCCGTAGCCGCCGGCCTTTTTGGCCTCACCGCTGGCGGTCTGTCCGCCGGCGCCGCCTGTCTCGTCTTCCTCGCCCTTGGCTCCTGGGGACTAAAGGGAGAGCAATACGCCGCCGCGGCCCTCCGTCAGCGAACCCGCGAGACCCTGACCCTCGAAGCCCGGTTGCAAGAGCAGCAACGAACCGTGGATACGCTCGCCGACGGTCTCGACGCGGCGCTTTTCATCTGCGACCTGCGCGGTCAGATCCTCTACGCCAACCCTCCCGCCCGCCGACTCTTCGGGAACGAATCCCCCCGGGGGCAGCACGTCTTGGCGGCTACCCTAAGCGTCGACCTGGAGAAACTACTCCTCGGTGCCGTGGGTCAAGACGAACCGGCAAGAGGCGAAATCGTCTTCACCTATCCCCACGAGTGGATCGGCCTCGCCAGCGCTTGGCGAGATCTTACAGCCGACCGCGTATTTGTCTCCGTCTACGAGATCACCGAGCTTCGCCGGCTCGAAAGGTCCCGAAGAGACTTCGTCGCCAACGTGTCTCACGAGCTTCGAACTCCCATGACGATCATCCGCAACTACGCGGAGACGTTGCTGGACGAAAACCCTCCAACCGCCGAGACGGCCAACCGGATGCTTCCGCGAATCATCTCAGAGGTAGATCGTCTTTCAACGATTAGCCAAGATCTCCTGGTACTCACCGTCGCCGAATCGAACCCCGTCCGTAAACAACGCTGCGATCTCGCCGAGGTGGTCCAAGAAGTCACCCATCAGCTTGAGGAAAAGGCCGCCGAAAAAGGACTCAAACTAACCTATGAAGGGGCGGAAACCCTCCCAATCCAGGCAAATGACGCCCAAATGATCCAGGTCGCCTTGAACCTTGTGGACAACGCGATCAACTACACCCCCACCGGCTCCGTCCGGGTGTCGTTGGCCCAAGAAGGCGAAAAGGCCGTCCTAACCGTTCGCGATACCGGAATCGGCATCGCCACCGAGCACATCGAGCGCGTCTTCGAGCGGTTCTACCGGGTCGACCGCGGAAGGAGCCGTGCGACCGGCGGCACCGGCCTCGGACTAAGCATCGTTCGCCACATTGTCGAGGCCCACGGCGGGCACCTCTCCCTGGAGAGTGCCCTTCATAAAGGGTCGACGTTTAAGGTCGAACTGCCCGTGGAGTGATGTGGCCGGACTCAATCCACAAACCACACCTCTCACCCCATCTGAATCTCGGTCGAGTACTTAGTCGTGCCCAACACGAAGCTCGTCCGAATCTGCCCTAGCCCCTTGATCTTGCTGAGCTTCTCGCGCACGAACTGCTCGTAACTCCGCATATCCCGCACGACCACCTTCAGCAGGAAGTCGAAGTCGCCGCTCACGTGGTGGCACTCCAGAATCTCCGGAATATCCATCACCGCCCGGCGAAATCGCTCGATCGCCATGTCCTGGTGAAGCGCCAGGGTGATCATCACCATGGCGGTGATTCTAAGCCCCAGACGCTCATGATCGAGCAGGGCGTGGTAGCCTCGAATAAGACCGGCCTTCTCCAAGGCGCGAACCCGTTGCAGTACGCTTGGCGGCGACAGGTTCACGGCTTTGGCGAGGTCCGCGTTGGTAATGCGGCCGTCCTTTTGCAAACTCGCCAAGATCTGGAGATCGACTTCGTCAAGTTGGTTTTTCATCTTCGTACGTTCAGCTTCGCCGTAACAGACTACCGCTCCGTGACCCTATGAGCAGCGCAACCGACCTTCGATGGGACCTCGATTCCCTTATCCCCGGGCTCGATAGCCCGGAATACACTGCCGCCGTCGCCTCCCTAGGCCTTCGATTGGACGAGCTTGAAGACGCCCTGAATTCGGGAGCCAGTCTCGAAATCCTCCTTGAAAAAGCCAACGCGGCCAACACCGAAGCGAGTCTCCTCGGCACCTTCACGATGTGCCATGTAACGGCCGATACCGGTAACGCCCGAGCCCAAGCGCGAACCAGCGAGCTAGACCCGATCAACTCCCGGCTGGGCAAGCTACGGAAGCGGCTGGCCGCCCGCGTAGGTGAGTTCGACCTAGGAGTCGAACTGGATTCCAAGCCCGTCGCCCGAGCCCATGAATATGCCCTCCTGAAAATGCAGGTGACCTCCGAGCACCTCATGGATCCGGCCGAAGAGTCTCTCGCCTCCGACATGGAGCTCACCGGTTCCGTAGCCTGGTCACGCCTCTATATGAACGTCACCAGCCGACTTTCGGCCGACGTTCAAGGCGAGAAGCTGCCGATCAGCGCCGTCCGGGCCTTGGCCTACGACCCCGATCGCAGCCGGCGAAAGGCGGCCTACGAAGCCGAACTCGCCGCTTGGCCCACCGTCGAAGTGCCGATCGCCGCTGCGATCAACGCCATCAAGGGGGAGACGCTCGTTCTTGGAGAACGGCGGGGATGGCCCTCTCCCTTAGATGGAGCGCTGTTCGCCTCCAACATCGACGCGGCGACCCTTGACGCGATGATGACGGCGGCCCATGAGTCGTTCCCGAACTTCCGCCGATACCTGAAAGCCAAAGCCCGCAAGCTCGGTATCGAGCAGATGGCCTTCTACGACATCTTCGCCCCCATCGGCGGGAGCGGACGAACCTGGTCGATCGAAGAGGCCAAATCGTTTGTCTCGGAGCAGTTCCATACCTTCTCCTCCCGCATGGGCAAGCTGGCCGACCGCTCTTATGCGGAGCGGTGGACCGACTGGGAGCCCCGACCCGGCAAGGTCGATGGCGCCTACTGCGCCAACGCCGGAGGAGACGCCTCGCGAGTTCTGATGAACTTCAAGCCGTCCTTCGGCTCCGTGTCGACCCTCGCCCACGAACTGGGCCACGCCTATCACAACCACTGCCTCGGCGAGCGGACCAACATCCAGCGCAGCACCCCGATGACCCTCGCCGAGACCGCCAGCATCTTCTGCGAAACCGTGATCCGCCAAGCCTCTTTGGAGACCATGAAAGGCGAGGAGGCTCTGGGCGTGCTCGAAGCATCGATTCAAGGCTCCTGCCAGGTCGTGGTCGACATCACCAGCCGGTTCATCTTCGAAAAAGGCGTCTTCGCCGCTCGCAAGAACCGCGAACTGACGCCGGAAGAGCTCTGCGACCTGATGCGCAATGCCCAACTTGACACCTACGGCGAAGGCCTCGACCCTGCGGAGCTCCACCCTTACATGTGGGCCGCCAAGCCGCACTACTACGGCCGCTCTTTCTACAACTTCCCGTACATGTTCGGACTGCTGTTCGCACTAGGCCTCTATGCGGTCTACCGCCAAGAGGGAGCGTCGTTCGTACCGCGGTACGACGAGCTGCTTTCTTCAACCGGCTTAGCCGATGCGGCAACCCTCGCGGACCGGTTCGGGATCGACATCCGAACCCCGGATTTCTGGCGCGCCAGCCTCGGCACCATTGGGAAGGATATCGACCGCTTCGAGTCGCTCGTATCGTGAAGATCCCGTACGATTCCGAATGCCTTGCCGCCGTCGCCGAGGAGCTTCATGGTTACCTCGGCGGCAAGGTCCAGGGCGTTCGGCAGCCGAACGAAACCGACATCCTCATCGCGCTCTATGCAAACGGTGGGGAAGCCTGGTTTCTGCTCAGCGCCTCACCGTCGTTCGCTCGCGCCTATTTCACCACCCGCCGGCCTCCGAATCCGCCGCAGCCCCCCGCCTTCGTCTCGACCTTACGAGCCCGGCTCGACGGTGCCAGGCTCATCGGCGTCGAAACCATTCCCGGCGAACGGATCATTACTCTTGTCTTCGACACCCAAGCCGGAACCCACCGGGTCGTCGCCGAACTGATGGGCAAGCACAGCAACGTCATGCTGGTGGAGCCCTCCGGCCGCGTCGTCGGAGCGCTGAAATGGGTCTCCCAAACCCAAAGCGTACGCCCCGTGGTCTCTGGAGAGCCGTACCGGCCCGCTCCTGTGCTCGGCAAGGGAGGTGGATCTCCCTTCCTCGCCAAATTGAAGGCCGCCGGTGGAGGGCAGGGAAGTTGGCATCCGGTTCTCTCTCTCGGGAACGGCGCCTACCCGTATTCCGTCGCCCCCCTCGGCTTTGACGAGACCCCCCGCCAATCGATCAGCATCGCGCTGGAACAACACTACGCCGCCGCGATCCCCGCTGCCGAGTCCTCGGCTCTCCGAAACAGCATCCTATCCGCGCTTGAACGGGTCCAACTCTCCCGCGAAGTGGCGATCTCGGATATCGAAAGCGCCATCACGGCGGGAGAGAAAGCGGGTGAGTGGCAACGAATCGGCGACCTTATCCTCGCTTACGGACCGTCTGCCCCGGCCGGCGCTTCCGAGATCGACGCCTGGGACTACGAAGGGAACCCGATCGTCCTCGACCTGGACCCTGAGAAAACCTGGAAGGAAAACGCCGAACGCTTCTTCAAACGCGCCAAAAAGGCCAAAGCACGCCTGGGAGAAGTTCGTGAACAAGCCGTCCGCCTTCGCGCCGAACGGGACCGCGTTGCCGATGCCATCGAACGAACCGAAGCCGCCGCCAACCTCGAAACGCTAACCCGAATTCGGGATGAAGCGAAAGAGAACCGCTGGCTCCAAACCGCCCCCTCCGCCGCCCAACATCCCGATGAGCGGCCGTACGAAGGCAAGCGAATTAGAGAACTCCTCGCTCCGGGCGGCTGGACGGTTCTCTACGGCGAAAACGCCGAAGCCAACGATTACCTCACCCTTCGAGTGGCGAAATCAAACGACTACTGGCTCCACATCCGCGGTGCCACAAGCGCCCATGTCGTCATCCAGACCCGAAATACCCCTGAAAAGGTCCAGCGTGATGCGCTGGAGTTCGCCGCAAAGGTGGCAGTCCAGCACTCGACGAGTAAGCACAGTAAATACGTGCCGGTCGACTACGTCTTAAAGAAATACGTTAGGAAACCCCGAGGTGCCGCAAAAGGGTCCGCAACCTACGCGAACGAAAAGACCCTTCATGTGGAGGGAAGTTAACTTGTTGCAGACAGCGGCCTGCGGGCTACTTGTTATGGCTTGTGGATACTCGAAAGGGCGAAGCGGAAAGTTTCTTAAGCCGCGGTTAGCAATCGTAAGCTAACGTCGGCAATCGCAAGCGATTGGAAGCAATTCTTAGCCACTGCTTGACATCGCCCGCTATAATTAGTGTTCGGAGTCCGTATCCGATGCTTGAGGTGAACGAAAATACCAGGATTTAGAAGACCGCCCCGCCCGGAACCGGGCCCCGAGATCAACAACCGCGTCCTCCGTCATCGGGAGGTCCGGGTCATCGACGAAGATGGCAGCCAGCTCGGCGTCATGACGAGTAGAGAGGCTCTCAACAAGGCGCGTGAACGCGGCCTCGACCTCGTGATGGTAAGCCCGTCCGCGCAGCCGCCGGTCTGTCGGATCATCGACCACGGTAAGCATAAGTACAACGAAAGCAAGCTCGGAAAGGATAAGAAGAGCAAACAGCAGGAAGTTAAGGGTATAAAGATCAGTCCGCGAATCGCGGAGCACGATCTTGAGACCGGTGTCCGAAAGGCCATCAGCTTCCTCGAAGCCGGGGACAAGGTAAAGGTCACGTGCATGTTTAGGGCGCGCGAGGTCACGCACCCGGAACTGGGCCAGCAACGTCTGGCGCTTTTCCTGGAGAAGGTCTCTCATATCGCGACGTCGGAGCGAACTCCGACCCTAGACGGGCGCATGATGATCATGGTGCTCTTGCCGAAACCGGGCGTGGCGAAGAAGAAAGATGCCAAAGATTCGAACAAACAAGACCGCGGCCAAGCGGTTCAAGATCACGGGAACGGGGAAAATCACGCGGCGGAAGTCGCACAACAATCACCAGTTCCTGCACAAGGGAGCGTCGAGGAAGCGCCGCCTGGAGCTTGAGCCGGTTGTGTTCCAGGGTGAGCAGAAGCGCATGCGCCGCCTGCTCGTTCTGGGCCACCCAAAGGTAAAAGCTCCTTCGGACGTCGCCGCTGCGAAAGCAGCGCGCGCCGAGCGACATGCCGCAGATCGCGCGAAACTAGTCGCGCTCGTATCGTAATCCCGGCCTAAAGCCGGGGTGACTCCCCTACCACTACCGATGTGGTTAGCGTTAGCAGTTAGCAGAGAGGAAACTCGCCGCCAACCGCCAACCGCCAACTCCTCTGGGACACGGTCAACAAACGAGGATAAAGAACAAAACATATGGCACGTATTAAACGTGGTCTGATGCGCCACAAGCGCCACAAGAAGGTCATCGCCAGAGCGAAGGGCTATTGGGGGCGTAAAAAGAACGTCTTCAAGCGCGCTCACGAACAGGTGATGAAGTCGGGGCAGTACGCATTCCGCGACCGCCGCCGCAAGAAGCGAGATTTTCGCCGCCTTTGGATCACCCGTATCACCGCCGCTTGCGTCTCCAACGACGTGAAATACTCGCAGCTCATCTGCGGTCTCACGAAGTCGGGCATTCAGGTCAATCGCAAGATGCTTAGCGAGCTTGCCATTCACGATCCGGCCGCTTTCAGCGCCATCGTGGCCCAAGCCAAAGCCGCGCTCTAAGCACCTCTTCTAAGGCATCCTGACATAGTCAGGATGCCTTTTCTTGCGCCTCATGGCGCATAAAAAGGTAGAGTCTATTTCGGTGACGTTGCTCAGCGGAAACCGAAGGAGACTTGGGAAGGGGACCATCCCGGTGGCGTCAGCCATTGTTTTGATCTGCGTCATCGCGGCCTCCCGAATCACTTTCGCCCGCGTGACAACGCTCTTGGACGCAAAGTGGTGGGTTGCCCATACGAACGAGGTTCGGGCAGACCTTGAATCCATCTATGGCCATGTCGCCGCCGCCGAGAGCGACCAAAGAGCCTACATCCTCTATCTCGATGGCCCCTCGCTGGATCGCTACCGCGGCTCCCGGGCCATCGTTAAGGGCACCCTTGCCCAAGTCCAACGGATCACGAAGGATAATCCAAAGCAGCAACAACGGCTCACCGATCTCGACTTCGCCATCGAAGCACGTTACGGACTGATGAATTCTGCGATCAAAAACCGTGACGACCATGGTCTTGACAGCACGATTGAACTCCTGAAGGCCGGGCGTGGTGGCGAGGCGATGGACGAAATCCGCTCGATCATCGAAACGATGAACGCGGAGGAAAATACGAAACTGACGGAGCGCGAAGAAGCCAGCGCTCATGCGGAATCGGAAGCGGAGATCACCTTTGGCCTCTCTCTTCTGATCAGCGTCGCTCTGATCACCGGCTTCGGATACCTTTCAAACCGTCTGGTTAATCTTGGGGAGAGCGCGGCGGAGGAAGAACGAACCCTCCGGGGCAGCATCGAACAGGAAATTCTTCGAACCAAGGCGGCGGAAGCACGCCTCGAAAGGACGATGATCGAGCTGAGACGGAGTAACGAAGAGCTCCAGAACTTCGCCTTCGTCGCATCTCACGATCTCCAAGAACCACTGAGGAAAATCCGCGCCTTCTCAGATCGAGTCCGGCGCCGGGCCGGGGATACGCTCGACGATGAGTCGAAAGATTCGCTTGATCGCGTCGAAGCGGCCGCCGATCGCATGCAGCGGCTCATCCTGGATCTGCTCGACTTGTCCCGCATTACGACGAAGGTTCGCCCCCACTCCTCGATCGACGTAAACGCCGAGATCGATGGCGTCGTGGACGATCTCCAAGCCCGAATCGAAGAGTCCGACGGACGAGTGGTCTACGAAAGGCTGCCCCGTGTCCAAGCCGACCAGCCACAGATCCGCCAACTCTTTCAAAACCTCATCGCCAACGCGCTGAAATTCAGAAGGGAGGGTGTCCCGCCGGTGATCACCATCGAAGGTCGCCCCCGGCCCGACGGTCGTGTTCTCTTTCGAGTTGCCGATAATGGAATTGGCTTCGAGACGAAATACGCCGACCGAATCTTCGTCGTATTTCAAAGGCTCCACGGAAGAAGCGACTACGAAGGCTCAGGCATCGGTCTGGCCATCGTGCGGAAGATCGTCGAGCGGCATGGCGGGAGCATCGAAGCGCAAGGGATACCGGGCGAAGGCGCCACCTTCATCTTTGATTTGCCCGGAGATCGTTCCGGCGATTTCGAAACGTCAGCATCGTAAAGAGACTTAGTTCAATGACCAAAGACATCAAAGCGATCGTAATCCTCATGGCCGACGACGACCCCGAGGACGTGATGCTTGCGCGGGACGCGTTGGCGGAGAGCCGGCTCGCGAATACGCTAAACGTGGTCGCGGACGGCGAGCAACTCCTCGACTATCTCTACCAGCGTGGCCAATACAACGAACAAAGCGCGCCCCGCCCCGGCCTCATCCTGCTCGACCTGAATATGCCGAGGCTGGACGGTCGGGAGGCCCTCGCCAGAATTAAGAGCGACCCCTCGCTTCGTCGCATCCCCGTGGTCGTCCTCACGACCAGCAAGGCAGAAGAAGACGTCTTCCGCTCTTACGACCTCGGGGCCAACTCCTACATCACAAAACCCGTCACTTTCGATTCGCTGGTGAGTGTGGTTCGAGGGCTGGCGGAATACTGGTTCGGCATCGTTCAACTGCCTGCTCATGAAGTCATCTGAAAGGACTCTCCGCGTCCTGATCGTGGACGATGACCCCGAGGATCACATCCTCACCGAAGGCACCCTGCGCGATGCGCGAAGGGCGCGGTTCGAGGTCGATCACGCCTACACTCCGGACGAGGCGTTAAGAAAGATGGCCGAAGGCAACTTCGACGTTTGCCTGCTCGACTACGCGTTAGGGGCGACCGACGGGGTCAACCTTTTCATCGAAGCTACGGCCGCCGGATTCCAGGTGCCCACGATCTTACTCAGCGGGCACGACGATGACGAGATCGCGGACCAGGTTCTTGAAGCGGGCCTTGCCGACTATCTGGAAAAGGGAAACCTCCATGGCCCTTCTCTCGAACGGGCGATTCTCTACGCCATTGAAAGAGACGCCGCAAAGAACCTCATCGTCGAGCTGAATCACCGGCTGGAGCAGCGGGTTAAAGAGCGAACCAAAGAGCTTGAGAGCTTCTGCTACACCGTGTCCCACGACCTGCGCGCCCCTTTGAGAGCGATCAACGCGACCAGCGCAATCCTTCAAGAAGACTACGCGTCCGTGCTCCCACCCAAGGCCCTTAACGAACTGACCCGGCAAGCCGAAGCTTCGGCCCGTTTGGGACAGTTGATCGACGACCTGCTTCAATTCGTCCGTCTTGGCCAAACCGAAGCCCTCAAAGAGCCGTTCGACCTTTCAGAACTGGCCCGTATCGTGGGGGAGGAATTGCGAATCCAGGATGTTGAAATTCAGCCTGGAATGATGGCAACGGGAGACGTTACCCTTGTGCGGCTTCTCATCATGAACCTGATCGACAACGCTTCAAAGTTTTGCCGAGGAGAACATCCCTGCATCCAAATCGGCAAAGACGGCGATGCCTTCTTCGTGCGGGATCAGGGGATTGGATTCGAACCTAGATATGCCCACAAGCTCTTCGAACCCTTCGAACGCTTGCATCGAGAAGGCGATTTCCCCGGGACTGGAATCGGTTTGGCCAACGTGAAACGAATCGTGGAACGCCATGGCGGCGATGTCTGGGCGACGGGAGAACCAAACGTTGGCGCCACGTTCTTCTTTACGCTGGGATAACCGGCTGACTTATACTTAACCTCGTGACTGATGCAGAGTGGCAGCAGTGTCTGCGCCAGATGGACGAACACGAAGAGTTCGTCCGTTCTTTGGAACCGGTCCCGCCCGATCCTGCCGCATTGCGATGCGTCAAATCCCGGCACCGAACCTTGGCCCATCTTCGGGCGTGCCAAGAGAGCTGGCTTGCAGCCTGCCTCGCGTTTCATGAAAGACAGAATCCCCGGCTCAAAATGCTTCATCCGTGGAGGCTATTTGAGCAAAACTCCTATGAGTCGCTTCCATGGGCCGAGCACCTATCCGCCTTTGTGGCCGACCGGGCGCGGTGGAAGGAACTCCTGACTTCGGCGGACCGGCAACGCATGGGCAAGCTCAACGACAAGGTGCATTCCATTGAGAGCCTCACCTCGCGTCTCGTTGCCCACGAGCACTATCACCTGTTCGAGCCACGGTGAAGGTGATCGCAAAAGCGAGTTTTGCCGCCGAACTCAGTAACGTTGGAGCCCCCAAAAGCGTTATAGGAGGCGTATGCCGCTTGCAGTCCTTTGTCTCGCCCTCCTTGCGCC
>FTBF01000194.1_pt1 | contig 18584 bp, 24 predicted proteins | sample 1639301 | NCBI WGS metagenome assembly FTBF01 (sample SAMEA3914864, study PRJEB12502) | metagenome | biome: forest; material: soil | place: USA | collected 2012-03-12 | depth 0.3 m
GGCCAGCACATGACCCACGGCTACATGACCCACCGACGCCCGCTTTCGAACGGTGCGACGGGACCTCAGCGCGTCTTCAAGGGCAAGCGCGGTCCGGGCCACATGGGTGACGCTCGCGTCACGCAGAAGGGCCTTAAGGTCGTGAAGGTCGACGCCGAGCGCAACCTGCTCCTCGTCGATGGATCGGTTCCCGGCGCCAACGGCAACCTCGTGATCGTGAACAAGGTGGCGAAGTAACCATGGCGGACATCCAAGTAGTAAGACTCGACGGCAAGAAGGCCGGAACGCACACGCTGGCCGACAAGCTGGCAAATGCGGTCGCCAAGATGGTGACCACTCACCGCGCCGTCGTCGCCGAGGAATCCAACTCGCGACAGGGCACGCAGAAGACCAAGACCCGCAGCGAAGTTCGCGGCGGCGGTCGAAAGCCGTACAAGCAGAAGAAGACTGGTAACGCCCGACAAGGCTCCATTCGGTCTCCTCAGTACGCCCACGGCGGTATGGCGCTGGCCATCAGCCCGCGCGACTATGACAAGAAGGTCAACAAGAAAGAGAAGCGAGCCGCCATCCTTGGCGCGCTCTCCGCTCACTTCGAAGCCGGAAACGTCATCGTTGTGGACGCCATCGCGTTCGCCGCGCCGAAGACCAAAGACGCCATCACCCTTCTGAAGACCCTCGGGTTGGAGAATCAGCGCCGCGTGCTCCTCATCCTCCCGCAGGTTGACGACGCGACGTACAAGAGCTTCCGCAACCTGAAGAACGTTGAAGTCCGAACCGCCCCTTCCACGGAAGCCGGCGCGAAGACCTCCGCATTCTCGACTCGCGACATCATGGTCGCGCAGAAGATCGTCATCGCCCAAGAGGCGCTCGCCCGCATCGAGGAGGTTTGGGCCAAGTGAAAGATCCGTATTCGATCATCGTAAAGCCGCATATCACCGAGAAGACCGTCGCCCTCAGCTACGGTAGCGACCGCATTAAGGACGAAGCCGAACTGGTGCGCAAGTACACGTTCATCGTCAACCGAGACGCCAACAAGATCGAGATCAAGCAGGCGATCGAGACCATTTACAACAAGGCCGTCACCGTCACCAGCGTCCGCACCATCAAGGTGCTGGGCAAGAAGCGACGGCGTGGCCAATCGACCGGATACGAGCCGGATCGCAAGAAAGCGGTCATCACGCTCGCCAAGGGTCAGCTGCTGGAGGATTACGGAGTCTAATGCCGACCAAAAAGATGAAGCCGACCTCGCCTGGCATGCGCCATGCGATCAAGGCAACTTATAGCGAGCTCACCAAGGGCAAACCCGAGAAGACGCTCACCGCTGGTCTTACCAAGAGCGGCGGACGCAACCACTACGGCCGCGTTACCTCGGTCAACGTCGGTGGCGGTAACAAGACGAAGTATCGCGTCGTGGACTTCAAGCGGAATAAAGACGGCGTCGAGGCGAAAGTCGCGGCGATCGAATACGATCCGAACCGCACGTGCCGCATCGCGCTGCTCCACTACCTGGACGGCGAGAAGCGCTACATCCTGGCCCCGAGAAACCTCGTGGTCGGTACGCGGGTTGAGAGCGGTCCCGAGGCGGACATCCTCCCGGGCAACGCACTTCCCCTGAAGAACATCCCCCTCGGTACGCTCGTGCACAACATCGAGCTCCAGCCGGGCAAGGGCGGCCAAATGGTCCGCTCCGCGGGCGCCTCGGCTCAGGTCATGGCGAAGGAAGGCAACTACGTCACCCTTCGACTCCCCTCCGGCGAAATGCGAATGGTGCACAACACCTGCCGCGCCACCGTCGGTGAGGTCGGCAACGCCGAACACGAGAACGAAGCGATCGGTAAGGCCGGTAAGAACCGTGGCCTCGGCCGCCGCATGCACGTCCGTGGCGTCGTCAAGTCTCCGCGAGACCACCCACATGGTGGTGGTGAAGCGAAGTCGCCGATTGGCCGTAAGAAGGGCCCGGTCGACCGCTGGGGCAACAAGGCGCTCGGAACTCGTACTCGCTCCAACAAGCGAAGCAACAAGTTCATCGTCCGCCGCCGCGGCAGCAAGTAACCGCCCTCTGGGCTGGTTATCGAAACAGAAAGGGCGTTCCGCAAGGAACGCCCTTTCTTGCATTGGCCTGAATTAGATTTCCCTCAGCTTTCCTCGCGCATCGCCTGGCAGCCAACCATCGGTACTTTAGTTACGACAGATTCCATTGCCTTTGAGGACATGGATATGAAAAGAATTTGGGCGTTGGCTTTTGCATCGATCATGGTTGGAGCCGTTGGCTGTGGCGGATCGAGCAGCTCCGGGAATTCGGGAGGGAACTACACGATGACGGCCCTCGTCGCGGACCTGCCCGGCGCTGCGCACCAAGACGCTAACCTGGTGAACCCCTGGGGCATCGCGGTCAGCCCCACCGGCGGAGCCTTTTGGATCGCCGATAACGGGACCGATAAGGCCACCCTCTACGGTGGCGATGTTGGCGGATCTGCTCTGACCGTCAATCCCCTCGTCGTAACCGTGCCGGGCGGCACGCCGACGGGGCAAGTTTTCAACTCCACGACCAGCTTTGTCGTAACCTCTGGTGCACAAAGCGCACCGGCGCTGTTCATCTTCTCCTCTGAAGCGGGCCAGATCACCGGTTGGAATCCAGGCGTCCCAACCCCGTCGCCCTCGACCTCCGCGCAAAACGGCGTCACCGTGCCCGGCGCCGAGTTCAAGGGCCTCGCGATCGGCGCAACGGGCGGCAACAACTTCCTCTACGCGACCGATTTTGCCGGTGGCACGGTCAGGGCGTTCAACGGTACGTTCGTCGAGACCGCACTTGCCGGAACCTTCACCGATCCCGGTATGCCCTCGAACTACGCCCCGTTCGGCATTCAGAACATAAATGGCGTTCTGTACGTGAGCTACGCGCAGAAGGAGGCGGGGGGCGGCGATGACGTCGCCGGAGCGGGCCACGGCTACGTCGACCGATTCGATTTGAGCGGCCACTTCATCGACCGGTTTGTCACGAAGGGCCCTCTAAATTCGCCTTGGGGCATCGCCCTGGCGCCGGCGACGTTCGGGAAATTCGGCGGCGCGATCCTGGTTGGTAACTTCGGCGACGGAAAGATCAATGCCTTCAACCCGGTTTCCGGCAAGCTCCTTGGCACTTTGAGCTCCGGAGGCCACCCGATCATCCTGCCCTACCTGTGGGGTATCGCTTTTGGTAACGGAGTGTCGGCGGGCGACTCCAACGCGCTCTACTTCACCGCAGGAACGAACGGCGAAGCAAACGGAACCTTCGGAAAGGTCACGTCCGGCTAGGGCGGTCCACACGGTTACCTCTTTCCCCCGGGGAGAGAGGTGATAGGCTATCTGCCGTCATAAAATGGTTCCGCAAAGTCCCCTCTAAGACGACTACACGCTCAATTCGCTGGTCCCTATTCGGCATCGATGGTCGTGATTCGTCGGAGGGGTTCCCTCGCGCGAGATCCGAATCTACACTTAACCGTGAATCGAGTGAGGCCGAAAGTACCGGCGTTGACGATTCCCAACGGAACTTAAATGGGTTACTCCTTCGGATCTCCGGCCCGCGGCCGGCTCCTCTTTTCGCTTTCTCTACTCTCGGCTCTTCCCAGCCTCTCCCTCGCCAACGGCAACCTTGAGGCCAGCGCCGGTATCTTCGCCCTCATTGGTGGGCCTACCGGCGGCTACGACCATATTAATTCGAATCCCATCGCCACCAGCTCCGCGTTCGGGACCGATACCGTCACCGATACGAAGGGCGGCTATTACCCCGGCTACGCCGATCAGTACGGCGAGGCAACCGCCACCTCCACCGCGATGTTCGGCCACCTCAGCGAAGCCAGCGCCGCCACCTCTCGGGGATACACTGCCTACTCGTCGGCCGGCTACGGCGGCAACGCCGCCTATGCGTCGGAAGTCATCACGATCCACGGCTCCGGCACAATCGCTCTAACCCTGCACACGCTCCTCATTGGGAACACGCTCCCATCCTCCACCAATAACGTCGTCGACGGCGCCGGGTCACGCGTCCGCTCCCAGATCAATATCAGCCCCAGCGGATACACCGATCACTCCCAGGAGACCGGCCAACAGTACGACTACGACACCGGGAACGTCTTCGATACCCTCCTCACCTCCACGATCAACGTCACCGATGGCAGCACCCTTCGCATCACGGGGGCGTTGGAAGAGTCAAACGGCGTTCAACTCCTCAACGGCCTCTACGATCCGCAAGCCGCCCGCACCGTTACCTCGGCCAACCTCGCAAACCTCCACTACTGGATTACCCTTTCGCCCGGAGCCAGCCTCTCCAGCGAATCCGGCTACCTCTACGAAGCCCCCGCCGCCGTCCCGGAGCCAACGACGATGGCCGCCCTCGGGGTAGGCGCAATTGCGCTGCTTCGCCGCCGAAAACGAGCCTGACAAACATACGAAACACCCATGGCGTGGGCGGCCCGCCTGCGTTCTTTCGAGGGGATGGTTCGTACGAGTCGTCGAGCATCCCCGAATACCCAGCCCGCACCAATGTCGACCGCTTCGACCATATCTCCCGGCTTCCTCCAAACTGGTATTATCGCCAGGTTTCTTTAAATTAACTTGGCGAAAGCTAAGTTCCTTGCCACACTTGAGCTGCGATGAAAATCATCTTCACGGTCACAGCGCTGTGCGCCGTTGTATTCTCCAACGCTTCCACTCTATTCAGCGACGACTTCGAATCCGGCAACCTCTCCGCCTGGCAAACGCTCGGTTCTGCCCAAATCGTGGCCGACCCGCTGAACGCTTCGAATAAAGTCGTCAACTTTACCGCCCTCGGCTCCGGAGGAAATCTCTTTTCGGACTTCTTCGCCATTCCGGCCATCGGTACGACGACCATCAGCTTCGACTACCTCGGTACCACCACCGAACTTGGTTCGAACCCCTTGGATACCGGTGGCTTCCTCGGCATCGATGGCCTCCTCGGCGAGAATTGGTATTTCGGAACCGGTAACTACCCCGGCGCGTTCGAAATGACCGGAGACGACCAGTGGCATCACTACTCTGTCGTCGTAGCCAACGGGCAAAACCTGCGCGTCAAACTCGAAGACTTCGCCGGATCAGACCCCGTTGCCGGAAATGCCTACTTCGATAACGTCACCGTCCAGTCCGTCCCCGAACCCACCACTATGGCCGCCCTCTGTCTTGGCGCGTTGGCCATGCTACGACGCCGCAAGCGCGCATAATTCGCGACTCAACCCGAAATGAGGTTTGGCAATCTGTTGCCGAACCTCAAGGGGAGTCAAGCCACGCCCTTCGGCGGCCGAGGATGCCGCTCCCCCGGCCGGAGCGAAACCACCATCAGAATCAGCGGAATCGCATCATCCGGCCCGGTCAGACTCGCTGGCAGATACTGATGCGGAAGGGTAGCGTCGAAACTCATCGCGTCGCCGGTCTGTAAGGTGCAAGGCGCACCGTCCACGACCAACGTTACGGCCCCTCGAAGACAATAGACAAACTCCTCGCCAAAATGTTGGTCTACCCAGCTTGGTTTATACAATTCCATCAATGCGTGGCCTCCAATACCACCGGAAGTTTCGCTATCGAGGATCGCCGTAAAGAAAGGCTGGAACCCCAAAGTCCCGAGCCGCCGCCGCTCGTCGGCATCGTTCACGTGCTGGTAATCGTCGTCCACCACGCGCTTCTGGTAGCTGGCTTTAGACTTGCTCACCGACCACCGTGTCTCATCCGCGCGGTGCACCGCAAACGGCCCGGATTGGTAGGGCCGTGTCATCTGGTCGGTGAACAAATGAAGCGCCCGCCGAATCTTTTCGAGCGTCTTCGGGGTGCACGCCTTTCCGCTCTCCACCCTGATCAGGGTGTACCGCGCCACACCAGCAAGGTCGGAAAGCTCCTGGGCGCTCATCCCGAATTTCATCCTCCGATCGCGAATGCGTCGCCCGATGGTTCCGAAGTTTAGAGCCCCTTCCACGCATCGATTCTACGTCGATTTGAACTAAGGATTAGACGAAAATTGGAGGGTTTGCCTAATCATTAAGAGATTCGCCTGAGCACATTAAGATTCTCGGCGTAAACAGTCTTACAGTGGATCGCATCCGATCCGCACGGCCAACGAAGACGTCGGCGGGCATTTTGAGTCTTGTCATGAAACGCGCCTTCACTCTCATTGAACTCCTGGTCGTCATCGCAATCATCGCAATCCTGGCCGCCATCCTTTTCCCCGTCTTCGCTCAGGCAAAAGCCGCCGCTAAGAAAACGGCCTGTCTCAGCAACGTCAAACAAATGGCGACCGCCGCCCAGATCTACCTCGGCGATAGCGACGATACCTACCCGGTCAACGTCTCCTATTCGCCCTCTGGCTACACCTACGCGAATCAGTCCTACTGGTACTTCGGGTTCCACTTCACCAGCGACGGCGCATGCTGGCTCGACCCGGCTCTCGGCATCCTTTACCCCTATCAAAAGAGCGGCCAGATCCAAGCCTGTCCCGATGCTAAGGACCTCAAGCCCGGTGCCGGTGGCGCGCCCTTCACCATCGACGTGAGCCAAGCACCCCTCGGCTACGACAAGAACTACCTCATCAATTACGGGCTCACCGCCGCCGACGGAACCACCTATGGCCCGTTCCCGAACGCGACCGGCTGGGATAACGTGGCCGATTCGATCCTTTTGGCCGATGCGGCAAACGGCAAATCGCCAACCTCCACATCGACCTCGGCCCCGACTTCCACGTTTAACGGCATCTATCCGCCACGAAACTTCCAGACCGGCGCCGCCCGCACCACGTACGTTGCCGGCCGTCACGGCGACATGGCCAATGTGGCCTTCATGGATACCCACGCCAAGACCAAAAAGGTCAGCTACGTCGGCGCGGGAACCATCAACCCCACCATCCACGTCGGCTATCTCCTCGGTCCCAATGCCGCAGGCCCAACGTCCGCAGGCGCGAACTACTACTACGTCCCGGACAAGTCGACTTCGAACCCAAATCTGTAAAGCGAAACTCTCAGAACCCCTCTCCTCTCTGGGGGAGAGGGGCAGGGGTGAGGGGCGACCGCCTCACAATCTCCCCAAACCAACGATATGAATCTCCCAACCCTCCTCCTCGCCGCCCTCGCCCTCCAAACGCCAAAGGCGGCCCCGTCGGATCTCGTGAAGACCCTCCGCGCCACCCAATACGAGGCTCAAACTAAGGCGCGCAAGGGAGAAAGTGTTGACCTCGCTGCGGTAGAAGCCGAAGTCAAAGCAAAAGCGACCGAAGCCATCGCCGGCCTCGATCTCACAAAGATCGCCCCCGACCAAGCCGAGGATTGGAGCGAACTCTATCGTCTGGCGGGAAGGGAAGACGACGCCCTCAAACTCTCCGAAACCTCCATCCAGTTCCACGCCGTCAGAGCCTGGCAACAGCAGTCCGCCCTCCTCCCGACTTACCTAAAACGCGGCGACAAAGCAAAGATCCTCGAGACCCTTAACTTCGCCCTCGGAACCGATATCCGCATGCTCGGCCAGTTAGGCGAGTTCGTCGTCTATGGCCTCGCCGCAAAATACGGCGAGTCCGACCCGGCCTTCGTTCTCCACTCCTACGACCTCCTCCTCCAGCGCGTCGACCTCACCCGCCCGATGTCGGACAACGACAAAGACTGGACCCTCTTCGCCCTCGCCCGTCTCAGCGCGAATCGAGACATGACCCTCTACAAATCCGGCCACCCGGCCGAGGCGATGGCCGACCTCAAGAAGATTCGCCTAAAGGTCGCCGCCAACGCCCGAGCCCTCGGTGCGGTCGCCGAAGTCGAGAATCAGCTTTCCATCACCGGGAAACCCGCCCCCGAAATCACCGCCCTCCGTAGCATTGGCGAGTACAAAGGTCTAGCTGCCCTGCGCGGCAAAGTAGTCCTTGTCGACTTCTTCGCCCACTGGTGCGGCCCATGCAAACGAGCCTTCCCGGCCATGAAGGATCTTCTGACCGCAAGCCAGTCCAAGGGACTCGCGGTCGTCGGGGTGACCAGTCTGCAAGGCTATTACGAGGATCAACAGAACCTCGAGCCAGACGCCGAGTTCTCCCTCATGCGCGACCGCTTCGTCCCCCAATTCAAACTCCCGTGGCCGGTGGTCTTTGAGAAGGGCGGTGCGGCCACGAAAGCCTACGGTGTCTCCACCATCCCCCACCTGGCGATCATCGATCGCTCCGGCCGCCTCCGCCGCATCGTGATCGGCTACACGCCCGAGGAGTTCGGTGCGACGAAAGCGTTTGTGGAGAAGTTGCTGGCCGAAAAATAATGCGACCTAGACCTGGGAGCGCGGGATTCATCCCGCCTCGGTCTACGACCGAGGCCCCTAGGCGGCGGTACGGGCCTCCACTGTCGAACGAGGAGTTCCAGAGGTCCTTCCTCGGCACCAAAAATGGGGCTAGAATCACCCGGTGCTTGCCCCCCTCGCCGTCGCTCTGTGCCTACAACCCTTGACGCTCGAACGCGTCGGCGACGTCGCGTCTATCCTCGCCGAGATCGGCTCAGCCACCGGACAAAAGCTGCAAGCAGACCCCGAACTAGCCCGCTGCATGGTCTTCATCCGGTTCAACGATGCAGCCCAACCTGACGTCCTAAACCAACTCGCCTCGAGCCTATCCGCCGAGTGGGATAAGAGGACCCAATCTTGGAAGCTCACCCGCAAGGCGGAGCTTCGAGCGGAGATCCGCCGCCGCGAGATTGCTTGGCTACAGCCCCAAATCGCCGCCTGCATGTCCGACGAAGCAAACAAGCCCGCCAGCGCCCAAGCCTACGAAAAAGCCCTCGTCGCCGCGATGATAACCGCCAACCGAGGCGGCCAAGAAGACACGAGGGGCCCCGCCGAGGGACTCATGTTCGATCTCATGAGAAGCGTCGGCCCGGTCGAACTCGCGAAAGGGAAGGCGTACGAAATCCGTTCTTTCTCCAACCGACCGACCGCTTCGGAAAACGCCCTGCCCACATCTTCTTCCGCCGTCATCGCCAAATACGTAAAACTCGAAACGGATTTGGGACTTCTCCTCAGCAAGTGGGGACCGGACCGCTGGGATACCAACACTCGCGACCGAATCGTCAACCCTTCTCAGAACCCCGAGCGGATTGGCCGCGTTCTCTTGGACGTCTATCGTACCGATGGCTCCATCTATCTCAATGCCACCGTCTACGGGGTGTCGGGGAAGATCCACAGTTGGGGCCAAAGAATCGTCCCCCTAAAGGACGGACCGTCCACCGAATTCTCTGTTGACGGCACCTATCATTCGGTCACCCAGGAACGCCAAATCAGCGACCGCGGATTTGGCGGCCCCATGCGGGACGCCCTGCCCGAGTTTGTTCGGTCGCTGAGACCCATCGAATACGACCCTCTCCAAATTCAAGCCATTCCCGGTCTGCTCCAGGTGGCCAAAGCCCGTCAGATCCTGGTCCCGCTCCCCGACCTCATCGTCCCGACCCTCCTCGAACAGAAGCCCCAATCCGTGCACGCTTTCGTGGAGGCAGTGAAGAAGGCGGGCGTCAACCTCAGCGATGGCGAGGGCTGGCTCACGGGAGGCCTGCGCAGCCCGTTCGCTATCGATCGAATGTGTCTCCCAAGGTCGCTGCTCCAACGCTGGCTAACCGATCTCCAAAACCTCCAAGCCGACCCCTTTCGAAGCAGCGCCCAACTCTGCTTTGCCTGCGGAGACGCTATCTCCACGAGCCCACTCGATAACTGGTACCGAAGATCTGTTTTCTACGCCCGCGACGGCCGCCAAGGCTTCGACCTCCGTACCCCCCGTTGGCTCTCCTTCTTTCTTGGCTCCCTCAATGACGCCGAATGGAAGAACCTAACGTCCGGCGGCGCCATTCTTCTAAACTCCACCCCCGCCCGCAAACGCTGGATGACCGACTGGTCCAACAGCGCCGCCCTCGCCTTCCAGGCGACGTCTCGCACCGCCGACGTCTATCTCAAGGGCACCATGTCTTTCCCCAACGGCCCGCCCGCTAACGCCACCCTCTCCCTCGACACCTCGACCGACATCTTCCTCCGAGGCGGCGAATTCGCCACCAACTGGTGGCCCCTCGACGGCTACGCCGACCTCACTGCCTCCCAAATCAAACAACCCACCGCCGAAGCCGTCGCTGCCTTCATGAAAGGTCCCTACGACCTGGGTACCCAAGGCAAACTCGTCTTCCGCGCCCATTTCGATCCGAACCTATCGCTAATGGACGAGCAACCGGTAGGCGGCATAACCCTGCTCCACGACCAGCTCGCCTTCGCCAACTGGCCCACCGAAGCCCGGAAATTCCTCACCGATCGGGCTATCAGTACGTTCGGTGAATATCGAGAAGGTGACCGAAAGGGAAGTGCTCCGTAAAACCCGGTATAGCCTTTCCCCATAGAACCTGGGTATTATCCTTCCTTGTGCCCGCCGCATCCGCGGCGAAGCCCCACTTAACTTGCTCCGGCCGGTCCGGGGTTAATAAGGGAGGAAAATGTCAAGAAGTCTTAAAAAAGGATATTTCGTGGACGACCATCTCGTCGAGAAGGTTGACGCGCTCAATGCTACGGACGAAAAGAAGCTCATCAAAACCTGGAGCCGACGTTCGACCATCATTCCCGATTTCATCGGTCACACCTTTGCGGTGCACGACGGACGAAAGCATGTTCCGGTCTTCGTAACCGAAAACATGATCGGCCACAAGCTCGGCGAATTCGCGCCGACCCGCACTTATCGCGGCCACGCCGGCGGGTTGCCGGAGCGGGGGGCGAAGCTCCGATAAGGGGCGTGACACTCATGGAAGTTCGAGCAACTGCTAAATACGTTCGCGTCCAGCCCCGTAAGGTGCGCATCATCGCGGACGAGATCCGGGGCAAGTACGCCGGCCACGCCGCCGCGCTGCTTCACCACCACACCAGCAAGGGCGCCAAGTCCCTGCGTAAGGTTCTGATCTCCGCCATGGCCAACGCCGCGGAAAATCATGGCCTGGCGCCGGAGACCCTGAAGGTCACCGTCATCATGGTCGACGAAGGTCCCCGTCTCAAGCGCATGATCGCTAAGGCCATGGGCCGCGGCGCGCGCATCCTAAAGAAGACGAGCCACATCACCGTCGTCGTCGAGGATGTCGAGCCGGAAGCCGTCGTCAAGCCGCACGGCGCGAAAGCCAAGCCCCGCCCGACCTTTGCGACCAAGCCGGCCGCCAAGGGCGCGAAGAAGGCCGACGCCACCGTTCCGCCGCCCGTCGAAGAGCCAAAGGAACCGACGACTCCGGAGCCGACCGCTCCCGTCGTTGAGCCCGCAGAAGCCACCCCGGTCGATGCCAGCGAAGCGCCTGAAGAGGCTGGCTCCGCTGCCCCGATCGAAGAAACCACGCCGGAGGCCGAAGCGGCCGAGGGAGACAAAGCCTAATGGGACAGAAGATCCATCCCGTCGGTTTCCGTATCGGAGTGATCCGGGGACACGACAGCCACTGGTACTACGACAAGAAGGGCTACCCGGCCGCTCTGTTGCAGGACGCCAAGATTCGCAAGTTCGTCAAGAGCCGCGTCGGTCTCGGCACCATCAGCCGGATTGAGATCGAGCGCGCCGCGAACCGCGTCAAGGTCAACATCTACACCGCTCGCCCCGGCGCCATCATCGGCCGCGGCGGCAAGGGTATCGATGAGCTGACTCAGATCCTGAACTTCCAGATCCGCAAAGAGGATCCGACGGCTCAGGTTCAGGTGAACGTCACCGAGGTCCGCCAGCCCGAACTCGACGCTCAGCTGGTTGCCGAGAACGTTTGCGTCCAACTCGAAAAGCGAATCAGCCACCGCCGAGCCATGCGCCAGGCGATGACCCGCGTCGTTCGCATGAACGGCCGCGGTATCAAGATTCAGGTTTCGGGCCGCCTTGGTGGTTCCGAAATCGCTCGACGAGAAGGCGACAAGACGGGCAAGATCCCGCTTCACACCCTCCGCGCCGACATCGACTACGGCCAGGCCACCGCGCACACCATCTACGGATCGGTAGGCTGCAAGGTCTGGATCTACAAGGGCGAAGTTCTCCCCGAGCGCCGCATGCGACCTGAAGAGGCCGCTCCGCGACGCGAGCGTGGAGAGCGAGGCGGCGGCCGAGATCGAGACCGCGGCCCGCGCCGAGACGACCGCGCCTTCGGCGCAACCCAGACCCCCGACTCCGGGGCCCCGACTGAAGGAGGATCGAACTAACTATGTTGATGCCCAAGCGCGTCAAAGACGGCCGCCGTAAAATGCACCGCGGCCGAATGACCGGTAAAGCGACGCAGGGGAATAAGATCTCCTTCGGCGACTATGCGATCGTCGCTCTCGAACCGGCGTGGATCACCGCCCGCCAGATCGAAGCCGCTCGTATCGCAATGACCCGCCACATCAAGCGTGGTGGAAAAGTCTGGATCCGCGTCTTCCCGCACAAGTCGTTCACTAAGAAGCCACTCGAAACCCGTATGGGTAAGGGTAAGGCGCCGGTGGAAGGCTGGGTCGCCGTCGTGAAGCCGGGCCGCGTTCTCTTCGAGATGGCTGGTCCTACCGAAGAGCTGGCCAAAGAAGCTATGCGACTCGCCATCTACAAGATGCCGATCAAATGTAAGTTCATGACGAAGCGGGACTTTGATGCCCTCAACGTCGCGACCGTCGAATCCGCTGAGCTGGCGGGGGCGGAATAACGAAATGAAGGATCTCAAGGCCAAAGAACTGCGCGACAAGAGCGTGCCCGAGCTTGAAGAGATGCTGGCCAAAGAGCGCCAGGACCTCTTCCACGCCCGGCGCGACCTCGTGTTCCGCCGCATCACCGATACGGCGAGCCTCAAGGTTCGCCGCCACAACATCGCGCGCATCATGACCGTGATCGCCGCCAGCAAGGGAGAGGTCGCGTAATGGCAGAAGCCACTGCAACCACCGAACTCACGCGCGGCCGTCGCAAGGTCCGACAGGGCATCGTCGTCTCCAATAAGATGGAGAAGACCGTGGTCGTCAAGATCGTGCGCCGCGTGCAGCACCCGCTGTACGGCAAAGTCGTGCTTCGCACCAACAAACTCAAGGCTCACGACATCGTGGGCTGCGACGAAGGAGACCGCGTCGAAATCATGGAGACCCGCCCCCTCAGCCGCGATAAGCGCTGGCGCGTCACCCAGATCATCGAAAAGGTCAAGTAAGCCCGCAGTTGGCGGTTAGCGGTTGGCAGAGAATTTGCCAACCGCAAACTGCTAACCGCCAACTACAAACAAACCACGCCCACCCCGGCTCGCCGGTCCGGCCTCTGGATAAGGAAATACAAAAATGGTTCAGCAATTTACGCGGCTCAAGGTGGCCGACAATTCCGGCGCGCGAGATGTTATGTGCATCCGCGTGCTCAAGGGCAGCCAGCCCCGTTATGGCAAGGTAGGCGACGTGATCGTTGCCTCCGTTAAGGTGGCTACGCCCAACATGCCCGTCAAGAAGGGCGATGTCATCAAGGCCGTCATCGTTCGAACTCGCCATGCGACGCGCCGCTCCGACGGCTCGACCCTGCGATTCGACGACAACGCTTGCGTGGTCATCAACCCCGCCAACCTCGAGCCCCGCGGCACCCGCATCTTCGGACCGGTCGCCCGCGAACTGCGCGATAAGAACTTCATGAAGATCGTCTCGCTCGCGCCGGAGGTCCTTTAACCATGACTAAGTTCGAAATCAAGCAGCGCGCGAAGCACATCAAGCTCAAGATCCGAAAGGGCGATAAGGTCATCATCATCGCCGGTAAGGACAAGGGCGAGATCGGAACGGTCTACGCCGTTTCGCCTAAGGAGCAGAAGGTCATCGTTCTCGCGGAGAACCCCGAGAATCCGGAGCAGCCGCTGCCCCTGAACGCGGCGACCAAGCACCGCAAAGCCCGCCAGCAAGGCGAGCGAAGCGTCCGCCTCCGCATTCCGAAGCCTCTTCACATCAGCAACGTCAAGCTCATCGATCCCGCGACGAACCAACCGACCCGCGTCGGCCGCCGCGTCGAAGACGGCAAGCTGGTCCGCTACGCCAAGAAAGGCGGCGCGACCATCCCCGAGCCCGACTACAAGCTGTAATTAAGCTTTGAGCCGACAGAGCATTAGGCGTTAAAGCCTAATGCCTGGAGCTCGACGCTTCCCGACCGCCTGGTCAGAAATCAGGCAAGGATAAACATCCCAACCCATGGCAAGAAAAACTAACGACGCCGCTTTCGAAGCCGGCGATTCCACCGGACTCCCTAAGCCTAGACTTCGCAAGAAGTACGCCGAAGAGGTCGCCCCCAAGCTTCAAGAGCAGTTCAAATACAAGTCCTCGATGCAGCTGCCCAAGCTGGACAAGATTGTCATCAACATGGGCACCGGCGCTTCCGATAAGGATCCGAAGCACCTTGAGAACTCTATCCGAGACATGGCGCTCATCTCCGGCCAGAAGCCGGTGGTCACCATCTCCAAGAAGGCCGTTTCCAACTTCAAAATCCGCGAGGGTATGAAGATCGGCTGTAAGGTCACCCTCCGCGGCGACCGGATGTACCACTTCTACGACAAGCTCACCAGCGTCGTCCTCCCCCGAATCCGAGACTTCCAAGGCCTGTCGCCCAAGTCCTTCGACGGCCGCGGCAACTACGCCCTCGGTCTGAAAGAGCAGCTGGTTTTCCCCGAGATCCCCTACGACACGTTCGACCGGATCCGCGGTATGGACATCATCATCTGCACCACCGCCAAGACCGACGAAGAAGCCCGCTTCTTCCTCAAAACCTTCGGCCTCCCGCTCCGCGAAAAGTGAGCCGCGCTTAAGCGCAACGAAAGAGGCTTGGAAGAATTCCTTCCGAGCCTCTTTTCGTCAAGTCTCAGGCCCAAAGGGCCGAGATAGCACAGCCCAGGCCAACGGCCTGGGGTAGGAAAGCAATAAAGGCCGAAGCCCTGAAAGGGCGAAATAACCGCGGCTCTGCGATTCATCCGCCCGCCGCTTCTCAAGCCGTGAGGGGCGAGAGCCAAACGACTCTTTGCTTATTTCCTTTTCCCTATTCCCTGAAACCTACGAAGTAGCCCGCTCGTACCGGTAAGTGTCAATCTTAAACGAAGCCCCGTCGTCCGACACCGGAATCTCCTTCCGCACCGTCCCCGCCTCCACATCCTCGTCGTCGATCTTCGACCACACGAGCACCAACTTTCCGTCGACGACCGACCAAGCCCCCTCGCTCGTCGCTCCCGCCATGGAGAAGCGGAACTTCCCGTCGGCCTTCAGGTCCATCCGAAGCCCCTTCTCCTCCAACCCATTCCGCCGAACCGTCCAAAGTCCCTTGAGGTCCGCCGCGACCTCCCGCTCAAATTCCAGCCCCTCCAACGTCACCCGGTCGCCCTTCGAATCCCCTCGAAGCTCCGTCCCATCGTCCGTCGTCAGGAACAGCTTCCCATCCTCCGTCCGACAACGGCCATGGCGAACCGATCCGTCCGAGATCAGATCAAACCGCCCCTCCGGAAGCAAAACAAGCCGGCTAGTGGGTGTCGCCTTGCCCGAAAGCTTCGCCACCCGCACCGCCTCCTCCGGCACCCGAAGCCGGAACTTTCCGACCAACGGCTCACCCGCACGAGCAAAACCGATCACACAGAGCCCGGCAAGGAGGAAGAACGTACGACGCATGCGTTACAGATGCCGCGAAGCCCGCCGCAAATACCAAGTATTTATACGGGATAGTAACGTTGCCGGGTTCTGACTAAGGAAGCGCATCTTTTGGCGGAGCACCCAAAGCGATTCGATCCAAAATTCGTTGCGTTCGGAACGAGTACGCCGCCCCTACGCCCGCCGCCGCAAGGGTCGTCCAACAAAAGAATGGCACCAGCTTAGGCCTCCCGGAGAAAATAAGCGCAAGAAGGATGAGGGCAAACGGTAGAGCCGCTGCTAAAGGGATCCTGCGAACGCGACGCCGGAGGTACTCCTGAGGAAGCCGAGGTGGATAAACCGGCGACTCCGATGTCCGCGCGTCATACTCCCAACGAAGAATTCCGAGCCGAAATTGAGTGTCCGGAAAGCCGATCATCCGGACTTTCAGCTCGCCATCGTTTGCCGGAAACCGAAAGTAATAGTCGCTCCCTTTCCATTTTCGCCCGAATACGTCAGCGGCACCGATTGAAAAGGTGCAACGACGGCCGGTGAAAATCAGCCAACCGTCTTCAAACGACACGAGCCCCTCGTCGTACGCGTACGCCACCTCTCGCGAAAGCTTCAACGACGCCGCAAACTGTCCACCGTCGGCATCGTCTCTAAGCACCTGCATTCGTCGACTAATAACCTTCGACGAGATCCATCTCGCCACCCCCACGCCCAAGACAGGCAAGACGCTACCCGGCATGTGCGGAATGAAAAGGAAAGGAACGCAAACCATAATGCCCCCCGCCGAAGCCAACCAAGCCACCGGAACATGCCGCTCGGCAACGGACCGCCACTCGGCATAGCGCCTTTCGGGAAGCATCGCAAATAGTTTAGCGTGGTGTCCGCTGGCCAGCCGAAAGCAGAACCTGCTCAAGTTGGTCTATTTAAGCGGCTGGTGGCTGGGCCTTCGCGCGCAACGAGCAACCTAGCGGATTCGCCAAAACTATAACCCTGCTTAAACCGGCGAACGGCCGCCAAGATGCCGGTCGTTCTCATCGGCAGCCCGGCCCGCAACCGGTTGATCGCCGCCTGTTCGATCCGATTGCTAATAAACATCACGCCCCCGGCGACGAACCAACAGACTCTCACTGGCGGGGCGAACTTAAACATCGCCAACCCGGAGACCATGAGAAATAGCCCGTACCATCGGCCTACCGAATTCGGCTTCCAACTCGGAGCAGGCATCACCGCCGGATAAACCGGCAACCCTTCTACGCTTGCCGTCGAACGAACCCACTCCGTCCATTCGTTCTGGAACTTAGCCCGGCGAAAGGTTGCGACGTAAACCCCATCCGGCCCCTCGAATTGAAACTGGCATTTGCCGTCGTCGATGCCGAGCATGACATCCTCCCTCCGCACCGAGAAATGGAGAGCCCGTCCCGAGAACACCAGCCACCCATCAACGAAAGAGACCAACCCCGGCGTCACTCCAAAGGCCACCTCACGCCGCAAAGAAATCGCCGCCGGAACCTGGACCACCGTCAGAGGCAGATCGGCTAAGGGCCGTCGCCCGTTCATTTGGCGGACCGCGAAAATCATGCCGATCGTCCCGACGATCATTCCCGGTAGAAAGAGTCCGTACATGATCCAAGGCAAGTACCGCACCGCAGAGTGAACGCCCAGAAGGAGGCCAAGGATGAGCAAAACCAATTGACTGCTTAGAGACAGCACCAAACCAACCGCCATCGTCTTGCCCGGCTTCGCCACTTCGACCACCGGAATCCACTCCGCATATCGCCGCTCCGGAAGCACCGCCTCATTTTACGGCACTCCTCTCCAACCAACCCCAAGGAACGCCGAGTTAGCCCCCTTCGTGCGAGGTACTGTCCCTGAGCAACCGGAAACAGACATGCAGGCAAAACGGGGGAAATTTCGGGCGAGTCTGGTCACCCTCAGTCCAAAACGGCTTCTCGAAGTTTCGGAGAAACGGGAATGCCTGGAACTCCTCCGCCGATACCTTGGCGACCAACCGCCCGATCGATACGGAAGCGTCGAGCCGCTTCGCCGCCGCGACTTCGGCGACCAGGAAGGAGTTCTCAAAGAGTGGCATCAAGAACTGCACGCATTGTTCTGGAAGCGAGACAAACCGAACCTGACCGGAAGCTTCCACGGCTCCGGCTCCTGGGTGCCGATTTCCTTCACTCGAACCAAACCGTCGCCACTAAAGATGCCGAGAGGGACCAGGCGTGGCTCTGCCGCTACTTAGATGAGGCTTCGAACCAGTCCCTTGCCGACTACGCCATGCTCCATGTGGTTGGCCAAGACGACGTTGACCGGAGCCGCGCGTCCGGCGGATGGCTGACCTCTTCGGGCAGCACGAAACTGGGGGACTACAATCTTTTCCCCACCACTCATCGACTTCGCGGCGGCCTTCCCAACGTCTTCTGGTCCACCGTTCTCGGCCGCCCCTACGTGGCGATCATGGAGCACAAGCGCCTTCTCTCCTGTCCCGGCGCCGATGTCGTAGAACTAGAATACGGCGGCATTCGCATCACCAGCCACCTCCCATTCTGGGCCGCCCGCACCGAACCGGAAAAGTTCGAAGCCTGGCGAGATGCCGTACGCGAACATATCGGCCGCGAGTTTTTCGTCGACGCCCCCATCTACGGATTAACCGCCCGCGTACCCCAATTTGATTGGGCCTAACGGACATCATCGTTTAGACAAGCTCGAATCAAACCTTCCAAACTTCGCATTACCTTCTGCGAAGCCCAGCCCCTCGCCCAGTTATAACTGCCTTAGGATGAAAATGCCGTTTTTTTGGGGCTAGGTACGCTGGCATCAAGTGAGCGAGGCGAAGAAGCGAGGGAAACGCGCGGTCGTGGGCGATATTTTTCGGATGAATTCATTCACCGATGAAAATGTCATCGCCCACTACGTCTTCAAGTCCCCCGAGAAAGGGCCATTCGTCACCGTTTACCGGGGACCGAAGTCCGATGAAGTTCATTCCTTGCGCGATTATCAGTACC
>FTBF01000182.1_pt1 | contig 18540 bp, 15 predicted proteins | sample 1639301 | NCBI WGS metagenome assembly FTBF01 (sample SAMEA3914864, study PRJEB12502) | metagenome | biome: forest; material: soil | place: USA | collected 2012-03-12 | depth 0.3 m
ACGATCGAGGTCGATCCTCATCAGGTGGAGCAGGCTTGCCGGAACCTGCTGCAGAACGCCCGCGAGGCGGCGGGAAGTGGCGGCAATGTGACGCTTCGCGTCTGGAACGACGGATTCGAAGTCGCCGATGATGGCCCCGGCCTTTCATCTGAGGTGAGAGAGTCTCTGTTCACCCCCTTTGTCACGGCGAAACCTCGTGGTACCGGATTGGGCCTGACCGTCGTTCAGAAAGTTGCCCAGGCCCATGGCGGCCGGGTGGTGGTCGGGGGCGCGGCCGGCAAGGGAGCATCGTTCCGAGTGGAGTTGGGAGTAGCGGCGTGAGCAAGAAGCATCTTCTCGTAGTTGACGACGAGCCGAATCTGCGGCGTGTCTTACAGGCGGCCCTGGAAAAGACCGGCTATTCGGTGCATGTGGCCGAGGATGCGCTCCATGCGCTCCGGTACCTGGAAGAGTCTCCGGTCGATCTCGTCCTGACGGATGCGACGATGCCGGGCATGGACGGCTTGACCCTGACCAGAGAGATTCGCTCCCGCTGGCCTGAAACGGCGGTGGTGATGATGACCGCGTTCGGGACGATCCCCATGGCGGTCCAGGCGATCCGTAGCGGCGCCTTTGAGTTTGTAACAAAGCCGTTCGACCTTGAGGTCCTCAAGAAGACCATCGAGAGCGCGCTCCGCCAGGCTTCCGCACCGAAGAAAAAAATCAAGGACGACGGCGGCTTCCTCGCTGAATCGGCTTCGATGCGTGAAGTCCAAGAACTGGTTCGGCAAGTGGCCGATTCTCGGGCTACGGTGATGATCGGCGGCGAGAGCGGGGTGGGTAAAGAGGTGGTGGCGCGGGCACTTCACCGCCAGAGCTCGCGCTCGGGCGAATCGTTCGTGCCGGTGAGCTGTGCGGCAATTCCGGAGACGTTGCTTGAGGCCGAACTCTTCGGTCACGAGAAGGGCGCCTTCACCGGCGCGACGAGCGCCCGAGCTGGCCGCTTTGAAGCGGCGGACGGCGGAACGCTGTTCCTGGACGAGGTAGGGGAGATTCCGCTGACCGTTCAGGCCAAGCTTTTGCGGGCGGTTCAGGAAAGGGAAGTGGAACGACTTGGCTCCAACCGTCCGGTGAAGTTCGACCTTCGACTGATCACCGCGACGCACCGCGATCTGGATGCGGCCGTGGCTTCCGGCGTCTTCCGGTTGGACCTGCTCTACCGTCTGCGCGTGGTGGAGATCAACATTCCGCCGCTCCGGGAGCGACCCGAGGATCTGCTTCCCCTGGCGCAAATGTTTCTCGCCCGCTCGGCAGAGCGCGAAGGGCGGGCGGCGCTTGAGGTCACCGCGGGCGCGGAGGAGGCGATGCTTTCGCACTCTTGGCCAGGGAACGTGCGGGAGTTGGAGAATGTGATGGAACGGGCCACCGTGCTTTCCGCCCCGACGCAGGATGAGCTCACGCCCGCCCTGCTGCCAGGGTGGGCTCGGTTGCGGGTCGCGGCTTAACTCCACCGACCCGGGCCGCCACTCTGGCGAATGGCGGCCCGGGTGGGGCTAGGCGGCGTGTACCGTCGGGCGGCGGTCTGGATCCGGCTCGACGCGGCGAAGGATTTCGCGGGTGAGCGGGGCGATATCGCCCCGGCCCGAGAAGAGGTACTTGATCAAGAACAGCCCAGGGTGCTGCTCGCCCCAACTGAAGTAGAGGTGCGGCCGTTCGCCGGTAAGGTCTCGGATTCGGAGGGCGAGGGCGGCGATGGCGTTGGGGATCGCGGTGCCGGTCACCCGAAGAACCTGATACTCACCAACTTGCACACCCTGGACCTTCACCACACCAGAGAATTCCGAGGCGTCGGGGACGTTGACTTCGACGAAGAGAATGCACTCGTTGACGTCCAGCTTGTGGTCGCGCCGGGCCTCTCGGGTCTGGCGAGCGTACTCGTTGATATCCTGCTCTTCCGGATGGTTCGGGACCAAGCAGATTCGGTGCTGACCCTTGTCCACGGCTTCCCGGATGAAGTTGAGGGCGAGCATGTCGAGATCGATGCGATCGACTCGAAGCTCGAGGGTGCGCCAAACGCGGGAGATGATCGAGAGCAGCACGATCGTGCCGATGAACATGCTCGCGATCCGGATACCGTCTGGCCGCTCAAACACGTTCGTCGCGGTCGTATAGGCGAAGATGAGAGCGATGAATCCGAACGCCCAGACCGAACGATGGGCGCCCCGCTTCTTAGCCGAGATCGTCACCGCGACGGCGGCGCTCGTCATCAGCACCAATACGCCGGTGGCGTAAGCGCCGCCCTGAGCGTTCACATCGGCCTTGAAGACGATCGTGATCGCGAAGGCGATGGTGATGAAGACGAGGACCAAAGGCCGGGCGGCTTTCGTCCACTCCGGTGCCATGCCGTAGCGGGGAAGATAGCGCGGAACGATGTTCAGCAGGCCCGCCATCGCGCTCGCGCCGGCAAACCAGAGGATTAGGATCGTGCTCGCGTCGTAGAGCGTGCCGAACTTGTCCCCGAAGAACTGGTGAGCGAGGTAGGCAAGGGCTCGTCCATTCGCTTTGCCCGCTGGCGTCGTTGCCGTCGCATCGGCAAACTCTTTCGCCGGGACGAGGAGCGTCGTGATCAGGCTGCTCGTGAGCAGGAAGACGCTCATGATCACCGCGGCGGTGGTGAGGAGTCGGTGAGTATTGGAGATCCGGCCGACGGGGTTTGTTTGGCTGTCCGAGGCCTTGCCCTTAACCAGGGGCATGACCGCGACGCCGGTTTCAAAACCGGAGAGTCCGAGGGCAAGTTTGGGAAAGACCAGGAGGGCGATCCCCAAGAGCATGAACGGGTTGCCGCCGTGACTGTGCGCGAGTGCATCCCGCCAGTCGCCAAACAGCGCCGGGTTGGCCGAGATGCGCAGAAGACCTTCGACCACGACGACCGCGTTCAGGGTTAGGTAGACCACCACCAACACGACCGCGATGCCGACCGCTTCGCCGAAGCCCTTGAGGAAGACGGCGCCGAGAAGGGCTACGAGTCCAAGGGTGACGATGACCGATTTCCCTTCCAACGTGTGGGAGAGGAAGGGGTTCTCGATAAGGTGAGCGGTGGCGTCTGCGGCGGACAGGGTGATCGTGATCACGAAGTCGGTGGCCACGAAGCCAAGAAGCATGAGGACGAAGAGCTTGCCCTGCCACCAGGGCAGCAGCTTCTCGAGCATCGAGATGGATCCTTCTCCGTGGGGACTCTCGATCGCGACGCGGCGATAGATCGGCAGCGCCCCGAAGAGGGTCAGAAGGATAAGAATCAGCGTCGCCATCGGCGACAAGGCGCCGGCGGCAAGCGCGGCGATGCCGGGTTGGTATCCGAGCGTCGAGAAGTAGTCGACGCCCGTAAGGCACATGACCTTAAACCAGGTGCTCTGATGGTGCCCTTGTCCACCTTCCGCTTCGTAGGGCCCTTCAGGCTCTTTGTGATAGCCCTCGAGAAGCCACCGCTTCAGGGGGGATGCGGCTTTCGGTTCGGCTTGCATCAATTATAAGGAATGTACTTCAGAAGGGGCGCCGGGCACTCGGGATAGGAGAAAAGGGAATAGGAACAGGCTTCTCCTCTGTTTCCTTCTTCCCTTTCCCTTCCTAGTGCCCCGCCGTGGGCGGCTCGGCGGCAACGAGCATGATGTCGACCGTCTTTAACGCGCGGGAGACCTCACTCACGATGCTGTTGCGAACCAAGTTCTGCAACCGGCTTCGCTCCGGGTGACCCATGAGCAACTGCGTCACGTTATGGTCCTTCGCGTACTGGATTAGAACTTCCGCGACATCGCCTTTCAGACTTACCGTTTCGATACCAAGCCGTTCGGCGAGAGCGAGGTCGGACTTCAGGATCTGGCGCTGCGCCTCGTCCATGCCGGATTCCTCGACGTGCACCGCCACAACCTTGCCGCGGAGACGCTGACCCATTCGCCAGCCCTTGCGGATGAGGCGGAGGGAGCCGCGGTTAGGAGCCATGGCGATCATCACCCGGTCGCTGGTGGCCCAGGGCTTCGTGATGTTCTTATCCTTCCGGTATTCGTCCAGGTCCTCATCCACGCGGCCGGCGGCCTCGCGCATGGCGATTTCGCGCAGGGCGACGAGGTTGCCTTCGCGGAAAAGGTCTCGGATCTTCGCGGGAGCCTCGCCTTTGGGGAAGACGGCGCCGCGGTCGAAGCGGTTGATGAGCGCTTTCGGCGTCGCATCCACGAGTTCGATTTCAGTCGCGGTATGCAGGAGGCGATCGGGAATCGTGTCCTCGACGGGGTGTCCGGTGATGTCCTTGACCAGGTCGTTAAGACTCTCCAGGTGGAGCACGTTTAGCGTGGTGAGCACGCCGATCCCGGCTTCCGTGAGAACGTCGACCTCTTGCCAGCGACGCTCGTAGCGGCTGCCCTGGGCGTTTCGGTGGTGGAGGTCATCGACCAAGACGAGGTTCGGTTTGCGCGCGAGAATGGCGTCGAGATCCATTTCGCCCGTAGCGAGGGTAGGAATCTGGTCGAGGCCATCGATCGCGTCGTGGGTATCGCTTCGTCCACGATCATCGATGACGCCGATGACGACTTCTTGCCCCCGCTTCTTGCGGCGGTGGGCTTCATCGAGCATCGAATAGGTCTTTCCGACTCCGGGAGCGAAACCAAGAAAAATTTTAAAGTCGGCGCGGGGGCTATCAGGCATGCTGTTCTTCGGCCGTGCAAATGGTCATCATCGAGTCGAGCCAAGTTTGCAGGCCGCTACTGAGGTCTTCAATACGCAAAACGCCGCCCTCGGGAGGTGCGGCGTGTTGCCATAGATGATTCGCCAGAGCCTCTTCGCACATGGCATTCCAAAAACGATGTCCGCCCGGTACGTGCTCGCAGTCCGTGTGACATTTAACGAGCTCCATCACGTAGGCGGGGAGAATAACCCGGACGTTGGTGCCAGGCTCACAGGCGCGATGCACGGAGAACGTGCAGGTCAGATCGCCGATGTGATCGTCCGTCTGTTCGCTCTCCAACTCAAAGCCGAAGCCGTTGACGGTGGTCCGGGTGAACTCGCGGCAGACGCGGTTGACGGGGACGGCGGCAAGCTGTTCGACCGGGCGCTCGAGCGAGGACTTTACTGCGCTCCGCAGGGTATCTGCGGTGAAGGGCTTCCGGAGGAAGTCGCTGGCACCGGCCTGGATGGCTTCCAGCGCGAGGTCGATTGTGCCAAAGGCGGTGATGAGGATGAGGCGGGCTTTCGGGTTCCGGCGGAAAATCTCTCGCTGAACTTCGATGCCCGGCATACCCGGCATCCGCTGGTCAAGCAGAACGATGTCCCAGAACTGGCCGTCGCCGTACTTCAAAAGTCCTTCGGCGCCGTCCGCCGCAGCATCCACCTGATATCCGGTGTGCTCAAGCGCGAGCTTGATCATAGTGCGGATATTCGTTTCGTCGTCGATGATTAAGATGCGCTCGCTCAAAGCGTGTTGTCCCCGCCGGTTTTACCGGCGTTTCTCGGAAGGGTGAAACAGAAGCGGCTACCCTGGCCCAGACGGCTCTCCGCCCACATACGGCCCCCATGGGCGCGCACGATGTTCTGAGCAATGGAGAGCCCGAGGCCGGCGCCGCCCTGCGTCGCTCCCGGTACTTGTACAAATCGGTCGAAAATCGTAGCGAGATATTCCGGAGGAATTCCTACACCCGTGTCTTCGACTGCGAAGGTTACTTCATCCTCGGTCGGCAATGCCCGGATCAAGATGGTTCCACCCTCCGGCGTATGGCGAATTGCGTTGGCAATCAAATTTGTTAGGACCCTGCCTATTTGACTTCGGTCGGCGACAACCGTTCCGGCGTCTTCCGTTCCTACGTCCGAAAGAGCAATTTTCTTCGATTCGGCCTGTGTTCGGAGGCCCTCGATAGGGCTGCGGACAAGCTCGGTCACTTCCACCGGATCGAGACGCGAACTGACCGAACCCGATTCGAGCTTGGTCACGTCCAAAAGATCTTGCATCAGCTTCGAAAGCCGCTCGAGATCGACGATCTGCATATCGACGACCTGCTTTTGCGAGTCGGTCAATTCGCCCAACGCACCCTCCTTCAGAAGCTGGGTTCCGAGCAGAAGGCTGGCCACGGGAGTCCTAAGCTCGTGCGACGCAACGCCGATGAACTCGTTCTTCAACCGGTCCACCTCTTTCATCTGCGTTACGTCCTCCAGCACCGCCACGCTCCCCAAATCTTTTCCGTCGTCTCCCCGCATTGGGTTAGCTCTGAGGCGGTAGGTACGGCCCTTAAGCGCGATCAGTGCTCTCTCGTCGTCCCGGGCCTCGACACTTCGATTCTGGGTCACCTGTTCCAAAGCCCGCGCGAGGCGACGATCCGTGATGTGTTCGTTAACCGGCTTCTTCGTGCCGTGGGGAAGGACGCCGAAGATGGATTCGGCGGCCCGGTTAAGGTGAACGATTCGGGCGTGGCTGTCGAGAACCAGAACCGGGTCGTAAAGATGCTCCAACGCGGCGTCGCTCATCTGTTCAAGCCGCTGCAGCCGCTGCCGGTGCTGCCGGCGGGCCTCTTCAAGGCGGCCTGCCATCTCTTCGAGGGCGGTTCCCAGCGCGCCGATTTCGTCCGATCGGGCGGTTTCCCGAACCGCGAAATCTCCCGCCGCGATCGTTTCGGCTCGCTCGGCAAGTTGCGCCAAAGGTTCGACCGCCGTGCGGTTCAGCCGGATCGCCAGAAGGACGGCAAGCACGATGGCGATCGCCGTAACCCAAACCGTGCGACGGATCGCCTGGTTGGCGTCGGCGCGAACGTGGTCGGTGCTGTTGAGAATTGACCGCTCATTTTCCACGCGGAGTTGATCGGTGAGCTTCCGGATCGATTCGATCTTCGGAATGATCTGAGAGCGGACAAGCTCCGGTGTTTCTGACTGATAGCTTAAGAAATTCGCCTTGTAAGATTTTCCGACGAGCGACTCGTAAGGGCCGATTTCGGTGGAAAGAAGCGCGGCCGTGGCAAGCTCGTCTGGCTCCGTGACCGTGCTGTCGATGTCCGAAATGCCCGCGTGGAGGTCGTTTCGGCTCGCATCGTAGGCGTCGGCGGCAAGATCCACGGCGCCGGACCGGAGAAGGGCAAACACCTCTCGCTGCTGAGCAAGGGCGGAATCGACTCGGGCGGTACCCCGAACCGTCTTCAGATCGTTCTCAAGCGCCGCGCCCGCGCTCCGGCCGAGCAACACGAAGCTAAACACGGCCGAGCCGGTGACCGCCGCCATCAGAAGGACAAGCGCAAGGTGGGAAAGGAGGAGTTGGACGCGAAGGCTACGCATTATTCGAACACGTAGATCTCAGCCTGCTCACCCACGCGCACGTCGAGATCGTAATAGCTACGCACTACATTGCGCCCGGTGGCGCCCGAGATTGCCGCCTCGGCCTGGCGGCGGGTCAGCGCCCGCTGCTCGCGACGTGCGCTCTGGACGATCTTGCGGCCCTCCTCCGTCCTCACCAGCTCAAGCTCGGTCGGAGTAAAGATATCCCGGCACCGAATGACCGCCATGTCTGGAAGAACGGTGACGTTGCACACCTCGGGGGAGTGGCCCTGTTGCTCGCGGTGAAACCGAGTCACCACGCGTTCGATCTCTCGTTCCACGGTCGCTTCCATCTTATTGCTAGGGTACGCGATCCGGTACCCTTTTGTTGAGCCGATGCGAGCCAAGTCACTACTCGTCGTTCTTCCGATGCTGATCGTGGGCTGCAATCAGGGCTCCTCGACCTCGGTTTCCCCCACCGCTTCTCAACTCCAAAGCTTGAATATCGATCCGGCGGAGTACGGCAAGATTCGCCATTTCGTGACCGCCCAAATGGAGCTTGAGTCAAAGGCGAAGACGCAGAAGGTAGCGCCCGCGTTCTCGCGGACCGATGACTTCGGCAAGCCGGTCAAGGTTGGCGAAGGTCCTCGCCCGCAATTGGTCCTTTTCATCAAAAAGGGCTGCCCCTGTTCCATTGATGCCCAACCCCTCTTTAACCGTCTGGCCCGGAAGTTCGACGGCAAAGTTGACTTCGTCGGAGTGATCGACAAGGAAGGGAAGGAGTTCTCCAACCAATTCCGCGTCGCCTTCCCCATCGTTGACGAACCGTCGAAGAACCTGATGAAGGCTTTCGATGCCCGTTCTTCGGTTTACTCGGCGCTGGTCGCCCGAAACGGCCACATCGTGAAGATGTGGCCGGGGTATTCGGCGGACTGGCTGAAGGAAATGAACTCGCTCCTGGCGAAGGCTTCGGCCACGAAAGAAACGCCGTTCGATCCGGAATACGCGCCTAAGGAAAAGGCAACGGGCTGCGCGTTCCAGTAACTGCGCGCTCCCAAAGTTACTCGCCAATCGGCCGCATGAACGGGAACATCATCACTTCGCGGATGTGTTCCGCTCCCGTAAGGAGCATCGCCATGCGGTCCAACCCGATCCCGCAACCGCCCGTCGGCGGCATGCCGGACTCAAGGGCGAAGAGGAAATCTTCGTCCATCGGGTGGGCCTCGTCGTCTCCCGTCTCCCGTTCGCCCATCTGCTGCTCGAAGCGGGCTCGCTGATCGATCGGATCGTTGATCTCGCTAAAGGCGTTGCAGACTTCGCGCCCAAGAACGTAACCTTCGAACCGGCGGGTCATCCGAGGGTTCTCCGGGTCCTTTTTCGCGAGAGGCGACGTTTCGATGGGATATCCCACGACGAAGGTCGGCTCCTGAAGGGTCGGCTCGACGAACACTTCAAGCAGCTTCTCGATGAACCCGCCAAGGTTTCGCTCCTTCGCGAGGTCGATCACCCCGCCCACCTTTCGTGCCTTTGCCGGTACGTCGGCCGCCTTCGCCGCCGCCAAAACACCCTCGAAGGAACTGAGATCCTCGGCGGTTAGACCGGTGTGACGTTCGATCTCCTTGAGGAGGTCGACCCGCTTCCAGGGCTTGCCGAAGTCGAGGATCATCGGGGAGTTTTCGTTGCTCTCGTTCCGCGGCGGAATCACCGTGACCTTGCCATAGACGGAGAGAGCGACCGCCTTGAAGCAGTCCTCGACTCGCGTCATCATGTCCTCCAGGTTCACGTAAGCCTCGTAAAACTCAAGCAGCGTGAACTCAGGGTTGTGACGGTTGGAGACACCCTCATTCCGGAACACCCGTCCGATCTCGTAGACCGCCGGGATGTCGCCGCAGATCAGCCGCTTGAGATAGAGCTCGAGCGAGATGCGCAGTTTGACGTCGATCTCGTACGCGTTGTAATGCGTAAGGAACGGACGCGCCGCGGCCCCGCCGGCTTCGAGTTGAAGCAGCGGCGTCTCGACCTCCAAGTAACCTGAATCGTCAAAGTAGCGGCGCACCGCGGAGACGATCTTCGCGCGGTCGATGAGCGTTTTGCGCGCATCGGCGTTGGCGATCAGATCGAGGTGTCGGTGCCGGTACCGAATCTCCACGTCGGTCAGGCCGGAGAACGTTTCGCCCTCCTTCTCCTTACCAATGGGCGGCGGTTGGAGCGCCTTGCTCAGTGGTGTGAGGGCGGTCACGTAGATCGACTTTTCGCCGGTCTTAGTCGTGAAAAGCCGTCCCTCGACGCCCACATGGTCGCCAAGGTCGAGTAGACCGAACACTTCCCAGCCGGTTTCGCCAAGGTCGTCCTTTCGGAAATAGCCCTGGATTCGGCCGTCGCCATCCGAGATGTGGGCAAAGCCCGCCTTGCCCATGAGCCGGTAGCTCACGATGCGGCCGGCGAACTTCACGGGCTTCTCCTCTTCGAATTCCTCGAGAAGTTTCGAAGCCGATCCTGTGCGTTCGTGTTTCTCGACCCGGAATGGGTCGGCGCCAAGCTCGCGCAATCGCGCAAGCTTCTGAAGGCGTATGTCGCGCAGGGACAGTTCTTCGCTCATCGGGACCAGAGAGTGTACTTGAGCCGCTAGAAGGGGTGGCGGTTAGCGGTTTGCAGCTAGAGAGGTAAGGTGGGTCAAAAGCGGACCTCTTGTCTTGTACCGGTAGTGCGTGGCGCCGGCAGCTAACCGCTAACTTCAAACCGCTAACCTTACGCACCTAACCGCTAACCTTGTATCGCTTCGTCATTCCCGTCCACGCCAGCCTCGCCGCAAGGTCCGCGGCGGACACCAGAACGGCTCGGTCGCCGGAGCGGAGGTGGCCCACCAGTTCGACGGGTTCGATTCTCACCTCAAAAGGTCCGTTGTCCGTATCCGCGAGCAGCCAGTCGCCTTCGGCTCGAAGATTCTGGAGATCGCGAAGGGGAAAAGTCTTGACTCTCAAGCCACGTCCAACGCGAAGGGCCTCTTCACGGGCTACCAGAGTGGTCTCTCGGCCTTCGAATTCAACCGGGCCCTTCCAGGCTAGATCTGCGAATCCCACCTCGCCGCGACGGTAGGCGGCGGCGAGGGCGTGGGCAATTCGTTCCTCGATTTCGACCTCGCGACCGACTTCCGGTAGGCCCTCCGCGAGACGGTGCCACGACTCAAGGGATCGCGTCTCCCCGGCGAGCCGGTCGAGACGGCGGTTTGGCGAATCCACCAGTCGCAGGTCTCGGCCGTCGCGATCCAATTCGGTGTGACATCGCTCGCAAACGAAGCCGGAATGCGGGCTGCTCTTTCCGACGGCCAGCCAGCGAAGCCGCTCACGGGGAAGGGGGCGGCCCAGATAGAGGGCGGAGAATCCGTGGGGGTCTTCGGGCGCGTCGAGGAGGGTTATCCGTTCGCCATGGACCGCATAGTCGGCATCACAGGAGTCGCAGTAGGCGTCCCCCGCCCCGGGGTCTAGCCCGGCCGCGATGCGAGCCCATTCTTCGGGATAGAAGTCCCGGGACGTGGCGGTTGGCGGGTGAGCCTGGTGCCAACGGCCGTCCGTACGGAGTTCCATTCTTGCGGAGCAGGCATCGCAAACCCAAGCCGACGAATCGGTCGGCGCAGGCCGACGAAAGAGAGACCGACCCGCCGTCGACTGGAGCACTCCATGACGGCAAATCGGACAGGCGCGAATCTCCAATTTCCGCGCGCGGATACGTCCGCGTCGGCAGACCGGGCAGGTGTCTTTACCCAGCGGGTGGACATCCTCTAAAACCCCGCCACAGGCCGGGCAGGCCCGCCGGTCGAAGGCAAACTGCCGGGCGCGGACGAGGAGGGCATCAAGGCTATCGAGCGACTCAAGAACGGTCCCGCCGGGCTTGGCATCAAGCAGTCTGCGAAGCTCCGTCACCGAAGCGGGCCGCTCGCTTGCCCGGAGGGCAAGGCCGGCTTCGATCGCTTCTGCCAGATTCGGATCAAGCTCGGGATAGAGATCCAGCAGCGGGGTGAGTGGTTCGCCGGCGGCACGGGCGGTCGCGTCTTCGGGCGGCCGACCCGTTAGCGCGGCATAAAGAGTGGCGCACAGTCCGTAGACGTCCGTCGAAGGGCCGCGGCGGGCGACCGGCATCATCTGCTCCGGCGGCGCAAAGCCGGGGGTGAACACTACGGTGTGGGCATCGAGGGCGTCGGCGGACCAGGCGCGGGCGGCGCCGAAATCCAGTAAATAGGCACGACCGTCCGGCCCGACAAGCACGTTACTTGGCTTCACATCTCGATGGAGCAGGCCCCGTTCGTGGACTGCCTCCAAGGTCTCGATGAGTTGGTAGCCCAAATCAAGAGCGCCATTTTCGTCCAGGCCCCGTGTCTCGCGGATGAGCCTGTCCAGCGTCTTGGCGTTCGGAATCGAGTCCGTCGCGACGTATGCGGTGCCGTTCGCCGCAAAAGCGAGTCGCACCGGGACGATGCCCGGAATCGTGAGTCGGCTCAGCGTCTGCGCTTCGCCGAGGAAGGTCCGTCGCAGTGTCGCCGCAGTTGGACCAAGGTCGAGCATGCCATCGACGTCACGAGTGGCCTCTGGCGGGACAAACTCTTTGATCACCGCCATATCCCCGCGCCGGAGGTCACGAGCCTCGTAGACGATGGAAAACCCCCCACGTCCAATCACCCCCTCGATCTGAAACCGATCAGCCAGCCGGCTTCCGGCGGCGAGGGGGGGAACCATGGAGGATATTGTGGTCTGTAGTTTGAGAATTGTGGTTTGAGACGTTCACAGTTCTCTCATACCGCAGGCTAGAACCATCTCGTTACGGATTTAGGCGAGCGTCCTTCTGCCACTTCGCATGGCCATCGAGGAACCCGCGGTTTCGACCGCCGACATGCACCGCCAGGCCGCGGATGGCGGCGGGGACGGGATTGATCTTCGGGAAGTAGGGATCGACGACAAACTCGATATCGCTGGGCGATTGCGGTTGACCCACCGTGGGGTTGTTGGCGGCCTGGAGATCATTCACCGCTGTCTCCGGCGATTTGCCCCACAGGTTGTCGAGTTCGATCGTGTTCGCATCCATGTGGTCGAACCGCCAGAGCCAATACCGGCTCACGCCCTCGGTCGTGACCTGCTCCACCGGAGGAAGGTGAGCCATCGCCGAACCGCTAACGCTGGGGCAGGCCCAAAGGTCGTGGCTCTTGACGTAAGGCGCGTAGACGACCGCCGCCCAACCGCCCCGCGGATCGCTCGGCGGCCATGCCCACGTCGTGGATCCTTGCAAGTCCCGCTTAATATCGCGCCGGTCGGGGAGCAGATCGTCGGCGTCGTTGCCGTAAAGCAGGTTTGCCTGCGCGATCTGGCGGATCGTGGAAAGGCAGACCGTCTTCTTGGCCGCTTCTTTGGCCCTTGCAAAGACGGGAAAAAGGATCGCGGCCAGGATAGCGATGATCGCGATCACGACTAAGAGCTCGATTAGGGTGAAGGCGCGACGCATGATGGGGCTCGAAGGCTTCTACGTGGGAACTCTGGGATGACGGCCCCCGTCCACAAAACTAATTATGAGCAACACCCTTTACGCAACGTTTTCCAATCCGGAAGAGGCCGAGAAGGCGGCGGGCGCTTTGCTTGACCATGGCGTTAAGCCCGAAGATCTTTCGATTGTCCGCAAGCACCTCGAAGGTTTCACGCCTATAACGACCCCTGCAACCACCGCCTCAAACGTGCTTCTGGCCAGCGACGCTCCGATTGAACCGGCCATCACCGGCTCGGTTTACGGTACGACTCCGACCGAAACGACCACGGCTGAAGACATCGAAGACGTGGCAAAGCACGGCATTACCACCACAACCGCCGGCGACATGGGAGCCGGCGCCGTCCGGGGAAGCCTGGTAGGAGTCGGCATCGGGGCGATTGCGGCCATCGCCGCCCTCATCGTCCCTGGCGTAGGAATCGTCCTCGGCGCGGGAGCCTTGGCCAGTGCTCTGGGCGGGGTCATCGCCACCGCGGGTGCGGGCGCCGCCGCTGGAGCTATCGTGGGCTACCTAAAGGATATGGGAGTTGACGACCAAATTGCCAGCGAATACGGCCAGACCATCGATGAGGGCGGCTCGATTCTCGCCGTCAGCGTTCCGAGCGGAGGAGTCGAAGAGGCTGAGGTAACGGCGGTTCTCAATAAGTACGCGGCCACCAACGTGAACCGGTATGAATCCCGCACTTACGTCGCGTAGGACTTGTCCATCCGGTCCATGGGGCCGGTACAATTCGGGGCGATGACCAGGACCCCCGCGCGCGAAGCAGTACCGGCCAGGACGTCGATTTTGGGCATGCCCGTCGACATCCTAACCATGGACGGCTGCATGGAGCGGATCGGGGAGTTCGTTTTGTCGGGTCAACCGCACCTTGTGGTGACGGCCGACTCAAGCGGTATCGTGCAGGCCCAGACGGACCCCGTCTTGGCCGAACTCTATCAGACCGCCGATCTTGTGACCCCCGATTCGGCAGGGGTCATTTGGGCCATCCGGCGATCCGGGAACGAGATTCCCGCCCGGGTAAGCGGCGTCGATATCGTCGATAACGTTTGCCGCGTGAGTTCGGATAGCGGCTGGCGCATCTTCTTCCTGGGCGCCGCCCCCGGCGTCGCTGAGTTGGCCGCGGAACGAATGCGGCTTCGCCATCCGGGGTGCAACATCGTTGGTGCGCGCCACGGCTATTTCCCCACCGAGAGTGACGATGTGGTGGCTAGGGAAGTGGCGGAGACAAAGCCGGACATTCTTTTCGTCGCTATGGGCATCCCCCGCCAAGAGAAGTTCATCCGGGCTACGCAAGACATTATCGGGGCCAAGGTTGCGATGGGCGTCGGGGGCAGCTTCGACGTATTTAGCGGGAAGGTTCGTCGGGCGCCGGTGTTTCTGCAGAAGATCAAGATGGAGTGGCTCTGGCGTCTGGCCCAGAATCCCAAGAAGATCGGCAAGGTGATGCTGTTGCCCAAATTCGTCTCGCTGATCCTTCGAGAACGTCGTTGAAGATCTACACCAAGACGGGTGACGACGGCGAAACGGGACTCCTTGGGGGCGGCCGAATCGCCAAGAATAGCCTCCGCATTGCGGCGATCGGAGACATCGACGAACTAAACGCTTCTTTGGGCTTGGCGCGATCCTTGGGCGCCAACTCGGACGGAGAGCTGCACCGGTTGCAGTGTTGGCTTTTTGATTTAGGGAGCGAACTGGCCGCCCCTCCCGGCTCCAAGTTCGATGTCGCCGCTATCGGGCCCGAAGCGGTGGCCTGGCTCGAGGAACAGATCGATCGGGAGATGGGGAGTCTGCCGCCACTGAAGGCGTTCATCCTTCCCGGGGGAACCCCGGCCGCCGCGGCCCTTCATGTTGCTCGCGCTGTCTGCCGTCGCGCCGAGCGGGCGCTGTTGGATCTTCACGAGGTCGAGCCGCTCCGCGAGAACCTTCGGGTCTTTGTAAACCGTCTTTCCGATTACCTTTTTGCCATTGCTCGTAGCGCAAATGCCGCCTCAAACGTCTCAGATGTCGAGTGGCATCGCTATACTCCTTCTTGAGTAGCCGGGATCTCTAAAACCATGTTGACCTCAGCCATCTTCGCCTTTGCTCTTTTCCTCAAGCAGGGAGAGCCGGTCACCGGAAAATCGATCATCGAAAAGATGCTCAACCGGTACGCCAGCGCATCCAGTCTTGACGGAACGATTACCCTGACCCAGTCGGCCCAGGGGGTCTCTGTGGTGACCCAAACTGCGGTCGCCTTCGAGAAGCCCTCAAAGATCCTGGTTTATCAGAAACAAGGCGGAAGCAATCCTCGCAGCTCGATTCTCGTGAGCAACGGCGACAAATTCTTCTTCACCCGCCCCGAGCAGGTCCTGAGCCCGAACGACTATATGGGTGAGCTCGTGAAGCCCGACGCCCGCCCGGGTCAGACGGTAGGTCAACTCTACGCCATTGCCGCTGCCGAGCTTCCAGATCGGTCGCCGGCTCTGGATATCGTCATCGGGCGGCCCGAGGACCTCAAATACTGCATGGACCAGCTCAAGACCTTCACCTATACCGGCAAGACCACCGTCGGCGACAAGAGCCTCCATACCATCGTGGGCAGTTGGCGAGAGAATCAGGTGATCGGAGCCCGGGTGGGTAACTTTGAGATGTACATCAGCGACGACGGCGATCTGGTTCGCTACGTGCTTCGCCAGAACTACTCCGTTTCCGGCGACGATGGCAAACCGGTTGGTGCCCCGATTCCGGTAGTAAGTACCTGGGACGCCGCGGTCACCGTCAACACGCCGGTAAAGCCCGAAAAGTTCGCCCTAAGGGTCCACTAGGAACCGGCCGGTTTCGGCACCTCGATCCCTCGCAATTTGGCGAGGGATCGGACCGCCTGGGCGACCGAGGGATCCGGGTCGGCAAAGGCGGCCGTAAGATCTTTCTCGTCGATCGGTTCGGGGTTCGCCGCCAACGCGGCGAGAGCGGCGGCGCGGACACGGGGCGACCGGTCGGTCAGGGCGAGCCGAATCGATGGCGCGAATTCTTTCTTCGGTTGGGCTGCCCAAGCCTGCAAAAGTCCAGTTCGCACCGCGATGCTGTCATCCCGAACGCCCTTCAGCCCCTCCACCTGAAACTCCTTGATCGTCGCGTACGAAAGGCGCCGCAGGCTCTCAAGCCTTACGGCGTCGCTCGGTTCATTGACGGCCGACCAAAGGAGCTTGCGGCCCTGGTAATCGTCATTGACGTCCGCAGTCAGCGTCGTTTCAAACTTGATCTCCGGATCGTCCTGGGGCAGGAAAGCCATTCGCATCAGCGCCGACTCGTTGCCCGGGATCTTTCCGAGCGCGTGCACTGCGGAGATGCGCGCCGCGCGGGATCGCGCCTGATTGAGGGGCAGGATTAGCGAGACGAGTTTGGGATCGTGAGAATCGGCAAGGATCTCGGCCGCCAAGCCCCGGGCACGATCCGAAGCGGCCGTCCGCAGAATCTTCCGCAAACCTTCGTCCGCCGTAGGGGTCTTCGCGTTGCCCAAGGCCCGGATCGCGGGGCCGAACACCGTCGGGTCGTAGTTATACAGTCCCGAGTCGATCAGAACCGGCTCGTCGGCGGGATCCGGTTGCGCTAATGCGGATGCCAGGGCATTGGCCCGGACGGGTTCGCTTGGGTCCTTGAAGAGAAGACGACGTGCATCGCCCGGCCCTGCCGTTGAGGCCCACTCGGCGCGAGCCTCCGGAGTGATCGCATTAGGACTCGGATTCTCCGCGATGGGACGGGCATCCGGGGCATCGCTCCCGGCCTTGAATTCGGCGAACGAGGCGGTGATCGGTCCGATGGTCTGACGAAGACCGGCTCGAGTTAGCCCATCTGGGGCAATAAGGATTCCATCGACGGTCTTCGCCCCCGTCGACTTAAGGTCGAGCGCCACCGGGTGCCAGGCATCGTCGTAGGTGAAAGGCACGTCCGTTCCCACACGGAAAGCCACGCTACCCTTGTCCGGAGTTTGGACCTGGATGACGACGGGATCTTGAGCGCTTGACTTCATCCAAAAGTGGAGGGTGGGCGTCGAACTCACGTCGAGGGATGGGCCATTGGCGGGGCGGGGAAGGGCGAATCCGCCCGCTCGATAGAAACCGATCTCATCGACCACGAGCACCTTGCCCCGCTGCGGGTCGTCCGCCAAGTGGGCATTGGTCTCGGGACCGATTGGCGCAGGGGCCAACGTGGCGATACCGGCGGCCAACGGGCCGGTCGGTTTTGGGGCGAACGCCTGGAGTTTTAGGCGGGCCTCCGTCGTATCGTCGACGCCGGCCAAAATCGGTGCCCAATCGCCATTTGGAATGTAGGGAAGAGGGCTTTCGAGGGTGCCAAGTGGCAGCGTCCGATCAAGGTTTCCGGTTTCCCAGGAGGTGAAGCCGGCCAAAGCCGCGCGGCGACGGACGGAATCCACCCAAACCTGAGCCAGCGAAGTCGCGAGTCCGCCATCTACGTCAAGACCGTAAACGTCCGGCAGGCCAACAAGGGTTACCGGCGTTTCGTGAACCTCGATCTCTCGGCCCTCGCCCCCCAACGGGTGGATCACAATGACCGATTGATAGGGACCGCGGAAGACACCGTCCTCCGCGTCGTACCGGCCACCGTTAAACCGAGGCGCCAGGTACTTCTCGACGACCTTGCTCAGGGCGCCTCGATCGGTGGTGAGGGTGTCGTTCTCCTCCGAGATGTCGAGAACCAAGTTGCAACTCCCCTTCGACAGGGCCGCGGCAAGGGTGTGCAACTGTACGAGCGCACGGCGTACTCGTGTGACGGAGGCCGGGGGCAGGTCGTGGTGGCCGGGCCAAAACAGTTTGCCGCCCCGCTCTTGGTTCCGGTCGACCCGGTGGAGGATGACGACCTTTGTCCGCCAAACGGCGGCGGTAGGGGAAGTCTCCGAACTTAGGCTCGACCAGTCGGTCGAGGTTGGGAGCACCGCGGGCAGCGTGCGGCGACCCGCGGGTAGATAGCCAAATCCTGTCCAATCGCGAACGGCATCGGAAACGGAGTTGGTAGCCGCGGCCGGCAACGGTCCCTGCGCGCCGGCTTGCGGCCGCATAAGGAGAAGTGCCGCAAGAAGGGAGATCGTGGCCATGGCTTCTTAGTTCTAACGCTTTGGAGGGGCGTTCGTCTTGGGACTTGGAAAGTCCGGAACCCATCCCCATCCCTCTCCAAGACGAGTCACTTGGAGAGGGAGTTCTGGGATTACCAGGTTTGGAAGAGACGAATGTCTTCCGCAGTGGCCGCGTGGCCGTCGCCGCGGGTGAATTCGAGTCCTTTCACCGTCGAAACTTCGGTAAGGTCGGCCGGGATTTTGCCAATCAGGTCGAGGACGACGGCTTTGATTTTCTCGGCGTTCGACTGGAAGACCGCAAGAACGTCGTGGGCGGTAACCGCCTCGGTTCCGGCGTGGACTCCGCTATCGTAGTCCGTGATCAACGCGATGTTCACCACTCCCATGCCGAGTTCGTGGCAGAGATAGGCCTCGGGATACTGGGTCATGTTGATCACTTCCCAGCCCTGATCGTGGAACCACTTGCTTTCGCTCTTGGTGGAGAAGCGCGGGCCCTGAATTACGACGACGGTCCCGCCGTCGTGCGCGACGATGCCGTGCTCGCGAATGGTCTCCACCGCCAGCTTCCTAAGAAGCGGATGGTACATATCGGCCGGCGAGACGTGGGTTACGATCGGACCATCGTAGAACGTGTCCGCCCGTCCGCTCGTGCGGTCGACAAACTGATCGCTCACCACGAAGT
>FTBF01000051.1_pt1 | contig 18275 bp, 13 predicted proteins | sample 1639301 | NCBI WGS metagenome assembly FTBF01 (sample SAMEA3914864, study PRJEB12502) | metagenome | biome: forest; material: soil | place: USA | collected 2012-03-12 | depth 0.3 m
CCTCACCCCCTGCCCCCTCTCCCCCAGAGGGGCGAGGGGGTTCTAGATGACGCCTCTCCAAGGCTTGGGCCTCGTCGCCGTCGGCGCGATCGCGAGCGGAATCAATGCGGTGGCGGGGGGCGGCTCACTCGTCTCGTTTCCCTTTATCGTTGGCATCGGCATCCCGGTGAAGATTGCCAACGCGACAAACTCCGTCGGCCTCTGGCCCGGCTCCCTCACCGGCGGGCTTGGATTTCTTCAGCGGTTTGGTACGACGAAGAAGTATCTGCCCGCAATGATTCCGCCGACCGCTATCGGCTCGGTATGCGGCGCCTTCCTACTCCTCAACACGTCCGCAAAGAACTTCGAGCGGGTCATCCCCTTTCTGATCCTTCTGGCGGCGATTCTTCTGCTCATTCAGCCAAAGGTAAAGGAACTCGTCGGCCACCGCGCTCTCCCTGCTTGGGCGGCCCCGCTTTTGCAGTTTCTTGTGGCCGTCTACGGCGGCTTCTTCGGCGCCGGCATGGGCATCATGATGCTCGCCTGTTTCGCCCTCACGATGGAAGGCGATATCCACGAGCTGAACGCGGTAAAGAACTGGCTTGGCCTGATCATCAACTTTGTCTGTTCCGCCGTCTTCATCTGGAAAGGCCTCGTACTTCCCCTCGAAGGCGGGCTCCTCGTTTTCGGCGGCCTGATCGGCGGCTACTTCGCCGCCCGCGTCTCCCAACGATTCGATCCTGACCGCCTCCGGGGCGTCATCGCCGTCTACGGTCTCTGCATGGCCGCCTACTTTATGTGGCGTGCGTTCTTCGCATGAGCACCCTTCGCATCTCCGAAATCTTTGCCAGCGTGCAGGGAGAGGGAATCTGGACCGGAATCCCTTCCACCTTTGTCCGCGCAAGCGGCTGTAATCTGCGTTGCGTCTGGTGCGACACCCCCTACGCGTCCTGGTCGCCCGAAGGCCCGATCATGTCAACGGAGGAAGTTCTGGCGGAGATCGCGAGACTCGACATGCCCCATGCCGTTCTGACTGGCGGCGAGCCGATGCTCTTCGACGCCATGGTCGAAATTGCCGAAGGCTGCCGAGCGCAGGGCCGAAAGATCACCATCGAAACCGCGGGCACGATCTACCGCGATCTGCCCTGCGACCTCATGTCGATCTCCCCCAAACTGGCCCACTCCACCCCGGTGGACGATCCAACCTGGGGACCGCGGCACGAGCGAGAGCGGCTCAAGATCGACGTTCTCCAGCGTCTGATCGACGGCTTCGACTACCAACTCAAGTTCGTGGTCAACCCGGAGAAGGGCGATGACCTCAGCGAAATCGAAGCCGTTCTGTCCCAACTCAAGGGCGTGGACCCGCAGCGCGTCCTCCTCATGCCCGAAGGTGTCGACGGCCCAACTCTCCACCGCAGAGCCCGCCAACTCGTCGAACCCTGCATGATTCGGGGCTGGAGACTCAGCCCGCGTATGCATATCGACCTATTCGGCGATACCCGCGGGACCTGAATAGCCTCTTCGCGCGTCTCTATTGAAACGATGTCGACGTTTCACGCACATGCCAGCGGTCAGATTCCCGTTCCTCCGGAAAAGATTTATGCGCTGCTCGCCGACTACCGGAACGGACATCCGGGAATTCTGCCCAACCCTCCCTTTGTCGGTATCGAGGTCCTGAAAGGCGGCATTGGGGCGGGAACGGAGATCCGCGTTCATATGAAGATGTTTAGTAAAGAGAGGTTTCTTCTTGGCAACGTAACTGAACCGGAACCCGGGCGCATCCTCGCCGAAACCTATGATGAGTCGACCACCACCTTCACGGTTGACCCGGCCGACGGCGGCACTTATTTAACCATCGCAACGCGAGGAAAAACCGCCTTCTCCGGCTTTCTCGGCATGATCGAAGGTTGGGTATCAGCCTACTATTTGGAGTACATCTACCGAAAAGAACTCGGCCTCATCGGCGCTAAGTCGACCGTCTGAGAAGAGTTCGTAGGGTTCTGGTGGGCTGTCACAATACTAAACAGAAATGTCGCAAATCGAGACCTTCCCGAACCCGGCGCCGCACCGGGACTACGTGATTAAGCACATCTGCCCCGAATTCACCAGCGTCTGCCCAAAAACGGGTCAGCCGGATTTTGCGACGATCGACCTTGAATACGTGCCGAACGAGACCTGCATTGAGCTTAAATCGCTCAAGCTGTACTACTACTCGTTCCGCAACCAAGGGATCTTCTACGAAGGCGTCGTCAACCGCCTGCTCGACGAACTCGCGGCCTCCTGCGATCCTCGCTGGATGCGGATCACCGGCCATTTCGCCGTCCGCGGCGGCATCTCCTCGGTCATCGTGGCGGAGCAGGGCAAGCGGCCAGCCTAAGGGAATCTTTTAGATTGCGGTGGCTCGCCACCGCAATCTAAAAAGCCTTACTTCTTATAAACCTTCGTGGGCGACGATAAGCTGAAATCACGGCCGTCCACCCGATACCTCGCCTCCGCGAAGACCGCGCAATTTTTACCTTCGGGGAGGGGGAGGTTCACCGTCGCCACGCTGCCCGCGTTTGGCTCCCCGGTGATCGCCGCCGTGGCAACCGTCTTGTACTCCGAGGGTCGGAAGTCGAGGCTGTCCGACGTGGCGACCCAGATCCTCAATTCCCGATAAGCCAAACCGGTCGACCGGCCTTGCACGCTCAGTTGATGACCGGTGGGGGCGAAGGTCCAGTCCACCTTCGGAAGCTTCTGACCGCCGGCCAGCGAGCGGGCGAACGCCCCGATCGACTCGGCCGCCATAAATCCACCCTTCAGATCGTGCCCTGCGTTCGGCACGTTCAAAAGCCAATGCGGCGTCTTCAATCCCGCCTCGTATTGGTCTAGCGCGTCCACCGTCCAGTACGGATCGTTCGAACCCCGAATGATCAGCGACGGCATCTTGATCCGGTCTCGGTAGCTGTATGGATCGATCATGGCCCCAAGCTTTTTCCCGCGCGGCGTGGCGAGTTGGGCTTGGAGTCCTCTCTTCGTGTAGTCCTGGATCTGGGGCGAATACTCGCCCCAAGTTGCGAGTTGATGCGGCATTTGGGCGGCCAGATTCAGGTTGTCGATCACCATCGGCGCGATCCCGATCACCCGCTTATCCTTGGCCGCGCCCACCAACCAAGTCGTCCAGCCCCGCTTGCTCGCGCCGCAAACCACAAACCGCTTGATCGGGTTGGCCGAGTTCTTCGTCGCGTCCACCACCGCGTCCATCGCCCGTAGCGCCGCCTTCGTCATCGGGAAAAGCAGCGGCCAGGAGGCGTCGCCGGTCTCCATATATTTCTCGAAGGTGTGGGCGATCAGGTCGTCTTCCCGCAGGTCGAAGATCGGCTGATTCGGGATTTTAAACATCATCGCCACCGGCATTCCGGTACTGGCGGAGACGAGGGAGAGCATCGTGTAGTCGCCAGCAAACGGACCGTCGCCCGTAATGTAAAGGATCGCCGTCCCCTTCGCCGCCGTCTTCGGTGGCTCCTTATAAAGCACCTTGTGCTGCCAGACTGTGCCCTGCCACGTCCCGCTCGTCAGGTCGATCTCAAGCCCACCGTTCTTCCCGGGCGCGGTAGTGTAGCGGTACGAGGGGTCGGGTTTCCGTAAGTACGCGTCCAATTCGGGCGGGGCGGCGACGGTCAGGAGGGCGAGGAGGTTGAGCATAGCCGTAACAAGAATTGTGACGGACTCCGTCACAATTCTCCCATGAGCGAAGCGACGACGTTGGAGTCCCCTAAAGTCCACTGGGATCTTTCCGCCCTCTTTTCCGGATTGGACGACCCAAAGATCGAAGCCGCCTGGAAGGCCGGCGAAGACCAGGCAGAAAAGTTTGCCGCCGACTACCGCGAGAAAGTCGCTGAGCTTTCGCCGGCCGAGCTTGAAGAGGCCATCGCCCGGCTCGAAGCGATCTACCAAACGCTCGCCAAGCCGATCGGCTACGCAGGCCTCCGCCACGCCACCGACTCCGGCAACGCCGAGATCGGAGCTTTCTACCAGGCGCAGGTCGAGCGGTCCACCGCCCTCAGCGTCAAACTGATGTTCTTCGAACTCGAGCTTCAGAAGGCTCCGAATATCGACGCCGAGAAGGTCGGCAACTACGCCCACTACGTCCGCACCGCCCGCGCCCTCTCCCCCTTTCGCCTCAGCGAGAAGGAGGAGATCATCATGGAGGAGTTCGCCAACACCGGCTCCCGCGCTTGGGATCGGCTGTTCGAAGAGCTGACCTCGAACCACACCTACCATCTGGATGGCGAGGAAACCACCCAGGAAGCCCTTCTGACCCTTCTCCGCGACGCCGACCGTTCGAAGCGTGCCGCCGCCGCCGAAGCCTTTGCGAAGGGCCTGAAGGAGATGGAGCGGACGCTCGTTTTTCTCTACAACACCCTTCTCCAAGATAAAGCCGTCGAAGACCGCCTCCGGGGCCTTGACTACCCGGAGCAGAGCCGCCACCTCTCCAATGAGTTGGAGCGCAGCACGGTCGACCTCGTCATCGAACTCTGCATCGAGAATTATCCTCTCGTCGCCCGTTACTATCGGGTCAAGAAGGACATCCTCGGCCTCCCCGAGATGACGCACATCGACCGCTACGCTCCACTTTTCGATGCGGAGGAGCCGGTCGAATGGGAGGAAGCCAAATCGATCGTCCTCTCCTCGTTCGGGGCCTTCAGCGCGGAGATGGAGCGGCGGGCCAAGGAGTTCTTCGACGAGAACTGGATCGACGCCGAGGCCCGTAAAGGCAAGCGTGGAGGCGCCTTCTGCGCCTACAACACCCCGGACACCCACCCCGTCATCCTGCAGAACTACCAAAACAAGATGGACGACGTGATGACCCTGGCCCACGAGCTCGGCCACGGCGTCCACGCCTCGCTCTCGCGCGAGCAGACCTACCTCAACTTCCACGGTACGCTGCCGCTCGCCGAGTTGGCCAGCACGTTCGGCGAAATGCTCGTCTTCGAGCGTCTCGTTGCGGACGCTTCGTTGAAGGATCGGCTTGCGATGTACGCCGACAAGTGCGAAGGCACCTTCGCCACGATCTTCCGCCAGTCCTCGATGTTCCGCTTCGAGCAGCTCTGCCATAACGCCCGCCGGACCACCGGTGAGATCACGGCCGAGCAGTTCGGAGATTTCTGGCAAGAGTCGATCGGCGCAATGTTCGGGGACAGCCTCACTCTTGGAGAGGAACACCGCATGTGGTGGAGCTACGTCGGCCATTTCATCGGCTCGCCGTTCTACGTCTACGCTTACTCCTTTGGCGAACTGCTGGCGCTCGCGCTCTATCAAAAAGCGAAAGACGAGGGCGCGTCTTTCGAAGAGAAGTATCTCTCGGTGCTCCGTCTAGGCGGTAGCGAAACCCCCCAACAGCTCATGGCTCACCTCGGCATCGACCTCAACGACCGCGGTTTCTGGCAAGGCGGATTCCGCGTGGTGGAGGGGCTGGTCTCCGAATTCGAAAGACTCTGGGCCGAATACTCCAGCGGCAAGTAACTCATAGCGGTCGCCCCCTTCGAAAAGGGGGCGACCGCGCGTTGCCGTAGTTTCTACAGGTTAGAACTTATAGGACCACTGAACGAAGCCGTAGACCTCGTCCTTCGCATCGCCGCTGAACGACCGGATGAACTTGCCCGGTAGGAAGACGCCAAGGCCGGCGCTAAGGGCCTGATGGGCGTTTAGCTTGCGGTCGAGCCCAAGATCCAGTTCGTCGCCCACGTCGCGACCGTGGGAGCCCGTAGCGTCGAGGTAGCCGCCGTTCTTCTTTCCGTTGGTGCCGTACCAGGCATCCTTTGCCGAGTCCAGACCGAAGCCGTGAAACTGGAATTTGAGCTTCGTGTCCTTATCTGGCGCGTACTGAACCCAAAGCCCAAGATCGCGAATGTTCTGCCACCCGGACATGTCCATAAGGCCGTGCTTGTCGTGGGCCCCGGGATAAAGCTGGTCAAACGTGCGATTGGTGTCGCCGCTACTACCGCCGCTGGCAATACTCAGTTGGCCGCCGACGGTGATCTTCGAGGTTGTGGCGTAGGAGACGATCGCGTCGCCCGCCCCGGCTAGCTTCTTCTGATCTCCGCGGTGGCCGAACTGGATCGCCGCTTCGGCATCCACCTTTAGCCGGCCGAAGCCGAGGATCGCCTGCTGGCTCACGGTGGTTTCGTCGATTCCCGTGCCACGTCCATCGTGCTTAAAGGCGGCCAGAGTCTGGGTCTTGCCCTCGTTGTACGCGCCACCAAAGAGACTTAGGAATTCATCCGGGATGGAAGCGACTCCGAGGTTGCCGCCGAATAGGTCCAACCGGCCCTTAGAGACCTTCGCGCCGTCCCAAGCATAGGAGACGTTGTTAAAGTCGGAAACGCCCAAAAGCCGCTCAGTACCGTACCGGATGCGCTGTCGACCCAAAGTCACTTTGGCGCCTTCAACCGGCGCGGTCACATTGGCCAGAAGGACATCGCTTCGCCACGAGGACATATTCGTCGGCTCGGACCAGAGTTCGTCGTGTCCGTACTGGTAAACGAATTGGCCGTTGATCTTCCCTTTTGAAAAGCTTACGCCAGCGCGATAGCGGGATACGAGATCGCTTTTGTTGTCATCAACCGAGCGGTTAAAATCCTTGTCGACACGACGCTCAAAGCGCTCGCGGATCTCAATGATCGGCTTTAGGACGAGATTGGATAGGTCGGGAAGAATCATGTCTTGTGAAGAATATTGGAAGAATTACCGGGTACCGGTAGCTTAGAACGTCGAAAAATACGCTTTATTCGGGGTTTACAACAAGATCATCCTCATGATGTAGCCCCAAAACCTTCTTTGCTTATCGGAGAGAAGGGCGCCGGAGAAGAGTTTAAGGGAGTTTTATTTCTGGATTACTTCCGAGTGTCTTCACGATTTCGCGCCAAGAGACCTAATATCCCAAACTCGAATGGCGTAGACTTTTCTTGTCGCCCACAAGGCGACGTTATGATCGATCTCCGCTGAGCACCCCTTTTCTCCCCTAGCCCCGTGCCCTTCTTTTGAAGGATGCGCGGCGGCTCTGTGCTCGAAAACTCCGGAGGTTTTCTTCTTGCTCCAAGCTCACGATTTATCGGTCGAATTCGATCGCCTCACTGGCCCGATCTTCTCGGGCATCTCCCTCAGCGTTTTGCGGGGCGACAAAGTCGCCCTCGTCGGGCCTAACGGCGCCGGAAAATCCACCCTGCTCCAAGTTCTCACCGGAGAACTAAAGCCCGATCACGGCTCGGTTCACCTCAAGAGGGGTAGCCGCCTAGGTCTGCTTCGCCAGGAACTCCCGGCGGAGGGCCTTCTAGGCGACCATGTGGATGACTCCCCAGGCCTTCGCCGTTCCCTCAGTCGCCTCGGCCTCTCCATCGACGTTCTCGATCGCGAGTCGGCCAGCCTTAGTCCCGGTGAACGTATGCGGGCCTCCCTGGCGGCTGTCTTGGCCGACGAACCCGACCTTCTCCTGCTCGATGAGCCCACCAACCATCTCGACCTTCCCGCCCGCGACTGGCTCGTCCGGTTCGTGCATGAAAGCCCCGAGGGCATTCTCTTCGTCACCCACGATCGCGACTTCGCTGATCAGGCTGCCGACCGGACCTTACTCCTGGAGCGCGGCAAGCTGGTCGAATACGCGGGAGGCTATGCCGCTATGCGTGAGACCCAACGCCACGAGCATGAGCGGCAACGGGCCGCCTACGACGAGGCGAAAAGTGAAAACCGACGACTCAAGATTGCCGCCGACAAGCAGATCCAGCGTGCGGCCGATGTCACTAAGAAGCCCACCTCCCGAACCTACGATCCGAAATTCAAAGCCTATTACAGTGGCGTGGAGGCCCGCATGGACAAACGCGCGGCCGCCCTAAAGAGTCGCGCCGCGCAAATCAGGGAGGTGGAAAAACCGTTCGAACCGGATCAACTTCGGCTCGTTCTTCCCACCACACCGCTTCGTGGATCGTCAGCGCTTGAAGCGCGGGGCTTGGCGAAGAGTTATGAAGGACGCGTACTTTTCGAGGGACTCGGCATAGACCTCGCGCCTGGGGAACGGATTGCTATCGTCGGGCCCAACGGCGCGGGCAAGACGACGCTCCTCAACGGGCTCCTCGATCTTTCGCTTCTCGACGCCGGGTCCGTCACCTGGGGTCGTGGCACCCAACCGGCGATGCTCACGCAAACTCGCGGCACCCTCGACCCAAACAAGAGTGCGGTCGAGGCCCTGGACGACCACGACGAGACGCAGGTCCGGACGCTGTTGGGTGCGTTAGGTCTTCGGCGTGAAATCCCAAGGCGGCCCATTCGGACGCTGTCGGTGGGAGAGCGGACTCGCGTGGAGTTGGCTTCGATCCTCTTGAAGGGAGCGAATGTCCTCCTTTTGGACGAGCCGACGAATCACCTGGATCTCCCGTCTCGGGAGGCTTTGGAGTCTGCGTTGAAGGAGTACTCCGGGTCCATTCTCTTCGTCTCCCACGACCGGCGATTTGTCGAGGAGTTCGCTGATCGGGTGATAGAGATGTGACGTCGCGCCGGCTTCCAGCCGGTATCCGGCCGTCCCCAAACTCAGAACCTAAAGCCGATCCCCACGATCGTTCCGCGAAAGACGTCCGCACTGGCCGTCTGATACCGCCCCACCACGTACACCTGCGGTGAGATCGAATAGCCAATCTCCGCCGCCACCAAGAGATTCGTGTGGTCGTTGCCGCCATCGAGCGACGCGCGTCCAACCCCGATTCCGAGACCGGTGAATAGCCCTGTCCCGTGGTGCCGGTGACGAACATTCAGATAGGCCGACGTGATGGTGAGGTCGAAATCCGTCGCCAAGTTCTGGTTATCGTTAACCTGATCGCCGCCGCCGGAAAGGACGGCGTGAAGCTCTGACCGAATCTGCACGTTGCCGGAAAAGTCGCCCTTCTCGATGAACGAGTAGCCGAACGCGCCGGCAACGCCGACATCCTTCCCGTAATCCGCGCCCCGGTAGGCCGGGAAGTACGCGCCGAGTTCAAACATAAAAGGCTTCTTCGGCGTGGACTGGGCCGCGCCGAGTGAAGCCAGACTGACAAGGACAAGGGCGCACGGGGTTCGCACGCCCTCACTTTACACGGTTTAGAAGCGGTAGCCGACGCCGACGGTGACGCCTTTGAATGCGTTACTTTCGGCCGCGGCGCCCTGGTAGCGAACCACGCCGTAAACCGACTTGGTGAAATCGTAGCCGAGTTCCGCCGAGTAGCCGAGCTTCGTGGTGTCGCCGCTGCCGACGCCGCTGACGTGCTCGTGGCCGGTGATCGAGCCAAGGCCCGCGCCGAAGAAGAACTTCTGACCCACGGGCTGGTACCGGCCGTCGATGCCGAAGGTGGTGAGCGAAATGTCACTGCTGTCGACGGAGAAGAAGCTCGCCCGCGCCACGCCGGCCAGTTCAAAACCATTCTGCTTGAAGAACGCGTAGCCCGCACCCACGCTGACTCCGAGGTTGTTGCCGCTGCCCTCGAAGGTCGGGATATAGAGGCCCACTTCGGCGCGGACGGGATTGTCAATCTTGGTCGACTGGGCCGACGCGCCTGCGACCAGGGCGGTGGAAACGACGAGCAGGGTTAGGAACTTCTGCATTACAAAAGATCCAACGACCGAACCTGCCGGAGGTATCGCGGCCTATGACCAAAGGCCTAGGCCGTTAGGTTCGCTCGCTCTTCCTCAGACCGCGGGGCTTCGAGGCCAATGACACCTTCTGACTCTACGGACCTCTGTTTTTCGGGATGTTGCCACTTGGCCGGCAACCGCTTCTCGATGGCCCCCGCTGCAAAAATCCAAGCGACCCAAAACAGCACGGAAACGCCGCCTAGGTAGCTACCAAAGTTATGAACTCCTAGGGCCATCAACCCGAACACCAAAAAGAGCTCGAACGCCACCCAACCAAAAGCGACGGAAACCCCGGCCAAAATCCGGGCCGGCCACCCGATCTGGGTGTACGGGTTGATCGTCGGCTTCAATTCTTCTTGGCGAGTTGGCGGGGTCAAGGGAGTCTTGTCGTAAAGCGGCAGTGGTTCGCGCCGCCACCTTTCGATCCGCTCACGAAGATAATCGATTTCCTCAAAACGCTTTCTTCGGGAACGTTGGTACGGGAGTTCGAAAATTAACGTCTCGCTCTTTCCCCCTTCCTCCCAGGTTATGAAAAGCCGCGTTTGGGTGCCAAAGGCGTGGCTAAGCTGCTTAATCTCCATGTTCTGGATCGATTCGGGCCGGAGGTCGAATTTTGAACCCCGGCCTACAAAGCTCAGCCGGTCCATTTCCAAATGCAGAACTCCCCAATCCCAAGAATCTCCGTGGAGGCTGTCTCGCCAAACAGTATGGGAATAGGTGACCCCGACCACTTCGCCTCCCAACACCGATTCGCCGCGTGCTTCCAACTGATCCTGAACGCGCCTCCGGAGGCGCCGCCCAGACCACTCCTCTCCCCACCGCCCCACCGTGATCAGCGAAAAAGGAACGCCGATGAGCGCACCGAGGCCGATCCAGTTGGCAACCGTTCCCGTCCCGCTTGGAGCATACAGGGCAAAAAGGGTGAACGCGATCCCGAATGGCACCCCAACCCCGGCGAGGATGACCGGAAGCGCTCGCAACATCTCCCCACGAAGCTCCCTTTGGATCTCTGGGCCGCGTGCCCAGTTCGGCAGACTCTTCGGATCGGCCACCTCCCAATCCGCTTTCGGCAACTTCCGCCAATCGACCACGAAGGAAGTATATGAGGAAGGGAACACAAATTAGGAAGAGGTCCGGAAAACAGGCCCGATGGTCTGGAGACCATCGCCACGATTCGTTCCTTTTCCCTCTATAATCCCCCCGTGACCTTCCTGGCCTTTCTGCCCCTGCTTGCTCCTGATTTGCCGACGATTGCGGACAAGACGAAGGACCTCACCCGGCGGGAGGGTCTGCTGCCGAGTTACCTTGACGCGAAGGGCGGGAGCGTCTATTTGGAGTTCAAGCCGGATGTCAATGGCAACGCGGGGGAGTTCCTCTACCATGAGTCCCTCAAGTCCGGCCTCGGTAGCAACGAACTCGGCCTAGACCGCGGGGAGCCGGGCGAAACCTACGTGGTCCGCTTTGTCCAGCGCGGCACGAAGGTCCTAATGGAGGCCCAGAACACCGCCTTTCGGGCGAGTAGCGGCGACCCCGAGGAAGTCAAATCAGTCCGCGAATCGTTCCCAAGCTCCGTCATTTTCGCATTTCCGCTCGCCGCCCGGAACGCCGACGGGAAGATCCTGGTGGACGCCACCAGCTTCGTCGTACGCGATGCCCACGGCGCGGCAAGGCTGCTTCAGTCGCATCTCGACGCCGACCGCTCGGCCCTCGAACCGGCCTCTTGCAAGGCCTTTCCTCAGAACCTGGAGTTCGAATCCCGCCTTACCTTCGTTCCGAACGGCGAGCCGCTGCCCCAGGCTGCGGCGGTTTCCCCGGATGCGCGTAGCGTCACCATCGTCGAGCATCAATCACTCGTGAAGCTTCCCGAGCCTGGCTTCAAACCCCGACCCTTTGACCCGAGAGGGGGGGCGTTTGGCCAGGACTACTATGACTTTTCCTCCCCTTTAGGCCAGCCGCTGCGAAAGACCGTGGCTATCCGATTCCGGGTGGATAAGGATCATCCGATCGTCTACTACGTGGAGCGCGGCGCGCCCGAACCCATCCGCTCCGCACTCATCGAAGGTGCCTCGTGGTGGTCCAAAGCATTTGCCGACGCCGGTTTCCCGGGCGGGTACTCCGTCAAGCTTTTGCCAGAGGGCGTGGACCCGGACGATGCGCGCTACAACGTGATCCAGTGGGTCCACCGGGATACCCGCGGCTACTCAATCGGCAATGCTATTGTCGACCCTCGTACCGGCGAGATCATCCAAGGACGCGTCACCCTCGACTCGTCCCGTGGACGGCAGGACGTCCTGCTTTTCGAGGGATTGATGGGCACCGCGAATACCGGCAAAGGGACGCCGGATGACCCCGCCCAGCTTGCGCTTGCCCGTATCCGCCAACTTGCCGCCCACGAGGTGGGCCACACCCTAGGCTTCGCCCACAACTTCGCGGGCAGCACTAATGACCGGTCGTCGGTGATGGACTACCCCGCGCCCCGCATCCGGCTTCGTGGAGCTTCGCTGGATGTAAGCGACGCTTATGCAAAGGGCATCGGTGCATGGGACGAGGCGGCGGTGAAATATCTCTACGCCGACGCCGCGCCGCCCAAAGATCTGCGGTTCTTGACCGACCAGGACGCCGACGAGCGTTCCGGTGCGGAGCCTCGGGCCACACGGTTTGATAACGACGACGATCCCGTCGCCTATCTTAAAGAGGCCCTCGCCATCCGAAAACTGGCCCTCAGCCGGTTCGGCAATGAGAACCTCCACATGGGGCAGCCAACGGGCGAGCTTCAATTGGTGCTCGGTCCCGTCTACTTCTATCATCGATACGCGGCGAATTCGGCGCTTGAGTCGATCGGTGGCTTCCACTATGCCAACGCGGTGCGCGGCGACGGCTCTGCCCCTAATCAGCCGGTCGACGGAGCGAAGCAGTTGGCCGCTTTAGACACCCTCCTCGATGCCGTCCAACCCGATGTCCTCGATCTCCCTCTTTCCGTTCTCTCCCGCCTCGGACCGCGCTCTTTCGGCCAACCGGGCAGTTTGGAGGAGTTTGGGTCGAACACCCGGTTCGCCTTCGACGGCCTTGGCGCGGCCAACACGGCGGCCGATTACGTGGTGGCCGGGCTCCTGAATCCGGCGCGTTGCCAGCGCGTTTTGGAACTTTCGACCCGGACACCCGGGCTGCCTACTTTGGAGCAGATTTTGGATCGACTGGTCGCCCGGACCTTCTGGGTTCCGGCTTCGACTTCGCCGCGGCAGAAGGAGATCCGCCAGGGCGTGCAGGATGTAGTGCTGGAGCGGCTCATGGACCTGAGCGACAACGGGACACCCGCGGTTCGCACACGGGTAAATGCGTCGTTGCGGTCGATCTTGGCGCGAATGGTGTCCGGATCACCAAGGTCGGACGAGTTGATTGCGCGGATTACCCGATTCTTTTCGCGGCCGGAGACGGCGCCGAAGCGGATCCCTGCGGCTCTGCCCGCCCTCCCAGGAGCCCCGATCGGCTAAGTGGCGAGAGCGTCCCGCTCTCGAACACCTCCTGCCTGTAAGGCTGACAGAGATTGAAAGGCACGAGAGCGGGACGCTCTCGCCACGAAAGTTACTTAAACTTCCGCTTCCAGTCGTCCAGTAGCCGCAACGCCTCCAACGGCGTCAAGGCATTCGGGTCGACTCCCCTCAAAGCTTCCATCACCGGAGGCTCGATTGCTTCAAAGAGGGTGAGCTGCATCGTCTTCGCGGGTGCCGGGGTGGGCAGCGAGGGCTTGTCCTCCAACTCGGTCAAGACCTCCTGAGCGCGACGAAGCACCACCGACGGTACGCCGGCCATGCGGGCGACGTGGATGCCGTAGGAGCGGTCGGTGCCGCCGGGGAGGACGCGGTGAGTCCAGACGACATCTTCGCCGAGTTCCTCCACCGCCACCCGGAAATTAGCCACGCCGGGGACTTGGCCAGCGAGGGCGTTGAGTTGGTGGTAGTGGGTGGCGAACATGGTCTTGGCACCGATGGAGGCAAGATGTTCGACCATGGCCCAGGCGATGGCGAGTCCATCGTAGGTGCTGGTACCGCGGCCGACTTCGTCGAGGATGACCAGAGAATTAGCTGTGGCGTGGTTGAGGATGTTGGCCGACTCGACCATTTCGACCATAAAGGTCGATTGACCGAGAGCCAGTTCGTCTTTGGCGCCGATGCGGGCGAAGACGCGGTCACAGATGGCCATGCGGCACTTCTTCGCGGGGACGAAGGAGCCGATCTGGGCCATCAGGACGATGAGGGCGGCCTGGCGGAGGTAGGTCGACTTTCCAGCCATGTTGGGGCCGGTGAGGATGACGACTCGGGCGTGGGAATCTGGAAGGCTTCCGGCCCCCTCTCCACCGGAGGGGAGAGAGGGTTCTAAGAGGACATCATTGGGGACGAAACCCTGCGGCGAAGACGCCTCCACCACGGGGTGCCTTCCACTGGCGATTTCGAGGATGTCCTCCTCGACGATCTCCGGGCGGATGTAGCCACGACGTACCGAAACCTCAGCCAGCGATGCCAACGCATCGCACTCGGCCAACGCCCGAGCGGTCTGCAACAGCGACCTTCGATGTTCGGCCACCCGGGTCCGAATCCGAGCGAAGAGGTCAGCTTCCAGAGCCGAAGCCTTTTCCTCCGCCCCAAGGACGCGCGACTCGTGCTCCTTAAGCTCCGCAGTGATATATCGCTCCGCATTGGCGGTGGTCTGTTTGCGGACGTAGTGGTCGGGGACCTTCGCGTTGTGGGCTTTGCCGATCTCTAGGTAATAGCCGAAGACGCTGTTGTAGCCGACCTTGAGCGAGTTGATGCCGGTTCGCTCGCGCTCGTCGCGCTCAAGGCTCGCGATATAGGTCTTGCCATTTTTGGCGAGGTCGCGGAGGGCGTCGAGTTCGGGGTCGTAGCCGGGGGCGACGATGCCGCCTTCGCGAACGGTGGGGGGCGGCTCGGGGACGATCGCTTTTTCGAGGAGGCGGGCGAGGTCGCCGTGGTCGCTCATGGCCTCACGAAGCTCTTGGATGCGGCCTTCGGCGAGGCGGCGGAGGGGTTCGGCGATGACGGGGAGAGCGGCCAGGGAGGAACGGAGAGCGCCGAGGTCGCGGGGGGTGGCCAGGCCGGCGGCGCAGCGGCTGACGAGGCGTTCAAGGTCGGCGAGCCGCTTGAGGCCATCGCGGAGGTCTCCGCGCATGAGGGAGGCGCCGACGAAGCGGCCGACGGCTTCGTGGCGGGCGCGGATGGTGACGGCATCGAGGAGCGGTTGCTCGATCCAACGGCGGAGGAGGCGGGCGCCCATGGGGGTCATCGTCTCGTCGAGGACGCCGAGGAGGGTATGGCGGCGGCCGCCGTCAGACATGGAGCCGGTTAACTCAAGGGCGCGCCGGGTGGCGGGATCGAGGCGCATGAAGCCGTCGACGGAGTAGGTGGAGAGGGTTTCGACGTGCTCCAGCGGGAGCCGGTTCTTCTCCGCGTAGGCGAGGACCATGGCGGCGGCGACGATGGCGCTGGCCTTGTCCTCGCAGCCGAAACCGGCGAGGTTGCCGACGCCGAGCTGCTGCATCAGTCGGCGGGCGGCCCGGTCGGTTCCGAGGGGGACGACTTCGCTGGTGGCGGCACCGAGAGAGGTGCGGGCCAATTCACCGAGTTCGACCCCGGTCGGGCCGACCAGAAGTTCACGAGGGCGGACCCGGGCCAGTTCCTGGAGCATCGCCTCCACCGCACCGTCGCCGCAAACCTCAGTGACCGCGAACTCGCCCGTAGAGGGGTCGAGGGTCGCGAGGCCGGCACGCCCGTCCATCACGCAGACGGCGGCGAGGAAGCAGTTCTCGCTCGCGGTGAGCATCGAGTCCTCGACCAGCGTGCCGGGGGTGAGGACGCGGGTCACGCCTCGCTTGATGAGGCCTTTTGTGGTTTTTGGGTCTTCCAGCTGCTCGCAGAGGGCGACGCGGAAGCCCTTGGCAATGAGCCGCGCGAGATACCGCTCGACCGCATGGTGCGGCACGCCCGCCATGGGGATGCGGCCGTTTTCGCCGTCTTCTCGGCCGGTGAGGGTGATCTCCAGGGCGGTCGCGGCGGTCTCCGCGTCCTCGCCGTAGAACTCATAAAAGTCCCCGACGCGGATGGCCATGATGACGCCCGGATGTTCGGCCTTGGCCGCGTAATACTGCTGGAGCATCGGCGTCCGCGGGGTCACGATTCTATTGTGGCGTAGGCGTCCCGCCTGCGTCAGTCGGATGCCCCCGAACTCTACGTTTTCGGAGGTTTCGACTGACGCAGGCGGGACGCCTACGCCACAGATAGCTCTATCCTCCTCGTCGCCCCGGCCCTGCTGGTACCGCGGTCGGTGCCGACACCGTCACCACTGTCGGTGGCATGAGGATGCGGTTGATGGCGGTGCGGCAGTCCACGAGGTGGATACGGGTCGTTGGATCGGCAGTCTTGGGGATCGCTTTGTCCAACGTGGCTTTCAGGTTGCGCAGGTTTTCGGAGAGGATCGGGCGTAGATCGCTCGGCGTCGGGTCCTCAGCTTGGAGTTTGCTCTTGACCAGTTCCAGGTAGGCGCGCTGCAGATTCCGGCGGTAGGGGTCGACCGTCGGGGTCTTCGCCGCGAGCTCACTCCAGATGCCGCTCTGCAGGTCGTTCACCAGCGACCAGGCCGTGTAGGTCTTCCCCGGGGTGAGCGACTGGGCGTCGAAGAGACGCTGCACCCGAGCCTCGCTGAGCAGGCCGGCGAGGATGCCCCGCTGGCCGTTCAGAACGAGATCCTGCACACCCGCCGGTTGAATCCGGTTGAGGATTGCCGGGACGAGAAGGCTCGTCGGCGTCGCGAACGCATTGTCGCAGAGGAATTTCACCGCCTGAGCCTGCTTGGTGGCGGGCACCGGATTGTAGATCTGGCCGCCGCGACCGGCGTGGTAGTCGATCTGTGTAACGCCACCAACCAGCTTGACCACGTGGTTCAGCTCTCGCGAACGCTGCGCAAGGAGGTCCGTATAGGTCTCCGAGAGCAACTCGTAATCCTCACCATATTTCGTGGTGGCGGGCACGAGCATCTTAGCGATGCGACCGATGTTGAGGAGGCCGAGCCGAGTGGCGTCAACGGGGTCGGAGCCGAGGTCTTCGGTCTGGACGGTTGGGTCAGACTGGGCATTGAGGTCCTCTCCGCCGAACCGGAGGGTCGGATCCTTCACCTGTCGAGCGGCGATCAGGTCAAGGGCAGCCTTCTCGTCGTCCGGCTTGCTCACACCGGAGAGCGGCTTATAGCCCCACTCGATGGCAAACTTATCGTAAGGAGCGATGATCGGGATGAGGCGCGCATTGTCTCCCGGCTGGGAAACGTAGTTGAAGCGCCCGTAATCCATGATCGAGGCCTCGTCGCCGTATTTGTCGGTGAATGTCTTACTGCGGAGCTGGGCGGTTGTGTAGGAGGAACTGGCCTTGTGGTTGTGGCGCAGACCGAGCGTGTGGCCAACCTCGTGCGAGACGACGTACTGCATGATCCGGCCGACGAGCGGGGCGGGCAGGGGCAACTTGGCGGCGGCCGGGTCGAGGTCGCCGACTTGGGTGAAGTACCAGGTCTGGCCCAGCTTCATCACGTTGTGCCAGACGATGATATGGGCGCTGAGGATCTCGCCGGTGCGCGGGTCGCTGATGTGCGGCCCCTGAGCGTTCTCGGTAGGCGTCGGCGCCCATCGGATGACACTGTAGCGGGCGTCCTCGGGATCCCAATTCGGGTCTTCCTGCAGGGTCGGGGCGTCTTTGCAGATGATCGCGTTCTTGAAGCCGGCCTGTTCAAAGGCGACGTTCCAATCTTCGACCGCCTTCTTCAGATAAGGATGCAGTTCTTCGGGCACCTCGCGGCTAATGTAGTAGACGATTGGCTTGACCGGCTCGGAGAGCGAGGCAGACGGATCCTTCTTCTCGAGGCGATAGCGGGCGATGTACTCGCGGGTTACCACCCGGTTCTCGGGCAGACCGTAGTCGTCGAACGACTCCGTGAAGTAGCCGACGCGGGAGTCATAGACGCGCGGCATCATCGGCTTATCGGGCAGGTTGACGAGGCTGTAGTGGACAACCGCGGTCTGCGCGCCACCACCGCCACCGCCTCCCGGACCGCGAGGCGCTCCGCCACCCGGACCGGCGACGGCTCCGCCGCCACCTCCGACGAAGGTGATGGTGGAGTTGACTTCGATGTTGGTAGGGAACGATTTGACGCGGTCAATAAAGGAGCGCGTGGGATCTGCGGTACCTCCGCCGAGGCGGTTCTTCACGCTGAATTCGGCGGGGTCGCTGGCGAAGAATCGGCTGACGTCGATAACGACCGAGCCGCCTTTGCCTTCGGCTTCTACGGGAAAGACGGCGGCGATGGCTTCGACGTTGGCCGATTCAACGGCGCGGGCAATGGCGCCGGTGCCTTCGGCGCGGCTGGAATAGTCGACGATCTTTAGATAGATCGAGTTGCCGCGGCGCGTCCACCGGACGACCTTATGGCCGGCGGCGGTGCCGCCGTAGCCGCCAGAGCCAGCCGGAGTGGCGGCGATTTCGGTGGCGAGGAGCATCTCTTTCCCAAGTTCGGCTTTCGGAATCTCGAAGAGGACGCGGTCGTCGATGCGGTGCACGGTGAAGACGCCCGGGTCGGACTTCGCGTCTGCGGTGATGACGTCGCCG
>FTBF01000136.1_pt1 | contig 18223 bp, 19 predicted proteins | sample 1639301 | NCBI WGS metagenome assembly FTBF01 (sample SAMEA3914864, study PRJEB12502) | metagenome | biome: forest; material: soil | place: USA | collected 2012-03-12 | depth 0.3 m
AGTGGTCGACGACTCCGGACTTCTTCGTTACAAATATCGTGGCGAGCTTGACGGCGACGGCGTTCTCTTCCCCACTAACGACGGGCGCGTGGCCTTTTTAGAGGCCGTCGGCGATTCTCCCACCGCGCGTCGACGGCACCTCGACCACGCCCACGCTACCTTTCATGCCTCCGGCGAACGGTGGAGCGTGCTCGGTCTCGACTTCACCCTGCCGGCTCCGCTCCGGGTGGAGGCCAAAGAGTTTCTGGCCGGACGAACCACGCTCAAGCTACTTGGGCGGGGGGTCCATGTCACGGGCGAGCGTTGGGGACTCGCGGAGAGTCTTCTTGCGCAGCAGTCGCTTTCGGAATGGGCCGCCGCCCGGCTCGGCCGGGGTTGGACGGTGACGGAAGACGGGCCGGGTTTGATGGCCACCCGGAAATCTATGCTTGCCACCGAGACGGCTTTGGTGCTGGATCAGCGCGCTAATAAGAACCAAGTCACGCTTCTGCGGGTTCGTAGCCGGCGAGAAACCTGGAGGCCTACTTGGGACTGGTTGACTTAGTTCGCGCCCGCGTTCAAGGTCCCGCGCCGCTGAGCGTGGATGCCATGCGCCGGGCGCGGCCGATTCGAAATCCGGACGTCGAATGGGAAGAAATGCCGGACGGTACGGTTCACCTTCAGGCGCCGCTTGAAGGACAGGGACGAGGGTTTGCCGCGCTCCTCGCCAAGCGGATGAACCTGCCGGCGAAGAAGGGATTTGAACTCGAACCTATTGGCGGGTTCGTCTGGCTCCAATGCGATGGACAGACCACCGTCGAAACCATCGGCAAGCGCCTGCGGGAACGGTATAAGATGAACCGGGTCGAGGCGGACGTCGCGTTAGGCGCGTTCCTCCAAACCCTCAGCCAACGTCGGCTGATCGCCCTAACGGTGGGGAAACAGAATGGACAAGCGCGACCTTAAAAACACGGATCCCCCGCTTTGGGTCGCCTGGAATCAGGCGCTTGCCAGCATTCGAGTCCGGTTCCTTCGCCAACTGGTTACTTCTATCGGGATCGCGCTCGGCATCGCGTTCTTCGCCTCCGTCATGACCATGCGCGCGGGCGCACCCGGGGGTACAGCGGCGGACGAATCAAGGATGCGCTGGCTCCTGGGTACCTCCCTTGTCATGTGCTTGGTGGGCGTGACCAACTCGATGCTCATGTCGGTTGCCGAGCGCTACCGCGAGATCGGCACCATCAAGTGCCTCGGCGCCTCGGACGGTTTCATTGTCCGCGTCTTCTTCATCGAGGCGATGCTGCTCGGCGCTTCCGGCTCATTCGCGGGCGCGTTTATCGGCTCGGTGCCGATTGCCCTGATTCAGCACGTCTCCGCCGGGAGTGTCTTCGGGATCGTCCTGCTGTCTACGCTGGTTGGGATGTCGATGACCGTCGCCGCCGCCATTGCCCCCGCCGCCCAAGCCGCCAAGATGCCCGCGGCGGCCGCCTTGCGAGTTGATGTATGAGCGAAATCGTGGTTCGAACGACGGATGTCGTCAAACAATACGGCGAGGGGGAGGCTGCGGTGCGGGCCTTGGCGGGCGTATCTTGCGAGATCTTCGCCGGGGAGTACCTGTCGATCATGGGGCCGTCGGGATCCGGAAAATCCACCCTCTTTAACATGATCGGCGGCCTGGATAAGCCTAACTCCGGCTCCGTTTTCGTGAACAGCGTCGATATTGCCCAGCTCACCCCCCGTGAGCTGGCGTTCCTCCGCTGTCACACGATCGGCTACATCTTTCAAACGTTCAACTTGATCACGGTGCGCACCGCGTTGGAGAATGTCACTCTCCCGATGCTCTTTGCGGGGGTCACGCCCGAAGAGGCGGAGGACCGGGGACGGGAGCTCCTTGATTTGGTTGGTCTAGGCCATCGCTATCACCACAGGCCGACCGAGCTTTCCGGCGGCCAGCAGCAGCGCGTGGCGATCGCCCGATCCCTGGCCAATCGTCCCGCGATTATCCTGGCCGATGAGCCGACGGGCAACTTGGATCTTAAGACAGGTCAGGAGATCATCGACCTTCTTAGGAAGCTGAACGAAGAGCAGCAGGTGACGATTATCAGCGCGACTCACGACCACAAGATGCTGGATGTGAGCGACCGGATCTTCCACATTCGGGACGGGCAGTTGGCGAAGGTCCAGACGAAGGAAGAGGCGGTTACCTCGGGGCTTCACGACTAGAGCAGTTCGAGGCCGGGTTGAGCGAGGTTGGCAAAAGTATCAAACGAGGCGCGCTTTAGCCTTTGGTAGGCGAGCGCGGTTAACCTCTCTAGGTTGACGACGTCCTCCCGGTTGTAGGCGATGAGGGTGTCGAGGGCCGCGTCGCTTCCGCGCTCGAAGCGCCGCCAAAGTCCGATGGCATCGCGGCCGGTGAGGCCGGCGGTTTCGGGCGAGCGAACGATGCCGACCCGCTGTTCGATCACTTTGAGGCCGCCGCGAAGGCCAACTTTCTTGAGAGCGGGACAGAGATCGAGGTGGATCTGATCCAGCCGCATTGTGGGAAACCGTTTTTGCAGGACGGGCAGATCGAAGCCGGTGCCGAAGAAGGTGACGATCATCGAGTATTGGGAGATGATGTCGGGGAAATTGCCGAGGTCCTCGCCACGAATCAGGCAGGCGAAATCAGTCCCGTCGTAGAGGCCGACCGTAGTGACGGCCTCACCGGAGTTTCCTCCGTCGGTTTCGATATCCAGGTAAACGCAGCTTTTTCGGAACTCTGGCCAGGCCCGCCAGGCTTCGGTTTGGCCTAGGCGGCGGGCGAAGTATTGGTGCCAGCCCTCTTCGAGGGATCGCTGGGAGGCCTCCAAATGGGTGACTACGTCTTCTCGAGCGGCGCTTCCGACCGAAAAGCGATCAAGGCCTTTGGCTAGATCGGACCAAGAGTGACATCCCGCGGACCAAAGCTCTTGCTCCGTACGCTTTCCAATCCCCGGAATGTGGATGAAGGTCCGCTCGAGCAAGCCCTAGCCGACCTTTTTAGCCGGAACATCGCGGACCTTGCCCTTTGCCCGGTCGATGCTCGGATCCTTGAACGGAGGCACGCTCAACGTGCGGCCGCTGGTGCCCCAGTCCTGCTTTTCGGGCTGCGAGGCGTACCAGTAGTAGCCGGTCTCCATATTCTTGTCAAACTCGCCGTAAAGGCGAGCGACGGTTACCCCGGTGAAGCTGCCCTTCAGATTTCGGCCGAAGAACTGAATCGCCCGATATTCGCCTTTGACCTGAAGTCGACCCTTGCCAAAAAAGACCTGCCGGTTGTGATCGGGGCGGGCATATTCGAGTCTCACACCCGGTCCCGGAGTGACCGTTCCTTTGAGACCGCTGACCATCACGGTGCCTTCGAACGTCATGTCGAGCGAACCGGTTGTAGTGTTCGGGCCCGGAGGCAGCAGCTTAAACGAGCCAACGCCGGTCGAGAAATACATGGTGTCGGGCTTGGCAGGAGCGGCGGTCGGGCCCTGGGCAAAAGCCAGGGGGAACGCCCCAAGAGCGACAGCAAGCGTGGCAACGGTGGCCCGCGCGGACAGGAAGCGCATCATCGGAGTGTACCGAACAACCTTTTTCATCGCGCTTCAGTTCCCGACTTTGCGATAACAGAAGCGAAATCGACGTAGCAACGGCGGGGGACGGTACGATGAAAGCCGTGAAGCTAAAGGGTCCAGTGGTGACGGCCGTGGTCGCAGGCTTGGCGATGACGGGAGTCGTCGGCGCATTTATGAGCAACTCAAGCCCGTATGTGACGGTCGCTCAGGCACTCGCAAACGGCGGCGACAATCTCCATTTGGCGGGAGTTCTCCAGAAGGAGACGTTCCACCGCGACGTGACGACGAGCCACATCACCTTCGATCTGAAGGATGCCGACGGCGCGACCATCCACGTCGAGCACGTCGGCGTTCAGCCGGCAAGCCTCATGGAGGCGGACAAGGTGGTGGCCGTAGGGTCGGTTAAGAGCGGTCGGTTCATTTCCCACGATCTGCTCGTCAAGTGTCCGAGTAAATACGACGAAAAGAAACCGGACCCCCTCGCCCAGCGCTCATGAACGAAATCCCTCCTGGATTCCCCCAAGCTGAACCCTGGTCGCTCTTTGCGGGCGCCTTCGGCCGGGTCAGCATTTTGGCTTCCATCGCGTTCTTCGTCATCGCAGCGATCTTGATGATCCTGGCGAAGCGAAACAAGTCGTTTGAGAAGATCGGAACAATCTCTTTCGTCGTTGGCTGCCTTTCGCTCATTTCCTCCTTCGCCACCCTTGCCCTGCTGTTCGTTAAAGACCAGTTCCAGTACGCCTACATTTGGGAACACTCGGACAGCAAGACGAGCGTGGCGTACAAGATCGCGAGCGTCTGGACGGCGCAAGAGGGCTCCTTCCTTCTCTGGGGAGTCGGCTCCGCGGTGTTCGCCCTTCTTGCCCTCGCGGGCACGGGCCAGTACCGGCGTGGCTACATCGGTTTCTACGGAACGTTCCTCGCGACCTTGGGCGGCATCCTCGCCTACGAAACGCCGTTCCAGATCATGCCGCAGCTCATCGCTCACGGCAAAACCTTTATTCCCCCAGACGGCAACGGCATGGTGCCGTCGCTTCAGAACTATTGGGTCATCATCCACCCACCAGTGATCTTCATGGGCTTTGGCAGCCTTTCGCTCTTGGCCGCATACGCGGTCTCCGCGATGTTGAAAGGCGACGCCCAAGAATGGGTCTCCCGCGTCCGACCCTGGGTCCTTCTTTCCACCGCAATTCTCGGCCTCGGCATCGCCATGGGCGGCCTCTGGGCATACGAAACGCAGGGCTGGGGCGGCTTCTGGGCGTGGGACCCGGTCGAGAACGTCTCCTTCGTTCCGTGGCTCTTCGTAGTCACCCTGGCGCACGGCCTTCTGGTCCAGGCGTCCCGAAATAAATGGGCCGGCACCAACCTCTGGCTCGGGGGTGTCCCGTTCCTGACCTTCGTCTACGGCACTTACCTCACTCGTTCGGGCCTGCTGGATAAGGTGAGCAACCACAGCTTCGCGACGATGGACGACAACGCGCGGGGCATCCTCAAGTACTTCCTGCTTGCAATCCTCGTCCTGTTTGCGACCCTCTACTGGTTCCGGGGACGCGAGGCCGCGGCGCAAGCCAACGCCCGAGCCGCCGCGGAAGAGACCGGTGTGAACCGCGAAGGCCTTTACCGGTTCGGCATGCTTATTATCGGCCTGATGAGCATCGTCATCGGTCTGGGAATGAGCTGGCCCGTCGTTACCGCCCTGAAGGGCGGTCAGGGCAGCGCCATTAAAGAGCCCCTCTATCACCTGGTGATGGTCTGGTTCTTCCTACCCGTGATGCTCCTCATGGGCATCACGCCGTTCGTTTCTTGGCGGCGGATGGAAGTGAACGTTCTCAAAGAACGGCTGTTCGGCGTGAGTTGCGTCTCCGTCGGGCTTACCGGTCTCATTCACCTCGTTCTGCTCTCAACCTCACTCGGCGTTCGGCCTGAGGTTGGCGCTACGGTTGCCGCTCCGTTCGGACGGGTCGTTCCGCTGACCCTCTGGATGCTCGTCCTGCTGTTCAGCGTCGTCTTCGTCGTGGTGGCCAATCTATGGCGCGTTGCCGAACTAGTTCGTCGATCGACCCTCGGGACCGGCGGCTTCGTCGCCCATCTCGGCGTTGCCACCCTTCTCGGCGGACTGATCCTCAGTCGCGGCTATGAGCGAAAGGCCGTGCTCGATATTCGCCCCGGCCACCCCGAGTCTGCCCTCGGCTACACCATCGCTTACAAGGGCATGACGACCAGCGACCCGTTTGACCGGGACCGCAAAGTGGAGTTCGATGTCGCCGGTCCTCGGGGGGAGAAGTTCGTCTCCCGGCCGGGCTACTACCAGTATCGGGCGGGACAAGAGACCAAGGACCAGGTCTGGCCCTCCATCGAACGGTTCCCGACCCATGACGTCTATCTGGCGATGTCTCCTCCCATCATCGCGGTGACGGAAAAGCCGTTGATGATGAAGCCGGGCGAGTCACAGGAGATCGACGGGACCCTCATCGAATATCTGGAGTTCACGCGAAAGGGTGAGTTCGGCCAGATGGGTACCAAGTTCGGCGCTAAAGTTCGGGTCACGGTGACCGATAGTAATCACGAGCGGCACCAATACCTCGCCACACCGACGTTGGAGATGAGCCAGGATGGTCTGCTTCCGTCGCTGGAGCAGGTCGGTCCCGACTTCAGCATCGCAATTGCCGGAGGTATGAACGCCGCCGACAAGAGCGTTCCTCTCCTCCTCATGTTCAGTCCGCCGATCTACCAAGTCGAGCTTTTCGAGAAGCCTTTTACCGGGTTTGTATGGCTTGGGACGGGTATTCTTACTCTCGGCGGCCTAATGTCTGCCTTCTCTCGGAGACGCGTTACCGCGGCCCGGAGACAAAAGGCCTCTTCGCAACCAAACGATGCGCCTATCCCAGCTTCTTAAGGCTAAGCTCCACCACGCCCGGGTTTCGTACGCGAATCCGGAATACGTGGGGAGCATCGAACTCGGCACCGATCTGATGGAGGCCGTGGGCCTCTTCGATGGCGAACTGGTTCATGTCTGGTCCGTCGACGGAACCTCCCGCATTCAGACCTACTGCTTCGGAGGTCCCGACGGAACCGTTGGCCTCAACGGCGGCGCCGCTCACTTCTTCAAACCCGGCGAGCGCGTCGTGATCGCCGCCTTCGACCTCACCGACGAAGCCATCGTTCCCCGCGTGGTCCTTCTCGACGACGAAAATAAAATCGTCCGGGACATGACGCCGTTCTCAATTGTTGGTTAGCCCTTAAAGCCCAACGCCTAAAGCCTTACGCTTCATCCATGGATCTCGGCCAGCTTCTCGAATCCTCCGGCGCCATCCTGCGCGGACATTTCATCCTCACGTCCGGGCGCCACAGCGACGTCTACTTCGAGAAGTTCCGGGTGTTGGAGCGGCCAGACGTTCTGTCCGCACTTTGCACCGAGGTCGCGAATCATTTCGATGTTTCCCAGTTCGACGCCGTCGCCGGCCCGACCACCGGAGGCATCATCATTGCCTTCGAAGTCGCCCGCCAACTTGGTCTCCCCGCCGTCTACGTTGAGTCTGAGGACGGCAAAAAGACGCTTCGCCGTGGGAAGACCTTGGCCCCCGGAACCCGGGTTCTGATCGTGGATGACGTGCTCACCACGGGAACCTCCCTGGTCGAGAGCCGCGCCGCCATCGAAGCTGCCGGGGGCGTGGTCGCCGGCTACGCCGTCCTCATCGATCGCTCGCCCGAAGGGCTGGATTTGGGGCTTCCCCTTTTCGGCGCTTACCGGGTTCAGGCCGAGTCCTATGCGGCGGATGAACTGCCCGAGTGGCTTGCGAACCTGCCAGCCACCAAGCCAGGCACTCGGAAATCCGCCTAATTACCAGGGGGCATTTGACTTGTCCTGCCTAATTGGGCAAGAATGACGTGGCCGCCATGAGGATGACTCTTCTCCGTCCCTTCCTTGCGCTTGTCGCGATGTGCCTTGCCGCCTTCGGACTCGGCGGAACGCTGACCGTCACGTCCCCAACCGAAAACGGTTATCTGGGCAAGACGAACACCGTTTCTTTCAACATCACCGGGGCAAGCGTTCAAGTCCGAGTGACCGCGGTTGCGACGCCAACCTCGGGAAGCTCGTCGCCCTTTACCTTCACCACCACGGTCACCCCCGACAGCGATGGTAAGGCGAGCGGTTCCCTTTCGCTAAATTTTAACGAGGCCGCTCCTGAAGGGGCCTACACGGTCGTCGTCTCCGCCTCGGAGCCGAGCAACAGCTACACGAGCCAAACGCTCCATGTGACGGTCGACGTCACGGCGCCGAAGTTCACGGAGCTAAGCCCAAGCACCGGTGGGTTCTTCCGCTCGATCCTGCACGTCCGTGCCGTGGTCGACGAAGCCAATATCGACAACTGGCGCGTTCAGGTGAACGGCTTGGACGTCCCGAACAACACGGGTTTGACCAACACGATTTCGGTCGACTACGACGCGACCGGCATCCGGGACGACGGCACCCAGTCGGTGACGATCACGGTCAAAGACAAGGCCGGGAACTCCGCCACCAAGACGTTGAGCATGACGTTGGACCGAGTTCGACCCACCGTCCAAATCGTCTATCCAACGGCCACCACCAAGATTTCGAACGGCTCCGATGTCACGGTCCTCGTGGACATCACCGACGCATCTACTTCGAGCGTCGACAAAACGGGCATCGACGTGATTGCGAAGAAGCCGGACGGCACCTACATCACCCGGGTCACACTCGTTTCTCTCCGCGCAACGAGCGGCACGACCCAGCGTTGGACGGGCCGAATTAAATATAAGAAAGGCCAAATCCCCTCCACGTTCGTCCTTTCTGTGAGTGTTTTCGATCGGGCGGGGAATGCCGCCACCCTCCAAGAGGTCACCGCCAAGTACGGCAAATAAGCGATCAGTATGAAGAAGAGTTCTCGCCTCGCCCTCGTCCTCACCGGTAGCGTCCTTTTGGTCGCTCCGGCCGCCGCCCAGGTTCCTGACCTTCTCAACGCACTTGATGCGGGCGGCCGCGCTATGGGAATGGGCGGCGCGAACAATGCGACGAATGTCGACACCCTTTCCTCCTACTACAACCCGGCTGCCCTGGGTTACATGGAGACTCGAGAAGTCGGCCTTACATACCGCAATCTTCCGAACTCGATCACCGTTCTCTCCGGTACACGCACCAATCCAACCTCTCGGTCGGACGGGCAGCGAGGCGACCTGAATATCACTCACCTCGGCTATGCCGTTCCGGTGAAGGAGCTTTTCGGCCGGGGTGGTGGAACGATCGGTATCTCCTACACGATCGGCGGTTCGATCAACGACCTCGCGGGCTCCTCCGCCCTCACCGATGGGCCCCTCACGCTTCACGATTACCGCCTTCACCGCGAAGCCAAGTCCACTTTCTACTCCCTTTCCTACGGCAAGGCGGTGAGTAACGGACTCGCCTACGGCCTCGGCTTCATCGTCGCGACCCAAAAGATCGCCTACTCCGAATCGGTTTCATCGGCCACCGATAGTTCGAACAACACCGTGCCGTTCAGCGGGGTTGACGCATCTTCGACCGGAACGGGCGTCGGCGCCATCGTGGGCGCCCTCTACACGCCCACCAGTTCGCCTTCCTGGTCGTTCGGCGCCAGCCTCCGTTCTCCGATCAACCTCTCGGGCAACAGCTCGACCGCCGCGGAGTACGACAAGATTCCGGGACGCGCGCTGCTTGGCGCGACCTGGCGAAAAGAAGGCTTCCGTGAAGGAAAAGACTTCCTGCTCCTCGGAGCCCAAGTCCAGAACTTTTTTGGCGGGGATTCCTCCCAGTTCTTTGACCGAAGCAACCAGACCATCTTCGGTCTAGGCGCTGAATACAACCTCGGTATCGAATCGGGGCGCGTTCCCCTTCGCATCGGCTTCGCCACCGTCCCGAATGGCGGCGACGGCTTCGGCGACCGCAACACTTTCACCTTCGGCGTCGGCTACCGGCCGAACCGAACTCCGGTTGGACTCGACTTGAGCTGGGCCGTTCCCGAAAATGGCGGGTTTGACTTCAGCATCGCCGCTTCCTATCGATTCAAATAACATGACGGCAAAACCGCTCGCCCTCTTCCTCGCCGTCGCTCTGTCGGGTCTCGCCGGAGCGCAGTCCTGGAGCCGTTCTTACGAGGCCGGACTCACCGCCGCCCGTGGCGGCAAGTGGACCGCCGCCCGCGAAGCCTTCCAGCAGGCCGTCGCTGGCCGTCCGGACGACCGCTCTGCGCCCACCGTGCTTCCGGGACCGGCCACCGAGCGCAAGCTCTGGCGGGATGGCGCTCCCTACTCGCCCAACTTCCTCGCCGCCTACTCGCTTTACCGCGAGGCGCTCACGTCCGCCGACCCGATCGATTCGGCTAAGACGATGCGAACCGCCGCCGGCGAATTCGAGACCCTGATCGCGAAGGACCAGGCGAGCCCCGAATCCTTCTTCTTCCTAGACGTCATTTACACCAAGCTTGGCGACGTCACCAAGCGCACGGCCGCCTCCGACAAGATGACGAAACTCGGAAAGAAAGTCGACTTTAAAGTCGATACCGAGATCGTTGCTCCCGAAGAGATCGCCGCCATTCAGGCCCGTGGCGCCTCCGGCACGACGGTAGTCACAAACCCGAACCTGCCGATTGCTCAGCCCGGCGTTGGCCAACCGACCGTTCTTCCGAACGGCGTCGTCGCCCCTCTGGGCGATAAGTTCGCGTTCGTGGTCGGACAGAGCCAGAGCCGAATCTCTGGAGGCCTCGTTCCTTTCGCCGCAACCGATGCCCAGCGCGTTCACGACGCTCTCGTGAACTTCGCCGGCTACCCGTCGGAGAACGTGATCATGCTTCAGAACGCCTCCGCCGCCGAGATCAAGTCGGCCGCCGCCGCGCTGGCTAAGCGTGTCGGTCAGGACGCCACGGTTCTGATCTACTACGCCGGCGCCGGAGTGAACCTCGCCGGAAAGGACTATCTTGCCGGCGTCGATACTGAATCGCCCAGCGATACCGCCTCGATGGTTTCGAAGACGGAACTCTTCGCGAACTTCGTCGAGCGCGGCGCCCGTATCTTCTCCTTCTTCGAAGTGGGCCGACAATCCGACGCCAGCGGCTTCTACTTCGGCCGCGAAGTCGCCACCGTCGGATCGATCGCGCAGATTCAGGCGACCCGCCCGAATGACGTCATCGGCGCCACCTACCGCGATAACCAGCAGGTCGGCCTCTTCACGAACGCCTTCGTGCAGTGCTTAAGCGACCTACGGGCGAACCGGCTGCAGATTTTCGAGTTCACCTGGCAGGTGTTCTTCGCGATGCGCCGCGGCAGCTCCGGTACGACCGGCGGCGGTACGACGCAAGTATGCACCCTCCCGCAACTGACGAACCTCGCCGCCGACGCGAAGTTCTAAAAATTACGTAGCGACCGCAGACTACAGTCTGCGGTCGATTTTATTTAAGCCTCTCCGAAGCCACGCGGAGCCCGTCTAGCGTCAGCGTCGGTTCGAAAGACTCGATTCGCTCGCAGAGCCCGAGAAACATCTCTCCGAGCCCCCCGGTGGCTACGATCCGACAACCGCCGCCCAACTCGGCATCCATCTTGGCCGTCAAACCATCAATGGCGGCGGCGTAGCCAAGCACGATGCCCGACTGCAGCGATTCCACCGTAGACCGTCCCACCGCGTGCGCCGGAGCCGCCAAGGAGAGCCCCGCCACATGCGGCAGCTTCGCCGCTCGTCGGAACAGCGCCTCGCTGCCCACCAAGATCCCGGGCATGATCGCCCCGCCCACGTAGCGGCCCTCGCGGTCGACGGCATCGAAATTTGTGCCCGTTCCGAAATCTACGACGATCAACGGGGGAGACAGGCGCTCCAGCGCCCCGAGTGCGTTCGCCAAGCGGTCCGCCCCGACTGACGTTGGCGGATCGTAAGTCACCGTCAAACCGACCGAGGCGCCATCCTTCAAAAAGATCGCGGGCAGTTTCAGCCAGCGCTCGGAAAGGAGCCGCAAGGGCTCGACCATCGGCGGCACTACGCAGGCGCAGATGACGCGGTCGATCTGCCATGGCAGACCGGCCATCTCAAACATCGTCCGGAGCCAAGCGCCGAGTTGGTCTTCCGTTGTTTCCGGATCGGCGCGATGACGCCATTGGGCGGCCCACCGCGTTCCGTCCCAAACGCCAAACACGCAATGGGTGTTGCCGACGTCAATCGCCAAGAGCATGGGTGAGGTCGACCCTCCCCTCGACATGGCCGCCCATCCGTGCAACCGCGGCCTCCACCAGAGAATCGGTCACCTCGTCCCGCAGTTGCTCGTCTTCGGCTTCCACCATGATTCGCAGCATTGGCTGCGTACCACTCGGACGCACCAAAAGACGTCCTCGCCCCAACAAACGCGTCTCCGCGTCTTCCAGGCGGTCTGCAAGCGTGGTCTTCCAGCCCTCGGTCGACGAAATTCCCACGTTAACCAGCAACTGCGGCCAGGGCCGGTAGTCGTCGAAGCAGCTCGCCGCCGAGCGGCCGGAAACACAAAGCGTTCTCAGCAGCTCAAGCATGGTAAGCAACCCGTCGCCCGTCGGTTGGTGGTCAGGGAAAATGAGATGTCCGGACTGTTCGCCTCCGCACAGCGCTCCCGTCTCCCGAATCCGCGCCGCGACGTGCTTGTCCCCCACCGGCGTCCGCTCAAGGCGGATCCCCAAACCGGCCAGGTACTGCTCAAACCCGCCATTGCTCATGACAGTCCCCACCACCACCGGCGGCATCAGCCGGCCCGTTCCTTGGAGGTGCGCCGCCCAGATTCCCAGGGTTCGGTCGCCATTGATGAGTCTTCCCTGCCCGTCGCTAAAAACCGCGCGGTCGGCATCGCCGTCAAAGGCCACGCCAACGTCCGCCCCGGTCATCCGCGTCAGCGCCTGGATCGTCTCCGGCTTCGTGGCTCCGCCGTCGGCGTTGATGTTCATGCCATCGGGGCGATCGCCCACCACGATGGCCTCGGCGCCCAGGGAACGCAGGATGTGTGGCGCCAACGCATAGGCTGCTCCGTGCGCCGTATCGACCGCCACCCGCATCCCGGAAAGCCCTTCCGGCACCAATCCGATCAGAAAGTCGGAATAGGCGTCGAGCGGAGCGGTGCTCGAAATGATCGTCCCCACCTCTCCGCCCGTCCCACGGTCGCCCGGACCTTCCTCCATCCGCCGTTCCCAATCCAGCTCTTGCTCGTCGCTGGACTTGACTCCGTCATGGGTCACAAACTTGATCCCATTATCCGGTGCTGGATTGTGGCTCGCGCTTACAATGACCCCGAGCCCGAAGCCGCCGGTCCGCGCCGCGTATGCGACGGCTGGCGTCGGAGCAACCCCGATCGAGACCACATCGATTCCCATCGATGCAAAACCGGCCGCCAGGGCCGATTCGATCATGGGTCCGGACTTTCGCGTATCGCGACCGATCACCACGCGGTTCGGCGACGAGCTGGTTCGCAGCCAACCGCCAACCGCTAACCCCAAGTTCATCGCGAACTCGGGCGTTAGTTTCTCGTTGGCGACCCCACGAACGCCGTCCGTGCCAAACCAGCGTCGGCTCACGCTGGCCTCTTAGCAACCCGAACCCGGGCCGGGCGGATTACCTTTTCGTACATCGTGTAGCCTGGCTCGATCTCGCCGGCCACGTGGCCCTCTTCGATGGTGTCCGTCTCTTCAAAGCCGAGCGCCTCGTGCATATCCGTATCGAACGGTTGACCGACCGCCTGGATACGCCGAATTCCTTGCGCCTCAAGCACGGAGCGGAGCTGACGCTCCACCGCGCCGATCCCGGCCTGCAAAGATTCAACCGTCGCACCCTTCTCGATGTGGTCCACCGTGCGCTCAAAATTGTCCAACACGGGCAAAAGGTCGGTCGCCAGTTTCTCGGAAGCAAACTTCAACTGGGCTCGCCGCTCGGTGTCGACCCTGGTGCGGAAGTTCTTGAAGTCGGCCATCGCACGCAACACTTGGTCGCGGAGTTGATCACGCTCGTCAGTAAGTTTTTGAACTTGGTCGAACAGACCTTGCATGTCGGTTTCGACCTGCTGCCCCACCTCGCCCTCGGTCAGATTTTCGTCAGGCTGGGTAACGGGGTTTTCGGCTTCGCTCATGGAGAACAGTTTACTTGCAGGGTTGGGTTAGCGGGTAACAGTTGGAGATTCGTCTCCGCGAACCGAGAACCGCTAGCTCTCTAGCACTCCGGACCTAAAACGAGATAGCATACGAACGGACCGGCCGCAAGCCTGCGTCCGTTGAGAAACGACGATGATCAATGCCGAATATGGGGCCGCAAACTTTGGCGCGGGTAAGCGCTTCCGCCTGATCCTCCGCGAGAGCGGAACGACCCGCGATATGGGCGGCGGCGAGGACGGCTCTCAGGCCGTTCAGATCGTCGACAGCATCATGATGCAGGCGCTCGATACCGGCACGAGCGACATCCATCTTCAGCCCGAGCGCGATCAGCTTAAGATCCGCTTCCGCCAAGACGGGCAACTCAACGACAACGGCCAACTGCCGCCGGAGCTTGCGAGCAACGTTATCGCCCGTCTCAAGCTCGCCGCCGGCATGCGCATCGATGAGAACCGCGAGCCTCAAGACGGCCGTATCGACATGGAGTACGCCGGCCGGCGCCTCTCCGCTCGTGCCTCCTGTATCCCTTGTCTCAACGGCGAAAAGTACGTCATGCGTCTCCTCGACCCCGAGCGCATGAAGGTCGATCTTGCCCGCCTCGGTATGCCGGACGACGTTCTCACCCGCTGGAGCCGCGCGGTCCAAGCGCCTTACGGCCTTATCCTCGTGACCGGTCCGACGGGTAGCGGTAAGACGTCGACCCTTTACGCCTCTCTCCAGACCCTCGACGCCCGGGTCCGAAACATCGTCACCGTCGAAGACCCGATCGAGTACGAGTACGACAAGAACATTGCGCAGGTGCAGGTTTCGGAAAAGATGACCTTTCCGCGGGTCATGCGCACCTTCCTCCGCCAAGACCCCGACGTCATGCTCGTGGGTGAAATGCGCGACCCCGAGTCGCTCGCGATCGGCATCCAGGCCGGTCTCACCGGCCACTTAGTGCTCTCCACCCTCCACACCAACAACGCCATCGAAACCATCGGCCGTATGGTGGACATGGACGCCGAGCCGTACCTCGTAGCCGGCGTTGTGGTCGCGATCCTCGCCCAGCGGCTGGTTCGTCTGAACTGCAGCAAGTGCCGCGAAGCCTACCGGCCGACCGTCGACGAGTTGGAGGTGCTGAAATTCTCCGCGGTCGAGCTTGAGAAGGCACGTTTCGCCAAAGGCAAGGGATGCCCCGAATGCCGAGGTTCGGGATTCAAAGGCCGAATCGGTGTCTTCGAGCTCATCCTGGGCACCCCCGAATTCCGCGCAGCCATCGCGAAAGGCGCCGACTTCGCCACCCTCCAGGAAGCCGCCCGGAAGCAGGGTTACCGCACCATGCTAGAAGACGGCAAAGCCAAGATTCTCGCCGGCTGGACCACCCCGGACGAAGTCATCAAGGCCGTCTACACGCAGACCGTGGAATAGTCCGCAACCCTTCAGACCCCTCTCAGGGAAGAGGGGTCTTCCTTCTTCTTCCCTCCAAAGGCCCTAACCCGGGACCGTTCTGCCCCTTCCAGGCGTCCAAACGGATATGAGCCTCCCGCAAACGGCCAACGCCCCTCGGAATCAGGGGTCTCCGTGGGCGTTTCGGATCGCGACTATCCTGGGCATCCCGGTCCGGATCCACGTCACCTTCCTCCTGTTTCTCGGTTGGCTGGGGCTTGAGGCGGGGCTTCGGGGCGCCGGTTTGGTACTTGCGCTCTTCGTGTGCGTCGTCCTCCACGAGTTCGGTCACGCGCTCACGGCGCGCCGTTACGGAATCGGCACTCGCGATATCACCCTCTATCCCATCGGCGGCGTCGCCATGCTCAGCGGACGCCTCCGGCCTCGCCACGAGCTCTGGGTGGCTCTCGCCGGTCCGGCGGTCAACGTGGTCATCGCGTTTGTGCTGGGCATCGGTTTGAGCCTCACCGGGGGGCTTACGGCCAACCGCGTGGAGGGCACGTTCTTCGGCAACCTTATGGCCGCGAACGTTGCCATGGCCATCTTTAACCTTCTTCCCGCGTTCCCCATGGACGGAGGCCGCGTGCTGCGGGCGCTCATTGCCCGACGGACGACCGAGGCGCGGGCAACCCAAATCGCGGCAGCAGTTGGTCAGACCTTGGCGGTGGCGATGTTTCTCTTGGGCCTCCTCCGCCAAGAGCCAAGCTTCACTCTGATCGCCGTTTTCATCTTCTTTGGGGCCGGTCAAGAAAGCCGCTCAGAGACCACCCGCTCCTTCCTTACCGGCCACCTCGTTCGCGAAGCCATGCAGACTCGGTTTCACACCCTGCCCCACGGGGCAAGTCTGGAATCGGCGGCGAAGATGCTCCTCGAAGGGTCGCAGCATGACTTCCCCGTTGTATCTGAGGACGAAGTGATTGGGCTGGTCACTCGGAACGATATCGCCCAGGGCCTGGCTGACGAGGGCCCCGGCGCCTACGTCGCCGGAATAGCCCGCCGAGATTTCAAATCAATCGGCCCCGACACTCCTTTGGAAGAAGCCGCCGAGATGTTCTCAAGAATCGATCCCGCCCCGATCCTCGTTTTTGAAGAGGGGCAGCTGATCGGAATGGTCACCGCCGAAAACGTTGGAGAATTCCTGATGCTGGAGAACGCTCGGAAATCCAATTCTCCCTCTGTATAAAGGAAAGACGCTCTGCTGTACGCGGGGCTCCCAACGGCTAGATCCCTTTGTCTCTCAAGAACTTCATCAAATCAGCGATCCGTACCGAGTATGCCCACTCGTTGTCGTACCAAGCGACCACTTTCACAAAGCTCCCCAGACCGATCGTATCCACTGCCGAGAAGATCGAAGAATAAGGGCTTCCCTTTAGGTCGCTCGACACGAGTGGTTCCTCGGTGTATCGAAGAATCCCCTTCAAGGGTCCCGACTCGGCCGCCGCCCGGTGCACTTCGTTGATCTCCGCTACGCTCGCTTCCCGGCGGAGCAGCGCAGTGAAGTCCACCACCGAAACCGTCGGAACCGGAACCCGGAACGACATTCCGGTGAAGCGCCCTTGCAGTTCCGGAATCACCAATCCCACTGCTTTCGCCGCCCCGGTCGTCGATGGAACCACATTCTCCGCCGCCGCTCGGGCATCGCGAAGATCCTTTGCGGCCGTGTCCACCGTCGATTGGGAGTTCGTATAAGCATGGATCGCGGTCAGGAGCCCCTTCTCGATCCCAAAGTTGTCGTTCAAAACCTTCGCAACCGGGGCGAGCCCGTTCGTCGTACAACTCGCGTTGGAGATGATCCGATGCTTGGCGGGGTCGTAAGCGTCGTCGTTAACCCCAAGGACGAGCGTCACGTCCTCGTTCTTCGCGGGCGCCCCAATGACCACCTTCTTCACGCCATGTTCGAAGTGTGCCTTCGCCTTGTGGGCGTCCGTAAAGAATCCAGTCGCCTCAAGGACGATGTCCACCCCATCCTGATCCCAAGGAATCGCTCCCGGGTCCCGTTGGGCATAGACGCTGATTCGTTTCCCATTCACAAATAAAGCCGAGTCGTCCGAATCGACTGTTCCGTTGAAGGCGCCGAAGTTCGTATCGTGGCGAAGGAGGAAGGCGTTTGTCTTCGTATCCGTCAAGTCGTTGATCGCCACGATCTCCAACTCGTCCGCGTATCGCTCGACGATCGTCCGCAGCGAAAGCCGGCCAATCCGTCCAAACCCGTTGATTCCAATTCGTGTTTTCATCACTTCCAGGCCTTGCGTATATCGCGGCCTATTTCTGTTTTCAACCGTGATATTTCCATCATATCGTTTTTGATTCTGACGAGTCAAGTAGCCTTTTGATCGGTATAATATTGAGCCCGTGGCTGCGCCAAACGTCCTACATACCGATCCTCCTTACTTCGAAGACACGGTCATGTTCGCGGGAGGGCGGCTATCGCTCGACTTCGTCAACACGCTCTGCATGCGGCGTGGAAAGGTCCTTGAGTTTCTGGGGCACCCGGAAGCGCTCCACAAATGGCTGCGCTCCGTCTCTGTCTTTACCGGCCACGACCTGGGACCCCTCGACGAACCAATCGATCAAGATCTCCTAGCCCGCGCGCTAGAACTCCGCGTCGCCATCCACGACCTGGTTCTCGGGGTCATCCAAAAGGAAGTGCCCCCCGAGAAGGCCCTAAAGACCCTCAACCAAGCTCTGCGCTCCAATCCCGCTTACCCGCAGATCGCAGCAAGCGGTAACGCCTTCACCGCCTCGATCACAACCAAAAAAGAAGCCGAAAGATGGCTCACCGCAATCGCCGAAGACGCCGCCGACCTCCTCGCCAATGGCGACCTCAGTCTCCTTCGTCAATGCGGAGCCGACACCTGCGTCCGCGTCTTCTTCGACACCACGAAAAACCACAAACGGAGATGGTGCGTCGAGAAATGCGGCAGCCGAATCAAATCCGCCGCCTACTACGAGAGGAAAAGGGGAGTTAGGAAGTTAGGAAGTTAGGAAATTAGGAAATTAGGGAGTCAGGTTGGCTTACTCTTCCTCTGGAGAAAGTTCCCTAGTTCCCTAGTTCCCTAGTTCCCTAGTTCCCTAGTTCCCTAGTTCCCTAGTTCCCTAGTTCCCTAGTTCCCTAG
>FTBF01000256.1_pt1 | contig 18194 bp, 13 predicted proteins | sample 1639301 | NCBI WGS metagenome assembly FTBF01 (sample SAMEA3914864, study PRJEB12502) | metagenome | biome: forest; material: soil | place: USA | collected 2012-03-12 | depth 0.3 m
GATAGGCGGCAAGCTCGTCGGACGCATGATCTACCTTTCCGCCTGGGATATAGACCGAATTGTTGGTCACCACCTTCACCGCGTAGCTCGCCACCAGTCCGGTCGACACGAGTCCGGCCGCCAGAAGGGCGGCGATGGTGGGAGGACTCAACTTAATTCTGAACCGGCTGAGGTGGATCACGGTCAAGATCGCGGCCAGCATCTGCGGCATGATCAGGTACCGCTCGCGGTTATAGCCCGTCAGAACGATTCCAAGGATAAGCCCCAGTTGGGCGATGAGACCGAGGTTCAAAGCTCGAACCATCTTTGCCTCCCCCGACGAAAGCGGCGTCATCGCCTTCCGATCTTCTACCTTGCGCAGGGCGATGAGCGGGATCAAAACGAAAGCCGAAGTCAAAACGACATTTATCGCGGACTCAACGAGGTGAGCCGAATTCTTTACGACCTTCCCCAGGAAATGGCCTTTGTCGGTGGACATCGTGGGGACGCCGTTCGGGTGATACTCCGTGATGTAAAGATTCGAGGCCGCCTTCATGACGACCACGTTCTCGTTCGAGACCGGCGACCCGAAGTTCTTGAATTGGAACAGCGCGTACGGCAGGACAACCAATGCCAACGCAACGGACATCTGCACGAAGGGAAGGAGCTTGCTCGGCGGTTTCGTGGCCGACTCATCGCCTTCTGAAGAGCTGTTGAATCCGGGGAGGTAGGCCGCGAGGAGTGCGACGGTCAGCAGGCAGGGCAGCAGCGAGTCCGATCGGGAAAGGTAGGTCAGGCCGAGGAGCGCTCCGGCGATCAGCCACCGGCCGGGCAGGGTGTCCCGAGAGGCCGCGATGAGTGCCCAAACGAACGCCGCCCCGGCCCACGCGACCGAGGCGCCCGAGAGCATCTCCTTCACGTACCAGGGATTGCTCAAAACAATGATGGTGGCGAGTCCCCAACTGGTTCCGCCTTGGGGAATCGCGGAGATCCGCAAAAGCTTTCCCACCCCGCCGATGAGCACGACCGTGCCCAAAAGCGCCTGCAGAACCAAGGAGACCGGTGAGTGGGTAACCCGGTCGATTCCTGCCGTGAGGACGGGAATGACGGGCGGGAAGGATCGGGATACTGGCGGAGTCTCGGCCGTCCGACTCGATAGGTCGCGGAACGACGAGACTTCGTAGAAGTGATGGTCAATGGACTGGCTCAGCTCATAGAGCGACCAGGAATCGAGCGTATAGGGAAGCCCCTTGGTCGCCACAAATCGGCCAAAAACGATTGCGCAGACCAGCGCCTGAACGCCAATCCAAAGCGCGATCCAGGTCGGAATCTTGGACCGACTTCCTTCAACTCGATTTGATTCCATAGCTTTTAGCGAGGGCCCGAACCTCGACAACTGCCCGTCATCTTATCTTGATCAGGTGGGCTGCCGCACAGATGGCCGCGGAAGCTCCGCATGTCCTCGATGTTCGATCTACGATTTGGTGGCTTCGAGCTGACAGGCTGCCGGGCCGACCCGTGGCCGCAAACGATGGCATTTTTAACCCAATCCCGGTAGTCTTACGGCACCCGTGAACCCAGCCAGCAGTGAAGATAAGAAGCCTCACGTTTTCCACTTCAGCCCCACGCCGGGAACGCTGGGGGGAATCTGGAGTTACAGCGGGCGAATCGTCGAGTCGGATCTCAAAGAGAAATACCGCTTCACCCGGTTCAGCCTCGACGAGCACACCCACGGCATCGAGCCGAAGATTATCAATTTCTTAACCAAGAAGTTTCGTGAATCGGCCATCGACATCATTCAAATCCACGACCTGATGCTCACCTCGTGGCACGCAGTCGTGGCGGCGCGACGGGCTAACGTTCCCCGGATCTTGATCAACTGCCACGCGTTCTCCGAGGACCTGTTCCTCCAGCCCAAGATCAAGAAGCTGATCTGGCGCGAGTTCGTCGAGCCGGACATCCTCAAACGGGCGGATGCGGTTTACAACGTCTCCAGCTTTGGCGCGGCAAAGCCGGTCATCCACAACTCAGGCATCAAGAATTTCGGCGCGATCAATGTCGCCCTACCTGTCGTCCCTGCGTCTGAGCCGTCCGCGGAGCTCAAGGCCTCGTTCGGTTTCGCCCCGGACGACATCGTCGCCGTCACGATCACCCGAGCCGATCATGAGAAGGGATGGCAGCTAATGGCCGATGTGGCCGAGCGCATGGTTCGGGAAGGTATCGATCAGCCCAAGATGCTGTTCGTGGGCGACGGCCCTCACTTCCAGGAGTTTAAAGAGCGCTTGGCGCCCCTCGAAAAGGCAGGCCGGGTCTCCCTGCCCGGACGAAGAAGCGACGTTCCCGAAATCAACGCGATGTCGGACTTCTTCGTCTCGCCAACTTTCCGCGACTACCAATCCTCCTCCTTCCTTGAGGCTATGCTTCAAAACAAGGCCGTGCTTACAACCCGCGTCGGTGGTAACGCAGAGATCGTGATCGACGGAGTGACGGGCCAACTAATTCCGCCCGGCAACTCGGACGCCCTCTTCGACAGCATGATGTGGTTTACAAACCACCCGGATGAGATTAAGGCCATGGGCTTGGCCGGAAGAAAGCGGGTCGAGATGTATCACTCCATGCCAGGTCTGGTGGCGAGCCTCGATAACGTCTACCAGACCATGCTTCGAGAGTTTCCAAAGCCGAAATAGGCCGAGATGAGCAAGCTCATCTCGGCCTCTAAGAGAGGTCTCGATCCGGCCGGGCTTAGATGTTCACCTGGCTGGACGAGGAGCCGGCGCCCATGCCTTTCGGAATGCAAGGCGACTGCGCGCTGAGGCCGTAGTCCGAGAGCGTATAGGAGCCCGGGCGGAGCAGCAGAGGATTCGCGAGGAGGTCCGTCGCCTGCTTACCCGTCGTTACGTTCCCACCGAACCAGCAGTTGTTGCCCATCGAGAGACCGGTCAGGGAGCCGATATTGGTCATCGCCGCCGAGCCAGACTGCTGGAAGATGTTGCCGTTGATGTTGTTGCCGACGTGACCTTTGTCGCTGTCGATCCAGAGCAGAGGGCCCCCTGTCGTCTTGTAGATCGTGTTCTTGGCGATCGTAAAGTTCTTCAACCCACCGCCAAGGCCGTAGCTGCTGTACCAGATGCCGGCGAAGCAGTTCGAGATCGTGTTGTTCGAGATTTCCGAGTTGCGAAGACCGATGGGGTTCGCAACGCCTTCAACCGCAAGGCTGATTCCCGACGCCGCACGGTTCGACCGGAAGAAGCGCTTATCTCCCGTTGTGTAGGCGAAGTTGGATGAGACGAGCATCGAGTCGACGTTGTCCAGGTAGATGTTTACGCTGAAGTTGTCCCACGACGTGTTCCCCTTGATCTGGCTGTTGAAAGTCGTGCAGACGCCGATTCCCTCACCGTAATTTTGGTGCACATTGTTGTTCAGGATCTGGACGTTGCTGCTTTGGAACGTCTGGATGGCCGGTTGCCAGTTGGAAGACGTCAGGCTTTGGTTGGCGAGAGCACAGTTCCAAACTTCGTTGCCGGAGATCTCGATGTCGTGGTTCCCCTCGGTGCTGGCTTTCCCTCCATAGCTGCCCACCAAAGAGGAGCTACCGACGAGGATGCCCGCACCGTTGGCGCCGGTCGATCGGACGTTTCGGATGCTCACATAGGAGGAGCCCCAGACCGAGATGTTCGACTTCGGCGAGTTTTGGATGGTGAAGTTGGAAAGACGAACGTAGTTACCCGCCACCTGAAGGGCATCCTTGCCCGGGGTGCTCTTGAGGAAATCGAGAACCGCCGTCTCTCCGGGGTACGAAAGAACGTTCAGATAGGCGGAGGCATTACCCGTCCCCTGAATCGTTTGGGGCGCCGTAAACTTGTAGGTTCCTCCCCGCAGATAAACAATGTCACCCGGAGCCGTTTTCGAGGTTGCCCGGTAGAGGCTGGCAAAAGGCTTTGCAACGGTTCCCGGATCGGAGTCGTTACCCGTGGGGGACACGAAATAGGTTGCTGCGTGCGAAGTAGCCTGGAGCACTGCAAGTGCAGAAATCGCGATGGTAGTTCGGATGACCTTCTTGAATTTGCTCGGGGTTGCCTGGGGGAAGTTTTTCATGCTCGTCTTCCGCGGCCTCATGCCTGCGGTTGTGAGTTACTGATTCCCCAAGGAAAACGATCTTATACCTTCCTAAAGTACTTGGTTTAGAAATGCGCCAAGTTCACGGCGAGAGACGGTTTTACGGAACTGCCCCCGTGTAATTACTCGTCTCTACCATTTGAACCATGAGCCCAAGCTTAACTAGACCACGCTCAAACATCGCTCTTCGCTCAGCGTTGGCGATCCTGTGCGTTACCGGAGCCGGGTTTGCGGCGGCCAGTACCTTCGTAGTGGCTCCGGACGGAAGCGATTCGGGCTCGGGCTCGGTCGATTCTCCACTGGCGACGATCAACGCGGCGAGCCGCCGGGCGCACGTCGGAGACACGATTTACCTGCGCGGCGGCACGTACACATGGTCGCAGCAGCAGTACGTTGACGTCAAACCCGACGGTGTCAACTGGGTCACGTTCTCCAGCTATCCGGGCGAGACGGCGATCATCGATGGCTCGAACATGAAGCCGGGCTTGGACATGGTCCATGTCGGGAATTCCGTTAAGGTTCAGTACCTAACGTTCACCCATGGCCAAAAGTCCGACTTGAGCCTTTGGAACGCCCATCGAATCCGCGTGAAGTACTGTCGCTTCACCCAAGCGGTGGGGGCAGGAATTCTGGTCGGGTCGAATACGGTTAATGGGGCTGATGACGTGCAGATTATCGGTTGCAAAATCTATGATTGCGTCCAAGGCAATCAAGGAGGGAAGTCGTCGCGATGGCCCCCAGCGCTTCAGTTGTATCAGGCGACAAACGTATTGGTATCCGGGTGCCTCGTGAGCCGCAACTTTGGGGAGGGAATCGGATACAGTCGAACGACGTCCTCCGAGATCCGGGGCAACACGGTCTATGACAACTACAGCGTGAACGTCTATCTGGACAACGTGTGGGACACGAAGGTCGTGGACAACTTTATTTACACGACGCAAGACCCCACGTACTTCCGAAATGGGCGGGCAGCTTCGGGAATCTCCTGTGCGTCCGAAAAGGTCGTGAATCCCATCGGCCTGGCGCGATGCACCATTGAAAACAACATCGTCACCAACTGTTTCACCGGTTTCTGGTACAGCGACTTCGGCTTGGGAGGAGGGTTGAAGGGCTTTAAGCTGGTGAACAACACCTTCTATCACTCCAGCGGACCACTACTATGGATCGATTCGGACGCTGGTCATTCGAATAACGTGGTGGAGAAGAATATCTTCCAGCAGGGCGGAACGGCTCCGATCGTCAAGGGGTCGACGAAAGGCTTTCACTTGGAAGAGAACTGTTGGATTGGGGGAGACCCGTTGTCGTTCTATCAGGCTTCGGATGTGGTCGCTCCCCCGAAGTTCCGTAACAGTCGGCTCCTCTCGAGAGAAGGCTTCAAACTGGACCCCAAATCGACGCTCGCCGGCAAGAAGATCGGCTACGGCGGAAAGCCGGCTTCGTAGGTCAGTTACTTAGATCCCATCTAGAGAATGTGTTGAACCCCTATTTGGGGGACAAACGTGATTCGCAAACACGTGAAAAGCCCGTCGTTCATTAATGAACGACGGGTTTCTTAACGATGCAGTACTTTTGTGCCGGGATAATTGCTAGGCTCATCGCAATACTCTTCGAAGGCATTGGGCAATCGGACACTTCCCCCAAGAATAGACGCATCTGATCGTTGTCCTCTCTTAATTGCGGAATTCATTGGAATTTCAGAATGAGGGCGGGATTGGAAGAAGACCGTTCACGAAGATCGTCATGAACCCTCTGTCTCGCCTAAGAACACTGCTAATCGTCACCGCCGCCCTCACAGCTTCCCTATGTTTTGGCGCCAAGACCTTCTACGTTTCCACCACCGGAGTCGATACGAATGCGGGAACCATTGACAAGCCGTTGGCCACGCTGACCCAGGCAACCCTGCTCTGTCAACCCGGCGACACCGTCTCCGTACGAGGCGGCGTTTATAAGTGGACCAAGCAACAGACGCTATTCGGAAAGGGTACGGCCACCCTCCCGGTGACCATCTCGGCTTACCCTTACGAAGGCGTAACGATCGACGGACTGAGCATGCCTGCGAATACTGACACCGTCGCCGCGGCTGGCTCCCATCTGATTATCAAGTACATCCAGTTCAATAACGGCCGCAAGGCGAACCTCAGCTTTTGGAACGTCAACGACATTCAGGTTCTGAACTGCGGATTCGGCTCCGCCGTCCAGTCCGGCCTGTTGATGGGCTCGTCCACCCTCTTCGGCGCATCCGGCTTTACCATCGATCATTGCAAGTTCTATAACAACTGCACGCGAAACAACACCCTCAGCGGCGCTAGTTGGCAGCCGGCTATCCAGCTCTACCAGATCAAGAACGCGACGGTCACGAACAACACCGTCACTCAGAACTGGGGCGAAGGCATCGGTGTATGCGCCACTTCCGATACGCGGATCCTGAACAACGACGTCAGCGACAACTACAGCGTCAACATCTATCTCGATAACGCGGTCCGTGTGACGGTTCAGAACAACTGGATCTTCAACGTCGGCGATCCGCGCTTCTTCCGTAGCGGTCGAACCGCGTCCGGCATTAACATGGCGATCGAAGCGGTCGCGAATCCGATCGGAGTTTCGGACTGCAACATCATCAACAACGTCATTACGAACTGCTATTCCAGCATCTGGTACAGCAACTTCGGCCTTGCCGGCGGCATTCAGCGGGTGAGAATCCTCAACAATACGTGCTGGGGCAAAGAGAACGCCGTTATTCGGATCGACGCCGACCCGAACCACGTAGACAACACCTTGCAGAACAACGTGTTCTACCAGTCGGCCGGACGGTTCATTTCGATGGGCGACGCAAGCGTCGGTTTCGGTCTTGGGCGCAACTGTTGGTATGGCGGCGATCCGGGCAACTTCACGGGAGCGGCCGATCTATTCGCAGATCCACTTCTCACGTCTCCCGGCAGCACCACCGCCGCAACGAGCTATGTCTTCCAGTCGGTCTCGCTCTGCCCTCCACTTCCTTGCGGCGCAGACGCCACCCTGGTTGGCCGCAAGTAACTCGATTAAGTTAAAGACTTCCGCGAAACCGGTCCCGGCATGGCGCCTAGTTCGGCTTCGCGGAACTCTTTTGGGTTCCAATCAGCCGGGTAAGATACCGATCGCTGGCTCAGGTCTCCCTCGGACACGAAGACGAAGACGACGGTATCGGCTCGCTTTAGAGATATGAAAGTTTTTGTTACCGGCGCGGCCGGATTCATTGGGAGCGTTGTCGTTGAGCGTCTGGTGGAGGAAGGGCATGAGGTGGTCGGGTTCGACAGCCTCAAGTACGGACACCGGAAAGCCGTTCACCCCTCGGCGGCCTTCGTAGAAGGCGACCTTCGCGACCCTGAGATCATTGAGAGCGCGTTCTCGCAGCACGGACCGTTCGACGCCGTGCTCCACTTGGCGGCCGAGGCTTACATCGACGAATCGGTCGCCAACCCCGGCCTCTTCTTCGACGTCAACACCTCCGGCGGTCTTGTACTTCTTCAGGCGATGGTACGCCACGGGGTCAAGCGCATCGTCTTCTCCTCGACAGCGGCAACCTACGGCGAACCGAAGTACATCCCCATCGACGAGGCTCACCCCAAGGAGCCGGTCAACGCCTACGGGGAATCCAAACTACAGTTTGAGCGAACGCTGGCTTGGTTCCATATCGCCCACGGCGTGAACCACGTCTCCCTCCGTTACTTCAACGCTTGCGGTGCGACCGAGCGGTGCGGCGAGGCCCGCAGCAAGGAGACGCACATCATTCCCCTCCTCTTCGACGCCGCGCAGGGCCGCCGAGAGAAGTTCAGCCTTTTCGGTACCGACTACGAGACGAAGGACGGTACCTGCGTCCGTGACTACGTCCACGTGGTCGACATCGCCAACGCCCACCTCCTCGCTCTCGGCAAAATCGATGAGTTGGGAGAGCGGGCCTACAACATCGGCAGCGGCGCCGGCTTTACCAACCGCGAGGTTATCGCCGCGGTAGAAAAGATCACCGGCAAACCGATCAATGCCGTCGACGCCCCCCGGCGCATTGGCGATCCCGCCCGCCTTCTCGCCTCCAACGAACTCATCCGAGAGGAACTCGGTTGGGAGCCCGCATTCACTGATGTGGAATCTATGATTAGAACCTCTTGGCAATGGCGCCTCGCCCATCCAAATGGCTATTCGTCATGATTATTTCTAGGACTCCTCTTCGCGTAAGCTTCTGCGGCGGAGGTACCGACCTCCCCGCGTTCTATAAGGATCAGCCCGGCGCCGTGCTTAGCACGGCCATCGACAAATACATTTACGTCACGACGAATCGCAAGTTCGATAACAAGCTCCGAGCAAGTTATTCCGTGACCGAGCTCGTAGACACCGCCGCCGAATTGAAGCACGAACTCATTCGTGAGGCTCTCCGCTTGGTTGGCATTGGAGGAGGCATCGAAATGACGTCGATCTCCGACATCCCTTCCTCGGGCACGGGCCTTGGCTCGTCCAGCACCTATACGGTCGGTCTCCTGAACGCGCTTTACGCATATACCGGTCGCCACGTGGGGCCGGAGCGGTTGGCATACGAGGCCTGCCAGATCGAGATCGATATCCTTGGCAAGCCGATCGGCAAGCAGGATCAATACGCGGCGGCCTATGGCGGCCTCCAGTACATCCAGTTTAATCCGGACGGCACGGTCTTCGTCGACCCGGTCGTGTGCGAGGCCTCTACCAAGCGAAAGCTTGAGTCGCGGCTACTGATGCTGTACACCGGGCTTACCCGCTCGGCGGACAACATCCTCAAGGAACAGAGCGACCGAACCGCCAGCGAGGACGACAAGAAACGCGTTCTGGCCGCGATGAAAGGACAGGCGGACGAGGCCCGGCACGCGATTCAATCGAATTCGCTGGACCGATTTGGCGAGCTGCTGCATGAAGGCTGGCTGATGAAGCGGACACTTGCCAGCGGTATCAGCACCGGCAAGATCGACGAGTGGTACGACACCGCACGTCGTCACGGCGCCCTGGGCGGCAAGATCCTCGGCGCCGGCGGCGGGGGCTTCTTGCTCGTGTACGCTTATCCCGAACAGCATCCGCTGATCTGCGCCGCTTTGCCGGAGCTGCGGCCCGTCCCATTCCAGTTTGAACCGCAAGGCAGCAAAATCATCTTCGTCGAGGAGCCTCCCCACTACGCCTAAGTCCTATGGATAACATTACTACCGTTTATAACCAGTACATCTTGGACCTGAACGAGGCTCTCAGCGGTCTCGATCGGGCTCCGCTGGAAGCCGCCGCCGCCCTCCTCGCGAAGGCCTACGGGACCGATACGACCGTCTTCGTTGCGGGCAATGGCGGCAGCGCCGCCACGGCGTCCCACATGGCCGCCGATTTCTGCAAAACCATTCTCGGCAAGAAGCCAACCGAAGTGGATCGTCGCCTTCGCACCGTTGCCCTCTCGGACAACGTCGCGCTGATCTCGGCCTATGGCAACGACGTGTCCTACGACTCTATCTTCGGCGAGCAGCTCCTGACCCTTGGCCGATCCGGTGACCTGCTGATCGTCATCTCGGCCAGCGGCAACTCGCCGAACGTCATCTATGCTCTTGAAGCGGCGAAGAAGGCCGGCATCACCACGATCGGGCTTCTCGGCTTTGGCGGTGGTAAAGCGGCGGGCATGGTCGACGTTTCGATCGTCGTGCCGTCCAGCGACTACGGAATCGTGGAAGATGGGCACGCCATCTTGATGCACGCTTTGACTCAGCAGTTGAAGAGCGTCGTCCTGAGCGCGGCGTAATGGACTCAGGGGCTTCCGGGCGTTCGGCGATTTTCTTTGACCGTGACGGCGTGCTAAACGTCGATCACGGTCACGTGCATCGGTACGAGAACTTCGATTGGGTCGAAGGTGCCCGAGAAGCCATCGTCGCCGCCGGACGCCAGGGCCATCTGGTGATCGTCGTCACCAATCAGGCGGGAATCGCCAAAGGCTATTACGACGAACCCACCTTTCAAGAGTTGATGCGTCGGGTCCGGGAGGATGTCGTCGAAGCCGGCGGCAAAATCGACGACGTCTACTTTTGTCCCCACCATCCGGAAGGATTGGGTGAGTGGCGTCAGGTTTGCGACTGCCGGAAGCCGATGCCGGGCATGCTCCTCCGGGCGTTTGCCGAGCATGGAATCGATCCAAGCCGGAGCTTCCTCATTGGCGATATGCCGACCGATATCCAAGCCGCAACCGCCGCCGGAGTGCGGTCTGTACTATTTCAGGGCGGAAATGTTTACGAAACTCTAGTAGCGGTCGGTGCCCTGACGAAGTAAGCGGAACCAAAATTCCGAGGGCAATGTCCCAAGGCTTGCGGACTTTTCCTCAAGAGAATGGTGAAGCTTAGAACGACTACGCGCCAAAGGGGGAGCCGGTGTACCATCCTTTAGTGGGCGTCGTCGCGATGGAGGATTGGACATACCGAATCTTCGTTCGCGTTTCCGGAGATGACGAACGGGAGGCGAGCGAAGCCTTTGAAACGCTCTGCGCCTCGTCGCGCCTCGCTGGCTATCGAATGCTAAGCCGCTCGGGGGTGAGAGAGGCGGATGCGGAGGACATCCTTCAGTCTGCTTTTGCCGAGCTTTGGAATTCCCGCAAAACCTTGAGTGCCGCAACCCCCGGATCATGGTATTCGCTTGTTCGCCGAAGCGTAATGTGGCAACTCTCAAAACGAATTTCCAAGAACGAGCGAGAGAAATTCCTGTCGGAGCAGGTTATTCCGGTCGACGAGTTGCCGTACCTCGATGAGATGGTCTTCGCCTCCGACGAGAGACGGAAGCTCTATACGGCAGCCGATGACCTCTGGTTGGGTCAGATGGAGGAAGACCTGGTTTTCGGTGTGGCGGCGGCCCGGCTGGTTCTGGTCGAAGGTCTGGGGATTGAGGACGTGGCCACGATGTTCGAGGTCTCGGAGCATCAGGTTGCCCGTTGGCTCCGCGTGGAAGCTCTTCTGGCACGTGCGGCATATCTCGGGCTGTGCTGGCCGGTCGAAAAACTTGCCGGTTACGTCCTTCGCCCAGATTGCCCGCTCACTCCGGACGAATTGGATAGGGTGATGAGCCCAGAAGGATTCTCCCCGGGTATGGACTGGTCGGCGGCCGAGGCACGGATCGTTTGTTGGCGTCTGCGAAATGGTATGAGCAAGCGAGACATCGTTCGAGCGTCCGGCGGAGAACATGATCTCCTTGACGTGGAGGCCGTGCTCAAGAAACTCCACGCGGCTCTACCCCTCCAGGAAATTGCGCAGTCGATGCGCCAAGGTTTGACTGAGGTCGGTCGTCCGAACGCCCTGGCCTTACCAGGCATTTGGAAGCGACTTGCCTTCCATTACGCCCTCAAAGAGCTTTCAAATTCACAAATTATTGACCTCGTCGCCCCCCCGGCGAGCGTGGCGCCATTTTTGATCGATGCGGCAAAACTCAATCGTTGGGTAACGTCAGGTGTATTGTTTAGTCAGTTGGCGTCTTTCGTCCGAGAACAGCGCGTATGAGGCTCGATCCAAATAAATCCCTTAGTCCCGCGACCATCCAAGCGATGGTCGATCTCTTTCCGTCGCCGGCGGAAATGGAGATCGATGAGGTGACCATCCTACGGGTGGCGATGGGTGGAGCGGATGCCGCGACGCGACGCGCTTGCGCGATGGCCATTTTGACTAATCCGGATGTCGCCACAAGGCTTGCCCGGGCAAGAAAGCAGGTTGCCGCGAGTATGGCAGCCCTTCAACTAGATGCCCGTCAAGTTGACGACCTCCGTTGTCTCGCCGAGTTTGTTGGGCCCTTCGGATTCCGAGATGCGAAAGGCATTTTCCCGGATCGTTTCAGGACGTCCGAATCGTTCCTGCCCTTTGAGGCCCGGGGATGGCTGGAAGCGAGCCGAGACAGTGGGGAAGGAATCTTCGTTTTATCTTCCGCAGCCCGAAAGCTTGCGGACTCGCCCATTGGCGAAGAGGTGGCACCGGGCTGGCGTGACCGGTTTGTCAGCCATTACTCCGGTGTCGCGATCTCAATTGACCGCACCCTTTCCGAATTCCGTTGGATCGACGCATCAGCGCCGCTCCAGCAGAACTTGCCCAACCTTCAAAAGGCTTGGGGGCTGGCCAACGAACTGGCGGTCTTCGACGTGGTCGAGCGCTTCGTTCGGACTCTTCTTGTGCCGCTGCTGGAGTTCGGAGCTAACAATGAGTTCTCAGACTTGCTGGCAAAAGGTTATCTCGCAGCAGACGGGCTGGAAAAGCCTCGCTTTCGGTCTTGGTTACTTAGCTTCGAAGGCGTAGCCGCGGCAAGGCTGGGGGATCCCGATCATGCTCGTGAGATTTGGTGGAACCGGGTGGCGCTCAACCGGTCGATTTCGAACCCTGTAGGGGAAGCCGACGCCCTACTCGATATCGCTGCCTCATATCACACTGCAGGCAATCACGAAGCCTTCCGGGCTTTGGTTGACGATCTGGACCGCGCGGTTGCGGCATCGGAGCGAACCGACCTTGAAGCGCGCCTCCTCTCCTTCCTCGCCGTGGATCGACTCCAGGCGAAGGATCCGGAGACCGCTATCCTGCATGCCCAGAAGGCCCTCTCCGTGCTGAGCGGCGTAGATGGCGTGGATAACGGCCTAAGTGTCCAATTCAGCGCGGCAAAGACATTGGCGGGTTGCGGTCAGACTTGGCCCGCCTATGATGCACTGACCAATATTCTCTCCATCTGCGTGGAATGTGGCAGGTCCGTTTCCGCGGCCATTTCGTTGGCCGAGATCGCGAACCATTTCGAAGGGCAAGGTGACGCTGCCTTGGCGCTTCGATGCCTTGAAATCTCTCTTTCCATCCATCGCCAGTTCGGTACCCGGTATTCGGATTCCGTTGAAGCGAGAGTTTTAACGCTTCGCCAGGAAGCGCCCGTCGATCCTTCCCGGTTGATCAGTGAAGCGTTCGGCAGCGGGCCGTGGGAGTCCGAATGCCTTGTGATTCTTGCGGAAATCGCCCGCATTCGAGCCTTGGCCATCCCCGGCCGATAAATTTCGGTTGTCCGAAGCCCTCTAAGATTTTGCCTTTCCTACCGAAGGAAAAGCGAGTAAGCGATGGCAAACGGACAACCCCCAATCGATACGACACCCGTAAATCTGGCGGCAACGGCCGACCCCGACCAAGTTCAAGTGCTTCTCGCGAGCAATATCGCCGACGATGACCAGCTCTGGGTCGTACGGTGTTCCGTCAAAGAACTTCATAGTCTCCTCCTCTATCCCGTATCCTGGGTGGCGAGCCTCGCTACCCTGCCCGATTGGGTTGACGCCGGTACCGGTCTCCCTGCGGCCACGCCGATTCTGACGCCGGACTTCGGCCTGATGGTCGAGACGACCGAACAAGAAGACCCGGACGGCTGGGTGGCGATTCAGGGCATCAGCGGCACGAACTGCCTTAAAGTGATTGCCACCAAAGCGAGCGCCATTCGGAGCGCCCTCCTCACCGAAAACGTCGCCGAAGCGACCGCGACCCAACTCGGTCATACCGTTGCAAGCGCTCTCGAGCTCAGCGACGAGGACCTCTTGCGCGCGGCGCCGGATCCCTTCGCCGCTTTCTGGGCCGATGTTGCCAGCGACCCGGCGAACCCGCCAACGTACAAGAAGAAGCTCCTAGTGGAGATTCTCTTGCCCCTGTCTCGGTTCTTCGGCCACTTCGAAGTGATGAGCCCAACCGAAACCGCCCCTCAGCGAGCTTCCCGGGCCGCCACCTTCCTCCTCACCTCGATCTTTGACCAGAGCGGTTACACGACGATGCTGAACGGCCTCGACGCCGAGACGCTCTACGTGAAAGGACCGATGGGCGAAAAGGGCGACCCGATCGTTCTCTCCGCGGGCAAAACAACGATCGGCTTCTACGCGAACATCGATTCCAAAACCGGCGCCTCTCTCACGGACGGCGATCCGCCAAACGACTGCCTCGCTATCGACGGCCCCTACATCCCTCCCACAACGAATCCTCCGGCCCCCGCAGTTGGAACGGTCGACGGTGGAATGCTCAAGCGCTACGGCGTCGAATCCAACGGCCCTGGGTGCGGAATTTCGGTCACGACAGAAAATTATTAAAAAACTTTTCGAAAAACGAAAGTAGACCGGGGGGCACTCGCCTCTTAGTAGTTGAGCCGTAAAACGAACGCGACTTCGATGTTAGCGAGGTACCGGCCAAAAAACTGTCTCTTGTTGTGCTCCCCTTTGGGGAGCACCTTTTAAATTTCTTTCCTTTGAGAAAGATCCGTTCCTAAAAAGACCCTGCCCCTGGTCGAGTCCTCGAATACCTTTTGAAGTACGTTTGGCCCCGGCCTCGGACAATGTCCGCGGCCGTGGCCATTTCCGTTAGCGTTCGGTTGATCTGTTCAGAAAGGCACTGAAGCGGTTGGCCTATCCGCCGCTGAGGTGTCTACTGGAGAAATCTTGCATGCCCTCCGTAGACGCGTTCCACAACCTCTACGTGCGCGGCCTCTCCGGCACGAAGATCGGCTGGTCGGGAAGCGACACACCCCTCGGAACGCAGGGCGATTACCTTCGAATCGATGGACCGCGCTGCTGGATTGAGTTCGTATGCCAAAACGGGATCGTCTTCCCGAGCCAAATCCACTTCCACGCAGTTTGGCGCGATAAGGTGAGTGACTACGGCAGCAACTTTACGTTCTGACGTAGAGTTCTGGCCCCATCGGAGGGATGTTCAGGAGTCTGAACATCCCTTTGAAGGGTCTTTCCGTGGCCTATTTTCGTACAGGCATCGCGCCAGCGCCCATTCCGACCTGGCTGATTGCCGCCCGGACTTCGGCCGGGTGGCTGTGGATGTATGCGGTGCGCTCCTCCGGCGACATCGACCGTAACTTTGCCGAAAAGCTGCTGACCGCCGGAGCCACCTGCGGTGGAGGTGGCGGAGAGCTAGACTGGCAGCCAACCGCCAACAAGGCAAGTGCAAGAGAGAACCGGCGGGTCATGGCTTGTCGATGCGGTAGTAGTAGTCCTGCCACGTGCTTCCGTAGGGGTATTGGGGGTTCATGATGTCGCCGACTTCGTTTTTCTTGGCCTGCTTCATCAGCTCCGTATCTCCCCAGTAGAGATCCTTTGTCTGGCGGACGGAGACTCGGCTAGACTTCGCGTGACCGTCCGCCCACCCGACGTTCGCATATTTGGAGTGGATTCCCCACACCTGGGGCATGGCAACCGAGGGCCAGTCCAGCCACGATTGGTGGCTCAGGATCGTATCGCCATAGCCCGAAACGTTCACCGCATCCGCAATGAGGATTGTTTCGGCAGGACGATCCACGGACGTCATGTTGATCGTCGGCGCCACCGGTGCGCCATAGGCCGGAAGCTCTAGGACCATGATGCTGTCGTTCACGCCGAAGCCGTTGGGAAAGGCAGGGGAGAGCTGCCCGGCCAGGATGGAGTCTGATTCCGGGCAACCGTAGATCAACTGATTTTTCATATACGGCGCCAGGAACCCCTCTTCGGAATTGAAGTGAGGGGTGGCCATGTCGGTAAGGTCGTAGTACACGTAGGCGAACCAGGAGCGAAGCTCGTACCGCGTGTCGGTCAACGCCATGATCAAACCGAAGGCGGCGTAGTCGTCGTAGTCGTTTTCGTAAAGCACGCTCGCGATGGAGACCTGCTTGGTGCTGGAGAGACAGACGGTTTTCTTTGCCGCCCGCTTGGCTTGGGCGAAGACGGGGAAGAGGATCGCGGCGAGGATCGCGATGATGGCGATAACGACGAGCAGTTCGATGAGGGTGAACGCTTTTCGGTTTCGAGAGAAGATGGCTTGATATCGAAACATAGATCTGCTCCGTGAGGACGCCCTCGCAGAGTGGTCGGCGGACGTCAACAAAACGTATACGATGTTTGAGACTGCCTCACGGCCAGTTGAAAAGCCTGTTCGACACCCAGCGCGAGTCCCTCCGCCCAGGCCTGCTCGAAGACATTGTCCGCCAATTCCGCCTTGACGCGGGCCACATGTTGAACGAACTCCCGAACGTCCGGCTCACGCTTTGCTTTCCCGATTGCGCGCACGGAGGCCAACAGAGTTGCCGCCTCTCGAGGATGGGCCAATTCGGTCAGCGCGGCGGCGTGGTCTTGGATGGCGAGGAGGGTCCAGTAAAGGAACCCCGCCTTTCGCCGCTTGATAAGCGCCTCGCGGCTGGTGGCAAGGGCGGCGGCCAAGTTACCGTTCATGCGGTGATAACGGCCGACCAACGCGAGGTTCATCGAGATTCCGAAGTCGTCCCCGCTTCGCTGCGCAAGCCGAAGTCCCTCGTTGGCGAACTCAAAGCCATCGTCCAGACGTCCGGCGTCCAGGCTAACACGTGCGAGATTATAAAGGACGAGCCAGACCGGGTCTCCCTGATTGAGCTTGATGGAAATGCGGAGGGCCTCCTGGAAGTTTCGAAAAGCCTCTTCTAGATCGCCGTTCATCCAGTGGTCGGTCCCCAGGCCGTTGTAGGCGTTCTCCATCATTCGCAGGTCGCCCGCCTTCTCCGCGTAAGCGACAAACTCCCTATCTAGGGCGATTGCCTCGTCACGTCGCCCCAGGTAGCCCGCCGCGATCGAGACTCCACGGCGACAAATCGCGATCTGATCTTCCAGCCCAAGCGTGACCGCGATCTCGAGCGCGCGCTGCGAAACTCGGTAGGATTCCTCGAATTGCGAAGGGTACAGGTGCGCGTTTGCGAGCAGGCGCAACAGGACGATCTGGTCAAGAGGATCGTATTGATCGAAATTGGCCGAATCGGTCAGCGCCAGAATCGTCTCCTGGCCGACCAACGCAAAACTGTAGAGTGCCTGGAGTAAGACCACGCATTCATGAACCTGGCCAGTGGAGAAAAAGAACTGAAGCGCGGCTAGGCGGTTCTCACGCTCGCCCATGGCCTTCTCTCGATCAAGCCGCAGGAAGTGGTCGGCATGCCGTTGGCCAAGAGCCCTTTGGTCTGCCTCGTCAAGCCGCTCCGCCCCGTATTCTCGAAACGATTCAAGCATTCGGTAACGTGGGGCGCATCCCTCGCCGGACTCTTCCGATCGGATGAGAGACCTTTCTTGGAGATCGAGAATCATGCGCAGCCAATCGCCGTGCTTGGCCTGTCCCTCCCGGGTACATATTTCGCTCACCGCTTCGACGGTGAATCCCCCCCGGAAAACGGAGAGCTCGACAAACAGTCGTTGAAGTTCGGGCGACAGAATATCGAAGCTGTAATCAATGGCGGCGCGTAGGCTCCGGTGACGAGGGCTCAGATCGCGGCGACGCGAACGTAGGATCTCAAGCCGGTTTTCCAGGTTCTTCAACATCTGTGAGGGCGTAAACGCACCCGAAAGCCCGGCCGCGATCTCGATGGCGAGCGGGAGCCCGTCCAACCGGCGGCAAATCTCTCCGACCGCCTGGGCGTTGTTATGGGTGACCTGGAAGTCTGGCAGAACGCCTTGGGCGCGATCGACAAACAGGCGGACGCACGGGGTCGCGGCCAATCGGACAAGCGCCCCTTGCGCGAGAGGGTCTTCCTCGGGCACGGGGAGCGAGTCCAGGACGAATTCTCGCTCTCCCCCGAGCTTTAGGCTTTGGCGGGAAGTAAGGAGGAGACTGACCGCCGGAACCTCACTAAGCAGGGCGACGATCCCCGGGATTGTCTCCTCCAGGATGTGTTCGAGATTATCCAGGATCAGCAGATTCTTCGTTCCTGAAAGTTGAGCGTTAATAAGCTCCGTGGCGTTGGCGCCAGCCTCGAACCGTAGCTTGAGCGATTCGACCACGGTATTCAGGAGATTCGAACCGTCGTTGAGATCGGCGAGCGGAACAAACCACACGTTCCAGCCGTGCTCCTCCGCAAGGGTTCGCCCAGTCTCGATCGCAAGGCGGGTCTTACCCATGCCGGCCGGGCCGGTCAGCGTAACCAAGCGGCTTTCTTGCGCCGTAAATTCGCTCGTTGCCCGGTCCCGGTCAGCCTCGCGGCCGAAGAAGCGTGTGAGCTGAACCGGGAGGTTGGCAACGCCCTTTGGCTCTTCTTCCGATCGGTCCGCCTGGTCGTCAATCCGTTCGGACGAAGGCCGTCGCCGTTCGGGCGGCGGCGACTTCATC
>FTBF01000235.1_pt1 | contig 18101 bp, 16 predicted proteins | sample 1639301 | NCBI WGS metagenome assembly FTBF01 (sample SAMEA3914864, study PRJEB12502) | metagenome | biome: forest; material: soil | place: USA | collected 2012-03-12 | depth 0.3 m
ACCTTTCGCTGCTCGATGGGAAGGGGGAGGAGATCGTGACGTTGCCGGACCCCCGGGTCTTGGCGGAGGCATCGTATTTGGCGGTGCGCGAGGAGATCTCTCGTCGGTATTTGACGGCGACGATCGACGTGGTTACGGAGGCCCGGTGCGAGTTCGGGGCGACGTATTGGCACGTCGAGACGGATCGCGGTCCGCGGGATTTTGTGACGCAGAGCCTGTCAGAGAACGTGCAGTGGCTGACGCCGACGCACGTGCTGCTGACGGATGTGGACGGGAATCGGTTTGAGCTAAAGGATGTTTCGGCGATGGATCCGGTGAGCCGTCAGTTGGTGGAGGGGGCGCTCTAATAGACCTAGAGCCCGGACAGTTCCTCGCCCAAGTGGCCCGAAATCCGAACCTGTGAGCTCAACTCGCCAATTTAGAGGCGCTTCGCTCATGGCCATGTTGGGCCACTCGGGCGAGTGGCGGTCCGGGGTGCAACGTCGTTGGGCTGGGGGCCGTAAGGCTCTCGGTTAATGAATTTCAGCCGTACAACGCGCCTCGCCATTTTGGGTGCCCTGGCGGGGTTATTGACGTGGCTGGTTTCGGAACCTTTCGCCCGAACGGCGGCGAACCACGGGGTTCGGGCGGGGACGACGACGTTCTCGATCGGCTCGTTCTACGGCTGGTTCGCCCACATGATGCTGGGCGCGACCATCGTTGGGTTTGTGGCGTTTTCCGTGTCGCTGGAGCGGATGCGCATTGGAAAGGCGCTGCTTTGGGGCTTGGCGGCACTGGTGCTTGGGGGTTTTCTGGGGTGGTTGGCGGATTCGCAGTCGGACCAGCTCTGTATCCGGCTTTTACGGAGTGAGGCGATTCCGCCGATGGCGGCGACGCTGATTTGGCACTTCTCGGTGGCGATGAGTCTGGCGGTGGGCATCGCGGTTTGCACGCAGCCGACGGTAGACCGGGTGTTGCGGATGTTAGCCGGAGGCGTGGGGGCGGCGTTGGGGAGTTTTATGGCGCGGCTGTTCCTGGCGCCCCTTTCCGTTGTGATCGCGTTGGCGCGCGGGAATGGGGGTGGGTGGCAGCCGTATGACCCAGACCGGTTGGTCGACCATTTGGTGATGGGTCTGATTCTCGGCCTGTGCGTGGGCCTTGGGGAGACGTTGCTGACGAGTGCGCGGCTTCGGTTGGTTTTGGGGCGGAACGAGGGGCGGGACTTTTTGATTGGGGGGCGGTTGAACCGGTTGGGGTCGGCGGAGGGGATCGAGGTGCCGCTGTTTGGGGATCCGGCGGTGGCGCCGGTTCATGCGCAGATCTGGCAGCAGGATGGGCGGTGGCTGATCCAGGATGCGGGGGCTGTGGCGGGGACTTGGGTGAACGGGCAGCGGATTGGGCAGGCTTGGCTGCAGGGCGGAGAGACGATCCAGGTTGGGTCGTTCTCATTGGTTTTCTTGCTGAAGGGGCAGGCGGCGCCCGCTTATATTGTCCCGGCGCCGATTCCAGCACCGGTGGCGGTTGTGGCACCGGTGGTTCCGGCTTTGAGCCATCGACTGGTCGATGGGTTTGGTTCGATTTTCGATTTACCGATGGGGGTGAGTGAGATCGGGCGGGAGACGACGATGTTGGTCAGCTTGGCTCACGATGGGCTAGTTTCGCGGCGTCACGCGCGGGTGACGGTTGTGGGAGACCAGGCGGTGGTGGAGGACTTGGGGAGCCGGAATGGGACGTCGGTAAATGGGCAACCTGCAACGACCGGAGTTACGCTTTGTGACGGGGATATGATCGAGGTTGGCGCGAGCCGCCTCACCTATCGAGTTTCAAGACCTTAGGACTGGTTCGTGCCAAGGTCAAGGAAGGAAGCGGCCGGGAACGCCTCGTTAAACGGTTTCGCGTAATTCTTCGTGACGAGACGGAACCGCTCTTCGTCACTGTTGTGAAAATCGAACCACCATCCCATGCCGCCGTTCCCGAACACGTCGCCGCTTGCCGCGGCTCCGAGAAGCTTCTGATTTTCGAGAGGGTAGAGGCTGCCGGGGAAAAGTTCGGCTATTCCCTTATGCACGGGGTCACCTTGAAGGATTCCTCGAGCCTCCAGAAGCATTTTCGAGAACGTGTCGGGTCTCTCTTCTTTGGAAAACTCGATCATGCCTTCCAGGCTTTGTCCTAATCGCCTTAGCACCTCGGGAACGGGAGACGGTTCGAGGCGTTGGTCGGTCGAAGCCACGCGTCCGTAGATCGAAATCCTAGAGTGCTCCCTGGGAACGACCACCTCGTTTCGGATCCAATAGAACTGCAAGCCGAAGGTCCCCTCGATCCAAATGCCCTCGGACCGGAATTCGAGATCGTAGCCAAACCAGGCCCTCTTCGCCCCCAGTTTGCGAAGGACTTCGACCCATTCCTGGGGAGTGGAGCGAAGTTTGCGTCCGTTCGGTCCTAACGCATAGAAGACCCATTCCGGTGTTCCGGATAGGGTGGTGACCGGAGGGAAAGGAACGAAGTCCAAGCGGCCAGCGAGGGCCGCGTTGGTGTGGGTCGCAAGGAAGAATGCGGCGTACCTCATTCGGATTGGTTGGCTGTCTGCGCCCGCATTCTAAAGGGGTTTAGGAGGGCCGAGTCATCTCAATTGGAACGACCCACTGGGCGAATTCGGCTTCGGTCAGATATCCAGTCGCCAGAGCCGCTTCCTTCAGCGTCAAGCCTTCCTTGTGCGCTTTCTTCGCGATGTAGGCCGCCTTGTCGTAGCCGATGTGGCGGTTCAAGGCGGTCACCTGCATAAGGTTGGAATCGAGGTTGGCCGCGATCTTTGTGCGGTCGGGTTCGATGCCGACGGCGCAGTTGTCGTTGAAGGCGCTGCAGGCGTCGCCGAGGAGCTGGATGGACGAGAGCACGTTGTGGACCATCACGGGCTTGAAGACGTTGAGTTGGAAGTTGCCTTGGGAGCCTCCGAAGGCGACGGCGGCGTCGTTGCCGAAGACTTGGACCGCGACCATGGTCATCGCCTCGCTCTGGGTGGGGTTCACCTTGCCGGGCATGATGGAGGAGCCGGGTTCGTTTTCGGGGATGACAATTTCGCCGATGCCGTTGCGGGGGCCGGAGGCGAGCCAGCGGACGTCGTTGGCCATCTTCATCAGGGCGCCGGCGAGGGTGCGGAGGGTGGCCGAGGTAGCAACGAGCGCATCGTGGGCGGCGAGGGCGGCGAACTTATTGGCAGCGGAGACGAAGGGGAAGCCGGTCTCCTTGGCGAAGTAGGAGGCGGCGAGGTCGCCGAATTTCGGATGGGCGTTCAGGCCGGTGCCGACGGCGGTACCGCCGATGGCCAGTTCGTAGAGGCCCTGCTCGGCATGGCGAACGCCTTCGAGGCAGAAGTCGATCTGGGCGACCCAGGCGCCAATCTCTTGGCCGAGGGTAATCGGGGTGGCGTCTTGAAGGTGAGTGCGACCGACCTTAACGAGGTCGGAGAACTCGGCCGCCTTCTTGGCCAGGGTCTCGCGGAGTTCGGTGACCCGGGGATAGAGTTGGCGGTGGAGTTCCTCGACGACGGCGATGTGCATCGCGGTGGGGAAGGTGTCGTTGGAAGACTGGCCGCGGTTAACGTGGTCGTTGGGGTGGACCGGTTTCTTGGAGCCCATCTCGCCGCCCGCCATTTCGATGGCGCGGTTCGAGATGACCTCGTTGGCGTTCATGTTGCTCTGGGTGCCCGAGCCGGTCTGAAAGACGACGAGAGGGAAGTGGTCGTTGAGCTTGCCTTCGAGAACTTCCTGGGCGGCGGCGACGACGAGATCGGCGACATCGGCGGGCAGTTCGCCGAGCTCTTTGTTCGCCTGCGCCGCCCCCTTCTTGAGGATGCCCATCGCGCGGACGATAGAAGGGAGCATCTTGAATCGGTCCTGGCCGATGGGGAAGTTCTGGATCGAGCGCTGGGTCTGCGCGCCCCAGTATTTCGAGGACTCAACCTCGACTTGTCCCATCGTGTCCGACTCGATCCGAAAGCTCATATCTCTATTGTGGCGTGGGTGGCCCGACCGAGTTGTCACGGACGTGTGAAGGCTTCGTTCGCCCTTTTGCCGATGGCTATCGCACCGAAACCTTGGAGCCAGGCAGCGTAAAGAAGATCGTGGTGCCCTTGCCCGGTTCCGATTGCGCCTCCATCGTGCCGCCGTGGCGGCGGACGATGCGGCGGCAGTTGGCGAGGCCGATACCGGTGCCGGGGTACTCGATGTCGCGGTGAAGCCGCTCGAAAGGCTCCCAGATTTTGTCGACGTACTGCATGTCGAAGCCGATGCCGTGGTCGCGGACGAAGTAGGTGCCATCGGGCTGTTGGCCCACTTCCACCCTCGGGTCCGCTCCAGGTGCGACGTACTTCCAGGCGTTCTCCAGGAGGTTTAGGACAACCAGACGGAGCATGTCCGGATCGCCGTACGTCGTCATTCCGGGTTGAATTGCCACTTCGCCCGTGCGTGAGGATTGAAGGTCGGTGGCGATCGTTTCGATGAGCGTGGTCAGGTCGATTTCCTTTTCTTTAAGGCCGACCTGTCCGACCCGGGCGAACTGGAGGAGGCTTTCGATGAGATCGGACATCTTCAGGGCGGCCGACTCGATCCGTTTTAGGCGCATGCGGCTATCCGGATCCAGCTTCTCATCCGCATCCTCTACGAGAATTCGGATGTTTCCGACGATGCCCCGCAAAGGCGCCCGGAGGTCATGGGAGACGGAATAGTTAAATCCCGTCAACTCCTCGTTTGCCCGCTGAAGCTGCTCGGTCCTTTCCGCGACTCGGCCCTCCAGGCTGGCGTTCAACTCGCGGATTGCCTCTTCCGATCGTTTGCGTTCGGTGATATCGCGGAGGAAGCCGATGAAGACGGTGCTGTCTTCTCGCCGATGCGCGACGATCGAAGCTTCAACGGCGAGTTCGGAACCGGATTTGGTCAGGGCGTTTAGTTCCAGGCGACGGCCTAAAATCGGCCCCTCCCCGGATTCCAAATAGTGGTGGAGGCCGTTCACGTGGGCTTCGCGAGAGCGTTCCGGAACCAGGACGTTAACGAGCTTTTGACCAAGGACTTCCGATTCCTTCCAGCCGAATAGGGATTCGGCGGTTGGGCTCCAATAGTCGATGGCGCCGTCCTGCCGCATGACGATCAAAGCGTCCAGCGACGAGTCGACGATCAGCTGACGCATCTCTTCGCTCGTTCTTAGTCCGGACTCGGCGACTCTCGCATGTTGCTGAGCGTCGAATTCACGGATTCGAACGGTACGAAATCGATCCCTCGTGACTCCGATGACGAGGGAATAGAAGGTGAAAATAGCGGCGGTGCCTAGGATGTCTCGACCAACGTTTTTCGGGTGGTCTGGCTTGATCGGACCGTATATCGTGGTACTCCCGTACGGCGGGATATTGAAGTGGTGGATAAGCCAGACGTGGCCGACGAGAAGAAGGGTCGTGGCGATGGCTGACCAGAATCCGGTCAACAGGGAAAGACCGACGATGAGAATGAAGTAGAGCCCGCCTAGGTTCGGAATGAAGTGAATGTAGGCGGAGAACAGGTCAATTCCGACGATGGTGAGGAACCCAACAAGAACCCCGGAAAGTTGCCGTTGAAGATCCAGCGGCTTGGGGCGTCGCTTGCCCACTGCCCCCCTAAGCCTTCGGATCTCCTCGGATATTTTCATGGCCCGCTGTTCGTAGCGCGCCTAATTATAGTCCCCAGTACCTCCGACACTTGAGACGCCCGTTTGTCTTACCCTCCAAATCCGGATTCTCTCCAGTTATTTGGCCAGGCCAAGATATGGTCTACGTTTCCGGCGTTGGTCTTCAGAAACTCCTTCATCTTTAAGATCGCGGCGTCCTTTTCGGCCGTCGGCCAATAGGGCTGGAACTTGGGGGCTCCCTTTAAACGGGTGAGGGCTTTCGCCATCGAGTCGCCAATCCGGACGGGAAGCCGCTCCGTCGGGCTTGGGCGGCGGGGGTCCATCAGAACCTCGCGATCTCCACCTATTCCTCCCGACGAACCTTCATGGCGCACGAACAAGGTGCCGTTCTCGTCGACCCAGGTGTCGCCAAAGACGGTCTGGTTTTCGAGGATCTGCACAACGGCTTGTTGAAACTCAGGGATGGCTAGTAACGGCGAGACTGCCATGCTTTCGGCCCAGTTCCAGCCAGGGTGCTCGGTGGCCATAGTCAAGGGACTGTTCTTTGCTCCAGGGGTCAGAAACAGCCGTTGGCCCAGGCCGCGGAAAGCAGGATTCTCTGGTTGGCGGGCGAGGGGTTCGAAGATACGAACCCCTTCACTCCCTCCTTCCATGGCGGGGATATTGGGAAGCCACGTCGCGTACTCCGTCCAACCAGTCGTGTCGCCGAGTTCGGCCCGCCTTTCGAGGGCCTGGATGAAGATGATGGCCGTCTGGCTGAGGGATTGGCTGTAGCCGTTTGGCTCGATGGCCATCGCCATCGTTCGGTTAGTGGTGTCCCGCAAGACCGCCTTCGCGGCAGGGCCGTCCCACTGCGACAGGAGGAGGGCGAGACGAAGGCCATCGGCGCAGGCATACCAGTCGCTACTGGAGAGCGTTGGACCGTCGCCGCAGAGTTGGCGGGCACGCTTGGTGAGGAGATCGCTTAATGAGGGATTGGAATGTCCCACAACGTCCATCGCCTTCAAGGGTTTGGGCGCGACGTTTATGTTCTTCCTCAGTGGGTACCCGCCGTTGAATAGGCGGTTCGCGGCATCCATCCATCGACGCTGGCCGGCGGAGTCGTCTTCTAAGATGCGGAACCAGCGTTCGGCCGGGGCCAGATCGCGGTTCTCGGCCCAGAATTTCCGAAGGCCGGCCACGTCGATTTTCTCTCCGTAAGAGGCGCTGTAAACGGTGGTATCCGCAATGCCTAGGAAGGCGGCGTAGGCGGCGGCTCGAACGGGGATGAGGTTGCGGGTAGGGAAGAAATCGCGGTGGTAGCTCACCGAGCGCGTGAGGCGCGTGTCCTTCTCGATCGCGTCGAGCAGCGGTTCTGCGGCGGGTTTACCGATTTGGATCAGGGCGGCGACAATGGGGTCGTCGGCGGTATTCACGCCTCCTGGCTGGCCCCATTGGCGTGCGCTGACTTCGTCGAGTCGGTCGATGAGAACCGAAACCGGCTGCTTCGCCAGTTCCTTTGGGTCAAGCACCGGACGGCGGGGCTGGCAGAGGCGCCGTTCGGTGTCGGCCAGCAGTTCCGGTAGGACGTTCAGATAGGGGAACTGTTCGGTGGTCGTGACTGGGTTGCCGTTCGGACCGGCGACGAGTTTCGTTCCGGTCTGCTCTAACGCCCGCATTTCGAAGTCGGGCCGAAACCGCTGAACCATGCGCGCGGCTCGGAGGGCGATGAGGTCGTCTCCCACCATGTGAGCGGTGACTGCTTGATCGAAAAGGCGGGAGATGAAGCCGTTATCGCCCATTGGCCGGATGGCGGGTTTGTTTGCGAGTTGTTCGGCGAGTGTTTTCTCCCCGGCGATGAGAAGCAGTCCCAAAGTATCAGGCGTGGCCGACGCACCGAACGGCCATTGCGGAACGGTCCCTCTTGGAACTTCACGAAAAGCGTCGGAAACGGGCACGGGTTCGCCAATTTCGATGACGTTGCGAACCAGGCCATCGAGGGTTACGATTCGAGCCGGCGTTTTGCCTTTGGCGGGAAACGTCCAGCCAACCGTCTCAGAGGGTTGGTTTGGCATCCCCATAGAGTTGGGATATTGACCTTTGCTTTCCGGAATGTGCCGCCGCGGGGGTCGCCCATTCCGTGTTTCAGGAGAAAGACCCCATTGTCTACGATCTCCTTTGAGAGACTCGTCGCAGGCGGGGTCCAGGGTTTTGGCACGGGAAGATCCACATTTGGCAATGGCAAATTGGAGTTGTCTTTCTGCATGACCCCTCCTGCGACAACAATGATTGCGGACCAGTAACCTACCGCCTTCAACGCCATATTAATCTGTCTGACGGCTCAGCTTTACGAAGGCTGCGTCAAAGTTAGCGGCGAAGGAGAATCCCGGCGTCGCGAAGGGCTTTTCGCCACTTGGTGTGGACGTAGCGATTCACCCGGAAAAGGCTCTTGCCCATCGGCGATTGAATCTCGCCAAAGGCTAACGCATAGAGCCCGGATGCGGCCACGGCTTGTTCGGCGCGATCGTCGACGGCGCCATCCGGATAGGCCAGGTAACGGATGGGATGGCGGAGATGGCGCTCCAACGCGGCTTTCGAATCGCGAAGCTCTCGATCGATTTCGTCGTCGGACAACGTTGGCAGATCTCGGTGGGTAACGGTCTGGCTGGCGAAAGTCACGAGGCCCTCCCGGTCAAGTCGCTCAATCTCGGGCCAACTCATCTTTGGCCGGCCTATTTTCGATCCTACGAAACCGGTGTGAACGAACATGGCGACCGGTATCCGAAGGGACTTCAGGATGGGATAGGCGTGGTCGAGGAAACCGTGGTAGTTATCCGCGAAGGTCAGGGCGACGGCGTGCGGAGGGAGGGGGCCGCCGTGAAGGAACGATTCGACTTGGGACAGAGAGACGAAATGGACGCCGGACCGGCTCATCGCTCCGATCTGGGAACGGAATTCTGCGGGGGTGCAATCGAACCAGACGGACTTCTTTGGGGTGACGTCGTGGTAGGTCAGCGCCACGCATTTGAGATTCGGCTTGATGAGGAGAAGACCAAAAACCGCGGTCAGCATCAGATTTCGTGGTTTGCGCCTGTGCCGAACTGCCTTTTCGATCACAAAATATCCGTTCTCAAAAAAACGGACTCGTATTCCCCCGAAGGTATCGTAGGGTTAATGGTGGGCGGTGAGGGATTCGAACCCACGGCCACCTCGGTGTAAACGAGGCGCTCTACCACTGAGCTAACCGCCCGGTGAAAGGATACCGCCTCCCGACGAGAGATTTAAGGATGACTCGACGACTCTTCGCCTTACTGCCATGGATGGCGGTAGTGGGCGCGGCGTACGGCCAAAGCCGTGCTGCCGACGTGCTCTACTCTTTCCGTGAGTCCACCCCCGTCCGCGCGTTCCGCGTGGGCGACGAGTGCTTCGTGCCGATCGATGCGGCCACCTACTGGGACTGGAAGGCGGAACGCAAAGGCAGCGTGGCGAAAGTCGACGCGGAAGGCAAGACCATCTCGGTCCCGGTTCGCACGGTAGGTGGACGGGATTGCATCGCGTTCCGCAAAGCCATCGAACTGTTGGGCGGCGGAACGGAATGGGTTGCGACGACGGACACCCTTCGCGTCTTTGCCCCCCTTAAGAAGCTGACGGTGGCGGATGGCAAGATCTCGCTGGCGGCGCCTCTGTCCATCAAGGCGAACGGTTTCACCCTGTCTTCGCCCAACCGTGCGGTGATCGATCTGCAAGGCGCGCGTCTCGATAAGGACACCAAGCTTGACCTGCCGGAGGGCATGCGGGCGACGCAATTTCGCGATAACGTCGTTCGTCTCATCGTCGAGGTGCCTTTCGTGCCGATGACCCCGACGCTCGGCGACAAGCCGACGCGGGAACTGAGTTTTGAAGTTAAACCGGCGGATCTGCCGGTTCAGGCCGATCCGCCAAAGACCGATCCGGTCAAAACGGATCCGCCGGTTCTTGCGCCGCCGACCGATCCGAATTTCCCGACGATGGTGCCGCCGATTGCGGACGTTACAGGACCCGTGAACGTGGTTCTGCTTTCGGATACGGACAGCAGGACGGTGATTCAGCTTCCGCTGGCAGGCCGGATTCATGGCCCGGCGACCTTTGCGAAGCTCGACCCTTCCACGTTGGAGGTCACGCTGCCGTTCGTTCAAGGATTCCTGGCCGACGGCTTCGTTTCTCCGACGTTGGCGGTTACATCTTTTGAGTCGGTTCGTCGAGGTACGGATACGGTCTTGACGTTGCACCTTGCCCGGCCAATGGGGGCGGAAGTTTCGAGCTCGCCGGACGGAGTGCGAATCAGCTTGGTCAAGCCGCTTGTCACGGGCAAGCTGGCCGGGAAAGTAGTTATTGTCGACCCAGGTCACGGTGGGAGCGATTCCGGCGCGAAGGGCGGCGGGGCGATGGAGAAAGACTTGACCCTTGAAGTGGGCAAGTTGCTCACCGAGGAGCTCACGAAGGCCGGTGCGACGGTCATCATGACCCGCAAGACGGACGTCTTCATTCCGCTCGCCATCCGGAGCGACATCTCAAATCGGAACCACGCGGACCTGTATATCTCGGTCCACATTAACTCGACCGGTGGGTCTGGCTCGCAAAGCGGGACGATCTCGTTCCATCATAAGGGCAACGAGGTCGGCAAGTTGATGGCCGAGTGTATTCAGGCGGAAATGGCGAAGGTGAACAAGATGCCCAATATCGGGGTCTGGTCGGATGGGCGCATCTATCAGAGCGGTTTCTCCGTACTTCGTCTAACAAAGCAGCCGGCCGCGGTTCTCTTGGAACTCGGCTTTATCAATCACCCTCGTGACCGAGCCCGTATGTCGACCGTAGATTTCAAAACGCAGATTGCCGCCGCTATCGTTCGTGGCGTTCGCAACTTCCTGGGAGACTCCGCCGAATGAGTAGCCAGAAAGCCGCGATCGTCCTTGTTCTGGCGGGAACCCTTGGCGTAGGCGCGTTGGCGTTCTATGTGAAGAACACGCCGAACGCGAGCCATGTGCCGGATGAGATTCGGGTAGTCGACAGCAGCAAGCATCCGAAACCTCCCAAGTCTCAGTCGAAACCGGAGGCGACAGTCACCACGACTTCGACCACGGTTCGGATTCCGGTCTTCGGCGACGACATCTCCGACATGGCCCTCGCCAAAGAGGAGACTCAGGTTCCCGCCGGCGGCGATGCGATGAAGTTCGTTGCCCAGAAGATCGTGGAAGCGGCGCATATCGACGGCGCGCGTGTGCTTGGTGTGGACGTTCGTGACCACGTGGCGATCGTGAACTACAACGAGGCGGTCGGCAAGGGAATGGGAAGCATGGAGGAAGGCGGATTTCTCCGGGCGCTTCAGGTTGGCTTTGGACAGTTCACCCAGATCGATAAAGTGACGGTGGAGAAGGAAGGTCAGCCGTTGACCTCGGGCCACGTGGATCTCAGTGAACCCCTCCCGGTGGTTCGCCCCGGCGCTACTTCGTCGGAGGGATCGGACTCCAAGCCCGTCGAACCGTAAGTCCAATCACCGCGAGGCCGCAAAGGCCCCAAATGATCGACCAGACCGGAGCCGGGATCAGTGTCGACTGTTGCATGAGGGTGGCGTCGCTGTGCGTTTCGCTCATCGTGGTGATCTGGAGCAGTTCGAAGAGCGACCTTAGGGCGTTCAGGCCTTGTTGGAGGCCGGTGAGGGCGGCGGTGAACGTGAGCCACGCCCCGTTCAGATACTTCGAGGCAGCGAAGAGGGCGACGGTCCAGAGAATGCCGCTGAACACGCCCACGACGTCTCCGCGGACGAACAGGAGCATGCTGAGGGCCAGGGCAATGCTGGTGATGCGAAGCGCCCACCGCGCGCCTTTCTCGGTTCGCATCGCGTAGACGATTCCGGCTCCGGCGGCGGCCGACCCTAAATAGCCGGCGCTCGCTACGATTGGCAAGATGCCGCCGGCGACAGGGGTTATACCGGAGGTGTCGGCATTCACGCGAATGTATTCCGGGGTTCCGCCGGTGAGTAACGCCGCGAGGGCATGCGACAGTTCGTGGAGATGCGTGTTCAGGAGGCCCAACGGAAGCAGGAGCATCTGAACCGGGACCAGAAAGAAGCCGAGGAGGCTTACGATTCCGGCGAGGAGCAGAGCCGTCTGGTGGGGGCGCACATCTTACTATAACGTTGGTGGAGAGTTCGATAGGACGGATGGGTCCCATTCGGCCTATTCGGCGGGCTGTCTTAACGGGATCTCCCTTACTTCTTGGCGGCAATGCCCCGGGGGCTAAGGTTAAAAGGAGCGAAAGGTGTCGACGTCTTTGATCCCCAGGGCATTGTCACCAAGAAAGAGATTCGGCTCTACTTTCTAAGGAACACAAACAAAAAGGCCCCCCAAACGAACGCGCTTCAAGAATGCGCGACCGTACGAAGGCCTATGGGTTGAATCGATCCAGACCATCCTTACCGAGCATGGATGGGGACGGCCTGGATCGATCGGTTCGGTTTAGGCCGCTCGGCGGCGCTTCTCCTGAACCCGGGGTTGGAACTTTGCCTGGTGAGGCTCGGCGACGAACGTTTCGATTCCCTCGAGAACGTGTTGAAGGCGGACGGTTTGGTGCATCGCACGGTCGGAGTCATCCGCCGCAATGGACCAGATCATGGTGGCCCCTTGGGCGATCAGGGCGTCCTTCACGTCGCTCAGGGCCATTACCGTCTCGGCGTCCATCCGCCGGGCCCGGGAATGGTCGAGCAGAACCTCAAAGGGCCCCTCAGCCATTTGAGAAAGTAGCTCAATCAGTTCATCTCCAAATACCCGCACCTCATCGGCGGTGACCCGCCCTCCGAGACTTGCTTCGACGACGCCTTCATTTTCGTACAGACTTACCAGATACATCTTTTGTGGGCCTCCGCCCTCTCTTGCAAAGAGGGTGTTCCGCCCATGACCTTGGTACTGACCAGGTAATCCCTTCGGTACGGTCCAAACCCCGTATGCCTTACAGAACCGGCTTTTATCGAGCGGCTCCGGGGAGGGTGAAGAGATAGGGTATTTGAGACTAAAGACCCAGTCGGAAGGTCCTTTGTTAAGCCTGGGACCGGGACTTTCGGGAACTCCTTGAATCCCTTGTCGTCGCAACCCGTCCTCTTTCGCATGAGCCCAAAAGGGAAGTATTCAGAGATGAAATCTAGAGCCGTTGCTGTCGGAATCGCCGCTGGCCTGGTCAGTGCCATGGCGATCCTGACGCTCTCGCACACTCCGGCGGAGGCTCGCCGGATGGTGTTGGAGAGGCCAGCGGAACCTTCGCCGGTCGTTGCGCGGATCGCAGAGTCGGCGTCGGTCGACCCGGTAAAGGCACGGTCGGAAATGCTGGGCGTCTATCATCGGGACGCGCTCCAAACGGCTGCGGACTATCGTACTGCCGCGAAGCTTTTCGAGAAGTCGGACGATCAGTCGGATATTCTGCTTGCCCACGACTTCGCCCTGGCGAGTCTTGCCCTAGGCGACGGAGAGTCGAAGCCGATCATTGCGCGAACGGAGGATCGGCTTTTCGAGGCCGCCGGCTTGGGCGAGCGGTATGGAACTCTCGGCGGCAAGGCGCTGCCTTTGACGGAGAATCACCGCCAACTATTCAAGGAAAATCCGCTGCTGATGTCGGTCTCGGTGCGGCCGAACTCGAAGCCCGCCGGGTAAAAGCCCTTTGTGATCGCCGCCGTTACCTTCGCCGTCGCCTTACAGGGGGCTCGCTGGACCGACCCGCGAGTCCCCATGCCCAAGCCTTGGCAGGAGCCCGGCTACCTCAAGGTGGCCTGGATTCAATCGCCGAACTTTGGCAAGCGGCCGAAGAGCGCAGTGGTCGATACGATCGTCGTTCACTCGACGGTGATTCCGACGCTCGAGACCACGACCGCGGCATTTCAGCGCGGCGAAGATGTGAACCCCAACGCGGTGAGCTCCCATTTCACCATCGGGAAGGACGGGAGCATCGTGATGAACGTCAGTTCGTTTGCCCGGGCTTGGCACGCGGGAACAAGTGTGGATTCGTCGGGCCGGAAGGGCGCGAACGACTACTCGATCGGGATCGAGCTTGTGAACCTGAACGACGGTAAGGATCCGTACCCAGAGGCCCAGTTGCAGGCGCTCCGAGGGGTGATCGCCGAGATGTGCCGGCGGTTTCCGATCAAGCAGTTGGTGAGCCACGAGTACATCGCGCAGCCGCCGGGGCGGAAGAACGATCCGAAGGCGTTTCCTTGGGAACGTTTGAAGGATTTCGGGATCCCGATTTTTATCGGCGAGCACAAGGTGAGTTAGCGGTTGGCAGATGCTGCTAACCGCTAACCGCTAATGTTGCGAAGGCCTGCTCCAGATCTTTCTGGAGGTCCTTTGGATCTTCGAGTCCGGTGAATAGGCGAATCGCCACCCGATTTCCGTCGATGGTCTTGACGGGCATGGAGAGGGCGAGGCTTTCGTGGCCGCCCCAACTCACGCCTTTTCCGAAGAAACGCAGCGCGTTGACAAATCGGTTGGCCGTTTCCAAGGACTGGTCCTCGAGTTCGAGCGAGAAAAGTCCTCCGGTCCCGGAGAAAAGCTTCTCGACGAGTTCGCGTTGGGGATAGCTGCTGAGTCCCAGGTGATGCACCCGGGCGACCTCTGGGCGGGTCTCCAGCCAAGCGGCAAGGGTATTCGCGGTGGCTTCGTGCCGTTTGATGCGGAGGGGGAGCGTGCGGAGTCCGCGCACGACCAGCCAGGCCACAAACGGGGCAGCGGAACCGAAGGCGTTGATCTCGCTACGGACAAGGCTGTCCATCCGCTTGGCGTCGGTACAGATCGCGCCCGCGATGAGGTCGCTGTGGCCGCCCATGTACTTCGAAACAGAGTGGCAGACGATGTCCACGCCGTGCTTCATCGGATTGAAGTGGATGGGCGTGTTGTAGGTGTTGTCGAACATCGTGGTGATGCCGCGCTGCCGCGCCTCGGCGGTGACACCATCGACATCCTGCATGCGCATCATGATCGACGACGGAGCCTCCATGTAGATGAGGGAGGTCTCGGGGCGGATGGCGTCGATGAAGTCCTCTTTCCGCCGGCCATCGACCAGGGTGTGCGTCACGCCGAAGCGGGCGAGCATGTCGCTAAGCAGGTGGCGGACCGGAAAGTAGGCGGTATCGGGGAGGACGACGTGGGAGCCGGCGGAGGTGTTGGCGATGATCGGGATGCTGAGGGCAGATGCGCCGCATCCGACGAGCTTGCAGGCGTCGGCGCCCTCAAGATTGGCGATCTTCTGCTCGGCCAGGTTGAGGGTCGGGTTACTCGACTTGCTGTAGCTGTGGGGCGCCGATCCCGGGTTGTGGGACATCGCATCGAACAGCCCCTCGACGGTGTCGAAGAGGAAGAGCGAGTTCTGAAAAATGGGCTGCACAACGGCGCCCTCGATCGTCTGCTCTTCTCCGAGGTGGACGAGGCGGGTGTCGATGCCCAGCGCGTCGTCGCCATGAGGGTCCATCGAGTTAAAGGGTGGCCGATTTGCGGCACGTTCTGCCGTACGATGAGGAGGTGAAGATCCTCGTCTGCGGCAAAAACGAAGGGGAAACGCAGGAAATCCTTGAGGACCTTGCAAAGTTAGGCCACGGGGTGGTTTTGGTTAACGAGGAGTTGGAGGCTTTGCGTCGCGTGCGGACAGAATGGTTCGACTGCCTGATCCTTGATTGGGACGCGATGGGTTTGACGCCGCTAAAGGCGGTGCGTGGGGCGCCTTGGTCGGAGGACGTCCTGGCGATCCTTCTTCAATCCAACGTCGATGAGCCCTCGATCTTCGAGGGATACCACTTTGGGGCGGATATGGTGCTTACGAAGCCATTCAATCCGCATGAACTCGTGACGTTCACCTTCCGACGTTGACAGTCCAACCGGTTCGTGGTAGGATGCCTATTGCGTCCGCGCGTTGTCGACGGAGCGATCGGAAAACCTATGCCCCTGAAAGTTTTGGTCTGTGACGACGAGCGGCACATCGTCCGCCTGATCCAGGTGAACCTGGAGCGCCAGGGCTACACGGTTGTAACGGCCTTTGACGGTAAGGAGGGCTTGGAGAAGATTCGCTCCGAAAAGCCAAACCTTTGCGTCTTAGACGTCATGATGCCGTACATGGACGGCTTCGAGGTCCTTAAGGCCCTCCGCCGCGAGCCCGAGACGGAGAACCTCCCCGTCATCATGCTAACCGCGAAAGCGCAGGACAAGGACGTGTTCGAGGGCTATCACTATGGCGCCGACATGTACCTCACGAAGCCCTTCAACCCGATGGAGCTCGTGACCTTCGTTAAGCGCATCGCCGCCGGTCAAGATGACACGGGCGGACCGAAGCGTTACGATATCTAAAAAGCCTTAGGCGTTAAGCCTTAAGAGAGAGGACGCGGTCAATGAGACCGCGTCCTCTTTTTGCGTTGTCAGGGTCATGGAGTACCCATACACTTAGGTTCATGCCAGGTTTTTGGCTCGCAAAATTGCGAATAATTTTTGGCCCCTTGCCAAGAATACGAATTCTCGTGATATAGTGTCGATGTGAATTCGTATTCACGCCCCGCGATGCAGCGAGGTCGTAACCAATGAGGGTCACGCAGCAAGATATAGCCCGAATCGCGAACGTGTCGCAAGCCACGGTTTCGCGGGTTCTTGCCGGTGATGAAAAGGTCGAGCCGAACATCCGCGATCGCGTGATGGAAGCGGTCGAGCGCAAGAACTATAAGCCCGATGTACGGGCGCGTTCTCTTCGCGGCGCCGGAACCGGGCTGATTGGTCTGGTTGTCAACCGGCCGCCCGGTGGACTAGCCAACGACCCGTTCTTCGCTCGCCTAACCGCCGAGATCATGGACTACCTTTCGGGGCGTCCCTATCATCTCTGCCTCGAAGGCGTCGGCCAGCCGGGAGATCAGTCGGCCATTTACGACGAAATGCTCCGTACCCGCCGGGTGGACGGTCTGATCCTCGTGGAGAGCGAAGCCCGCGACCAGCGCATTGCTCGTCTCCGGAAAGACAATTTCCCCTTCGTCTTGCTCGGCAACCCGCTCGCCAGCGAGGACGTCCACAGCGTGGACAACGACAACGTCCATGCCGCCGAAGTCGCAACCTCTCACCTGCTCGATGGCGGATTCCGCCGCGTCGGCTTCCTGGGCACCCGCCGAGGGGTGACGGTCTCGGACGATCGAATCGCCGGCTATCAGCGCGCGGTGCGTGGCCGGCAGGAAGATCACCTCATTTGGCACGCCGATTTCGGCTCGGATGCCGCCCGCGCGGCCGCCCGAAAGATTCTCTCCTCTCCGGATCGTCCGGACGCGCTGGTGGTTCTGGACGACTTCATGGCGATGGGAGTTGTGCTTGCGGCCCGGGAACTCGGGCTTCGCATTCCGAGCGATCTCGGCATGGTCGCCTTCAACGACTCAAACCTTTGCGATCTGCTGGAAGGCGGACTGACCTCTGTGAGCCTGAACATCGATTCGATGGTCCGCTCGGCGGGAGATGCGCTCCTCGCGATCGTGGAGGGCCGGCCGGAACAGGCGCCGGTTCGAACGATCGTGCCTTGCGAGTTACGTGTGCGGGGCTCTTCGGTTCGAGAAGGAGTGACGAAATGATTCTTGCGCTTGCCGCAATGCAGGCGGTCGATCAGGCCTTTACCTACGTGGCCGATGCGCCCTTGAAAACGGTGTCGGTCGCCGGGACCTTCAACAACTGGGACAAGAACGCCCGCCCGATGACCTTAGGCCCGGATGGGCGAACGTGGACAACCAGCCTCTCGTTGCCCTACGGAAAGCTTCAGTACAAATTCGTTCTCGATGGCGATCGATGGATCGTGGACCCGAAAGGGAAGACCATCTCGGACGGGAACGGCAACGAGAACAGCGAGCTGCTGGTCTTGCCCTCCGACTACTCCGCGCCGGCCATGCCCCGGGACGGAAGAATCACCTCCAGCGCCCTCGCCCATACGCCCGGTCTGCCCGACGCCAATGTCGATCGCGGCCGCCTCACGCTTCGGTTGCGGGTGCGGCCGAATGACGTGGCGGCGGTCGAGGTCCGTCCGGACGGCCAAGCCGCAACGCGGATGCGCCGGGTCGCCGGCGACGACGTTTACGAGACCTACGTCGCCACCATTCCGGCCGCCAAGTTGCGGTATCGGTTCGCGCTAAACGACGGTCAGAGTTGGCGCGCCTACGCCGCCGATGGCCTCGACGGCAAAGCGGCTTTCAATTTCGACCCTTCCACCGCCAAGCGGATCCTCGTTCCTTCCTGGCCGGAAGGCGGTGTGGTCTACCAAATCTTCCCGGACCGGTTTGCGAACGGGGACAAGAGCAACGATCGTCCCGATACGGTGGCCTGGGACGCCAAGCCAACGTACGGAAGCCGCCTCGGCGGCGACGTGGCGGGGATTCGCCAGCACCTTTCCTATTTGGCTTCGCTCGGCGTTCGGACCACCTACTTCACTCCCGTCTTCGATTCACCCAGCAACCATCGCTACGA
>FTBF01000110.1_pt1 | contig 18032 bp, 12 predicted proteins | sample 1639301 | NCBI WGS metagenome assembly FTBF01 (sample SAMEA3914864, study PRJEB12502) | metagenome | biome: forest; material: soil | place: USA | collected 2012-03-12 | depth 0.3 m
ATCGGCGGGTCCCAGATCTGTCCTCGGACGACCTCCGGGTCATCGGATAACCCCGTTTCTCCGAGCCCGCTCGCGCTTGCCAGCGCAAGGGTCTCCTCCACCGACGCCCCGAGGGCGTAACCTACGGAATGAAGCATCTCGGACGAAGGCGCGGCATCGCCCACCTCCCACTTCGACACGGCAGACTGCGACACTCCCAGTTGGCGAGCTAGGTCGGCCTGGGCGATTCCCCGGCGCTCCCGCATGACTCTCAGGACCATGCCCACGTCCACCCGCGGCCCTATCCGCGAATCCGCCAACGCGAGGCGTGCCTGCTGAGGGTCGGCAAGGTTGAGCAACCTGACCTTGGTCCGCGGCTCTGCCGCCAGCGCATCCAGCAGCCGGGCCAGCGCCGGGCCGCGCGGACGGCGGTTTCCATTCTCCCAGGAGGACAGCGCGGCCTTAGACGCCCCGCACCGTTTGCCCACCTCATCCAGCCCCAGCCCCCGCTGCAGGCGTAAGCTCCGCAACGCCGTCCCAAGTTCGGTTTCGGGGCAAAACGTCACGACAAGATTATCCCATGGATGAGTACCTGCCGAACCTGAACCGAGGGCGAAAGTACGGAGCAAATGGAAGAAGAAGCTCCCGTTTTCGGGGCGAATCGATGCTTCGAGAACGTCATCCTAGCGAGCTTTTTTCAATCCTCCCCGCCTGTTCTTTTTCGTAACGTCCGGTCAAGTCAGAAAGCCCTTACTGATGGCCACCCTTCGAGGCATCCGAGGAGGCCAGAAGAAAGCTTTCCGATCATCCCATCCCGTCACTTTTTCGTCATTTTCCGCGGTTACCATGCAGAAGGATCACGCTGGAAACCGCGTCACTTCGCAGGACGGAACGGCGCCGTCCATCGGGGTTCACCCTCATCGAATTGATGGTGGTGATCGCGATCATTGCCGTGCTGGCCGCGATTCTCTTTCCGGCTGTGGACCAATTTGCTGGAGAACGCGGTCCGGCACACGCCGCCCGATGGGATGGTCAAGGTGTCCGCGATGGTCGATGCGATGCACGTCACCGTTACGGTAGCGGATACCGGCGAAGGCATTGCGCCAGAGCATCTACCGCACCTCGGTGAGCGGTTCTACAGGGTCGACGCGGCTCGATCCGGCGACACGGGCGGCACCGGCCTGGGTCTGGCGATCTGCCGAAGCATCGCCGAGGCGCACGGGGGCCGGATGACCATCGAGAGCAAGATCGGCGAAGGCACGGTGGTTTGGATCCGACTGCTTCTTTGCTCCCCGAAGACGTGACCGTCGTTGCACCGGGTGGCAGACGGCAAGAGCACCTTTTCGAAAAACGAAAAGGTGCCCATGTCCTTGACGAAGCGCCACCTACATCGACTTCAGATAAGCCAGCAGATCGTACTTTTGGTTGTCCGTGAGCGTTGATCCGTAGATGTGACCCTTGTTCGAGTTGCCCGGCGCCGTCGTGTCGAACAGGACCCCTCCGCCGCTCGCATCGGAAACGTAGCCAACTTTGACCGGATCGTAGACAAGCGATCCGACGTAGAACGTGGCTTCCCTTGCCTCCGGCCACAGAAGTTCGTACAGATTCGGGATGGAACCGTTGTGGAGATACGGGGCGGTGGCCCAGATGCCATTCATCGATCGGGACTCGTAACCCGCCGTCGTGGGGTCGAACGGAATGGCCGTTAGGTTAGGCGGTAGCTTCGTCTTTGCGGTCATCGAGTAGGAGGCCATGACCCGCTGGGTGATCTCGGCTTTGACCTGTTTCTTTGCCGCGGCTACCTGCGATTTCGAAGCCGATCCCGGCGCAACGTGGAAGAGTTGATCCAGCAGATATTCCAGGTATGCCTGGAGCACCGTTCCTTTCTCTCCGATCAGTTCGCCCGCCACGACGTAGCCCACCAACTGGGTTCCTGGGAGGGGCGAGGTGACCGGCCCGCCGAGCGGGGTTTCTTGCAGGATGCCCGTCTCGGAAAGCGCCGTATGGATGAGTTTCGTGTTGTTCTCGTCCGTATTCAAGTCCGGCAGCAGGGGCGTCGGCGCCACTTTACCAATGTGGTATTTCGGCGCTAAGTCCTGATGGCATCCGCCGGCCTGGCACGTGCGTTTGAAGAGATCTTTGCCCCGCAACACCGCGGCATGATTCGGCGCGGGAAAAACGTCGGACCATTTTGGCGAGGTTAGGCTGCTTACGTATCCATCGATCCGGCCGAGCCCCGCCACGTCCACGCTGGATGGATAGCCGCTCAGCGACGCCTTCGGCTTCACCACAACCTGGGCAAAGACTCCGCTGACCTCGCCGGCGTTTCGGGCGAGACGATCCAGCCAGGTCGTATTTGGCAACTGGCCGAACCACTGAATCTGATCCTGCCGGTCCGTGTACCAAATGAACGGGAAGTCCACCGGCGCGTCCAGCTTTGCCGGAGGAGCTTGGGGGCTCTTGATATCGTAGACGCAGACCCGATTGATAATCGCCCCGAAGCAGTCGAGCCGTCCCGGCCCGCTGGGGTTTGGCGGCAGATAGAGGGGGAAAATCTTGTTCATCTGCCGGGTGTAGTTCTGGAAGCGCGCCTCGATCTCCGCCACTGACTTGCCGTCACCCGCCTTGAAGGCCTTCTCGGCAAGTGCCCGCAGGCGTGCCGGATCGTCGTTTGTCGCCTGGATCGACGCCTGGAGCTTGGTCAAGAACGTCGCGACATCGAATTTGGCCGGCGCGCCGTCGATGATAATTCTTCCCTGCTTGCTGGCGTTCGAGCTTGGTTTGGGGATGAGGGCTCCGGTATGGCATGCGGCGCAGGTAAATCCCAACCAATGCTTCTCGGTAATCCCGCCCAGCGTCCGGCTCTCTTCTTGCCGCGCAAAGCCGATCGGGAGATAATCCGGGTTGTGGTTCTTGACCCCGGGGGTCCAGTTGTCGTAAAGCACGCCAAACTGCCTCAGATCGTTCTTGAGCAAGGTCACTCCGTCCGGCTCGGTAAGATTCAAGAACCAGTAGTAAGGGACGAGTTCCGAACCTTGGGGCGCGTAGTGAAACCTCTCGCTCGTTCCACTTGACCAGCCTTGGGGCAGGAATTTCACCGACGACTGAGGCACGGGCGATCCGGTGCCTTTTGTGACTTGGCCTGGGCTGGCGAGCATCGCCATTCCGAACGGGGTTGAGGACAGAAGAAAGATCAGACCCTTGTAGATTGGTTGCATGGTGTCGCCGCAGTACCCTTACTTTATACGACACATTACCGTTACTTGATATGACCAGTAAGGTTACATGTTAAAGCCTATCTAATCTATTTCCGGAGAACTGAGAAGCGGTTGCTTAGCTTGGAATTCCTCGCCTCCCCGGTTAGGGGAGGCGACGGGAGAATCTTAGTCCTTGTACCGGTCGTGGAACGTCATCCAGCTCATAGGGCCGTTCTCATTGCGGCCCTTTGGCGTGAGGTCCAGGTAGTTGTGAGCGCCGATCAGGAGGTCGAGGCCGCGTTCGTAGGTTGAATAGGTGCGGTAGATATTGCCTTCGGCGTCCTTCGTGAAAACGGTCAGGCCCGGCTGCTCAGTGCCTCGCAACTTCTGCATCTTGAAGTTGAACCAGACCGGCCCCTTTTCTAAATCCTCCTTGCGGAACGAGACGCCGAAATCGTAGTTGAAGCTGTTGGCATTCGACGAGACCCAGCGGAAGGTCCAGCCCATTCGCTTTTTGAAAGCTTGAAAATCGGCGGAAGGGCCGCGAGACACCACGGCGTACGCCACGTCGTTATGCTCGAAGTGCTGCCGGGCGCTATCGACGTGGTCGCAGACGAACGAACAGCCGGGGCATCCATCCTTATCGCCCGGGGCGTACATGAAGTGGTACACGATCAGCTGGCTGCGGCCGTTGAACAGGTCGGACAGGCTGACCGGCCCTTCGGGGCTTTCGAAGACATAGTCGGTCTCGACTTTCACCCACGGCAGTTCGCGGCGGGCCGCGTTCAGCTCTTCCCGGGCGCGGGTGAACTCTTTCTCCCGCTTCAAGAACTCGCTGCCGGCGGCAAGCCATTGCTCGGGGGACACGACCTGGTGTTGGACGGGGGTTTCGGTGGTCATTTTCTCTTTCCGTTATTCGGAAGTAATCTCTTTCGCTACTACTTCCCGAAGCGACGAGCACTCAACCCGTCTTGTTTTCATACTACGGCCACCAATCCCGCCGACACCTGATCGCCAGTGCTCTTTTCCCCTTCCCTACTTGAACTCGGTGAGGATCACGTGAATGTCCTGGTTCCCGACGTTACGGAGCGTGTGCGGCGGGAGCGGTGCCGCATAAATGGCCGTGCCGGGCCGGGGCGGGTTCGCGAGGTCCTTGCTTTGAAACATGACATTTCCCTTGTCGTCGAACCGGATACAGTCGCTCCAACTGATGATATAGAGGACCCCGCTCCAGATATGGGTATGAACCTTAGTCTCCTCTCCGGGCCGGATGAGAGTTTCGAGGACGCGGATCTTGTCGTCTTCGAGGAGAACCTTGTGATGTTCGGGGGCGGCGGCTACGGCGTCAAGTTGCGGGTTGTCTCGGTCACGGGTTCAGAATAGGGGCGGATCATTGGGCCGTAAGGTGGACGGCCCGGTAAGATCACAACGGTTTACCGACCCCGGAAGGGCCGCGGATGAGAGCGCCTTCATTCTCTACCCAGTTCAAATTTGAAGGTCGTCTTCCTCGACACCTCCTAGGTTGGTGGTGTATCTCGTCTTCCCTCTCATCCTACGGCCACCCTTCCGCTCATCGTCTGATCGCCCGTGCTCATTGTTGGACCTCCTTCCAGGCCGGGACGACGCGGATGTCCCCACCGTAACTAAGAGCTACCCGGCAGGCCAGCTATTGCCGGCTTCCTCGAAGCCAATCAGTTTCCTGAACTCCTCATCCTCATTTCTCTCTTCGCACACCAGCGGATCGCAGGAGAGAAAAGTGACCCCGCCGTCGACATGCGTCACCGACCGAACACGCCAGGTCGAGGTTTTATAGCTCGATACGGTGCTCGGTATCTCAAGCATCTCACCCTTCCGAGGACAAAAAGTCAATTCCACCACCGCAACTTGCTCCGATGGTCGCGCCTGTAAGGCGATCATAAACAGTTCCAAAGTCTTCGCCATGAATTGATCCGTACTTCTAAACTAGCTTTCGTAGGTCGGCCGTCGCCCTTTCAAGTGATCAAGCCGCACCGAAGATATTGTCGGTACAACGCATTACACCGTTCTTGCATGATATTGCTTTATTTGCCGCTTGACCAAGGCGGTAATTACATGGGTTACCAGTACGGGCCACAGCTGCCTAACCGGGCCTACGGGATTGCCTCTACGGACCGACGATCGTTGCCGGGCGCTTTCGCGGCCCCCAAAACCAGCCTTCTCGGAGTTTGATCTGATCCCGGGTGGCCTGGGGGTCTTCTTCTACCACTCTGGTCGTCGTCATCTTAGCGGTCGGGTTTACATCGACCTCCAAAGTCTGGTCCGGCTGTCCTTGCGCCTTCCGTACAACTTTAAGATGAACGAGCTCGCCAGGCTTTGACTTGCTCTGAGCGAAGGCTAGGCTTCCGGCATTGGCCAGCGGCTTGCCATCGATTTCGACCAGGACATCACCCTGCTGCAGCCCCTTAATTTCGGGGCTTACTTGCCGGACAACGGCGGTGGGGCTCCAGGAGAATCCAAGACTTTTCGTTTCGACGGTTTGGTCCGCAAAGCGCAGCCCAACCTTGGCTAACTGTTGCTCAACCGGCAGCTCCCCCGCACGCATGACGTACTTGTCGTAAAACTCTCCAAGCGGCTCCCCGCCAACGGCCACCAACTGCTTTCGGATGCCGTCTTCCGGGAATCCGGGCTGATCGTTTTGGCACTGCTTCCAAAGGGCGAGTTCGACGTCGTCAAGCGATCGCTTGCCGTGGGTCTGCGAACGAATCTCGATATCTAGGAGCATTCCGAGAACCCAGCCGGTGTTGTAATAGCTCACCCCATACCCGTTGCTGTTTCCCCGTCCGCTGCTGGCTTCGTTGACGCGGAAGCTACTGTCGTAGGGGCTGACCTCAAAGCGGCTTTTATTCGCGCGAACGTCGTTGACATTCTCGGCGATGTCGCTATAGAACGCCGAGTCCCCCTCCCAGCCGTACCGATGGAGCAGGTGGTAGGTGTAATAGTCGGTCACGCCTTCCAGCCACCAAAAGGCGCCGGTTTGCGGCAGTTTCGTGTAGTCGAAGGGGCCTAGGACGGAGGAACGGATTCGCTTTACGTTCCAAAGGTGGAAATACTCGTGGGCAAAAAGGGAGGCCGTGCCCGGTCCCAACGCGGCGGGCACAGCAATCTCGGTGCTGGTCAGGTGCTCGAGTCCATAGCCGCCTGTCGGTGCGTCGATCGCGCCGACATGCCAGACGTAGGTGTCGTACGGCAACCCGCCAAAAAAATCTCCCTCCATCTCGCTAATAAAACTTGCGATCTTCAAGAGCCGGGCTCGATCCACCTTGCTTTTCGCCTCGTTTCGAATTGCGATCACGTGCCCCTTCCCCCGAACCGTGTAGCGATCCTCGATGAAGTCGCCCATCGTCACCGAGTTGTCGCACAGAACGTCGTAGTTCTTGGCCCGATACTTATGCCCACTCTTGTCGGGCAAAAGGCCGATCGCGACACGCCAACCGGTAGGGGCCTTGATATCGAGGCGGCACGGCTCGGCTTTCCGATCCCGGATATTGAGATAGGTCGATGCTCCGCCGTAATGGATGCAAGTCGCGCCAATCTCCGACTGAGGCCCCATCGGCCGAGTCCGGCCGGCCGCAATGTCGTAGGTGACGGTAAGCCGCTTCGCGCCGCCGGAGGTCACTCTCCAGGTGTAGTTGTTCGGCTTGGATACTTGGAGTTCGGATCCGGACTCGTTCTTGACGTGAAAGCTATCGACACCCCGCCAATTCTCCTGCAGAATATAAAGCCCCGGAGACCAATTGGGAATCATAAGGTCGGTTTGGGTGCCCGAGACGGGAAAGCTCATGACGACGCTCAGCTTCTTCTGATCCGGGTGGGGCGTCACCTCGTAGTCGACATCGGCGAAGGCCGCATGGACCATCGCAAGCCCGGCCACGATCGTTGCAGAGCGAATCGTTAAGCACTGAACCATTTGACGGAGGTTCTACCTAAGTCGGGAAGTGTTTTGCGGCATCGGCGCGTAAATCTCGATTTCAACGATGGTGAGGGAACCCTTAGTCGCACTTCCGGTGGCCGCATTCGCCGGATTTTCCAGTTCGACGATGTTGCCAAAGGCGTCCCGGCTTACCGCCGAGCCGACAAGCTCGATGCCAACGTTTTTGCCTCTCGTCGGCTTCACCGGGATCGTAACGTAGCCAAGGCTTCGAGGGGTGTCGCCTCGGAAGACTTCCTTACCGTCCACGGTGATGCGGATGGGATAGCTCTTTTCGCGCCAACCGCCCATCTTAAGCGTCACCTCGCTGACCGTGGCTGGCTCCGCTAGCTCGTATTGAATCCAACCCTTGGCACGATCGGCGCCGTTCGACCAGCTCGTAGCTTCATTGTCGTCGAAGCTGAGCGCCGCCTTATCTTCGTTGTCCCCAGCTTTCGCGCCGGCGATACGGACCGGCCGGCGCGTCATATGAAACGACTCGCCGGGCGGCGTCGGCCCTCGCCCAAGATAGGATGGCAACCCGGCATCAGGCATTCCCCCAACGGTCGAAACCAAACTCACCGTAGCGGGACGAAGCCCCGGCGCGGCTGCCGCAAGCACGATTTTTCCGGCCTTAGGCACAGACCGCACGGAGACCCGGTTGATGCCGCCCTCCACCGGGAGGTTCTTCGAAAGAATGAAATTCTCCGGACCCTGTGCGATGCCACCGCGCAACTCGGCAGGGCCGCTGAGGGTGAAGGCGATGAGGTTCAGGGCGGTCGGGCAACGATTCCCTTGGGCGTCCACGACCTCCACGTCCACAAGCGCGAGGTCCGCTCCATCCGCCCTCAGTCCTCCCGGGCCGGTGCGCGGGGTCAACCGGATTGCGAATGGCTGGCCGGCCGTTTTCTTGGCGTCCTCGCAAAGCTGCTTCCCTGCTCCGTCGTATCCAACGACGCGGAGAACTCCCGGTTGCCACGGAACATCGTCAAACGTGAAGAGGAAGCGAGATTCCTGCCTGCCGAAGCCCCTCGAATGGCCGTTCACGAACAGCTCCACCTTCTGCGCACCGGAGACCACGTACACCGGCTTTTTAACGCCCGGCGCGTAATTCCAGTGGCCGAGGATATGCGCTCGAAACCGCTCTGGGTCTACCCAGCCGTCCCACATCGCCTGGTCGGCAAAGTAGCCGTCTTTAGGAATGCGCATCGCGTCAACCTCGCCGCTGGTGCGATAGTTCGACTCTCCCCGGTGGTGCGTATTTGAATCGGAGAAAATAATATTGACGCCGCCCGCGTTCACGCGCGTCCCTGTCCCCGGCCTCTCGCGCCAATAGTCGTACCAACGCCGAACATCCTCAATCGCGTGCCGATCCTGATTGTGGTTGTAGGAGGTAGCCGGCTCGTCCCGATACTTTGGCCCATCCCCCTCCTTGTGGTACGGGGGCGAGAGTTCGTCCCAGTACTTGCGCATCCCTTCGTCGCGGGAGAACTCGGTCGCCCAGAAGGGAGTGCGGGCGCTCTTATTGATATAGAGCATCTCGCCGCCCCATTCCGCCTCTTTGCTGTCGAGCATTTCACGGCTCCCTGAAGCGCGGCCCCCGTGAGGATCGTATCGATCGCGAATGGCCTTCATCTGCTGCATGTGCTCTTCGCTGACCCCCTTATTGCCCGACTCGTACATCGCCACGCTCGGGTTGTTGCGGTTGTAAATCGTGGCGTCGCGCATGAGCTCGAGGCGCTGTTCCCACCGGCGCCCCTCTCGATCGGCCTCGGAATCCCCCGCGGGCATCGACTGCATCAGACCCACCCGGTCGCAGGACTCCACGTCCTGTTTCGACGGCGTCACATGCATCCAACGCACAAGGTTAGCGTTCCCCTCCACCATCAAGCGATTGCTAAAATCGCTCACCCAGGGCGGAACGTTGATGCCCAAGGCCGGCCACTCGTTAGTGGTGCGTTGCGCGTAACCCTTCAAGTGAATCGCCCGGCCGTTCAACTTAACCATGCCAAGGCCAAACTCCAACTTACGAAATCCGGTGCGGGTTCGAACAACGTCGACCGGTTGCCCCCCGACCCGCAGAATCGTGTAGACGTTGTAGAGGTAGCCGTAACCCCAACTCCAAAAGTTCAAACCAGCCACGCGGGCACTCGCGCTCACCGTCTTGGTTTCGCCCGGGCCTAAGGTGGTTTTTGGCCCCTCGATCCTCTTCACCACCTTTCCGGAAAGATCTTCGACAACGACCTGATAGCCGAACGTTCGGGCGGTCGGATAATCGTTCTTAACCTGCGACTCCGCCGTGACCGTCGCCGTCTTGCCGGGGATATCGAAGTTCTGCGCGTAGATGTAAACGCCGGTGGTACCGAGGTTCGAATAGAGGGGCAACGTCTGATGCAGCCGGTCCGTAACGTGGAGGAAGACGTTTTTATTTATCCCGCCGTAATTCGCGTAAAAATTACGATCGTTCCACTGATAAGGAGAATTCGTCGCCTTCTCATGGTACGTCCACGAGTTGTCGATCTTGGCCGCCAAGACATTCTCTTCCTTCAGCTTCTCGGTAACGTCGAAGCCAAAGGCCATGACGCCGTTCTCGTGACGTCCGAGGAACTGGCCATTAAGATAGAATTCACCCCCGTGCCGGATGCCCTCGAATTCCAGAAAAACCTTCTTTCCGGAACTACCCGGCGGCAGACGGAACCGCTTGCGGTACCAAGCGATTCCCGTCGGCAACTCATCGATGCTCTTCCTAAATGCGTCGTCTTCGTTCCACGCATGAGGCGTCGTCACCAGCTTCCAAGCGGCATCGTCGAAGGCTGGAGCCTCCGCGCCCGGCTCGTCGCCAACGTGAAGACGCCAGTTGGCGTTGAAATTGATTTTCGCCCGCGGGCTCACCGGAGCCTGGTACGCGGACGAAGACGCCGTCGCCAACCCGGCGAACAAAAGCCACTGGATCACGGCTTGGCCGCCCTACCGAACCACGCAGGGTCGATTTCCCGAAAGTCACTTTCGGTGGGGTTAATATCAACCGGAACTCGAATCGTCTTCGGAGGCCCTCCCGGAGAAGCAATGCGCTCGAGGAGCATGCCCGCGGCGGCGTAGCCGAGGTCGTATTTCCGCTGCACGATCCGCCGGACGTTCCAAGGGCGATGCAGGGTCATCGGATGCCAATCGATGAACGTGGCAATCTCTAACTCCGACGGGATCTCGATGCCCAGCTTTTCGCAGGCAACTACGGCGGTGCAGCCGAGGATATCTTCCACACAGAACAGAGCGGTGATCGGCTCTTTGCCATGACGCAGGCCGAGGATGGCGTCGTGAACCAGTTGGTCGAAAATCGACGGTGAGAGGATCGAATCGAAGGGCAGCCAACGCACCAGCTCCTTGGCGTCCAGCCCTGCGGCCGTTATGGCCTCGACGTAGCCTTGATGCCGCTCGGTGACCGAACTGAAGGTCGGTTTGTGCAGCCCCAGGAAACCGATCCGGCGGTGGCCGGCCGCGACCAGCGACTCGACCATCTGGACGACCGCCCCATGGTTATCCGTGACCGCCGAGTCGATCGATACTCCCTGCGGAAGACGGTCAAGCGCAACGACCGGATAACCTTCCTCCAGGAGAGCCGAAAGGGCCGCCGAGCGGTCGGGAGCACAGGCGTAGAGCAGAATGCCGTCGGCCTCCTTCACCAGGCGGCGGAACTGGCGCGCCTCCAGGGCGGGATCATGCTTGCTGTCCGCGATGAGCAGCGTTCGATCCTCCCCTGCGCAGTCTTGAATGCCCCGCAGGAGATCCCCCGACGGGAAATTGTGCATCGCGCTAAAGCCGTCGACCAGTAGCGCGATCCGCCCGGAACTCTTAGGGGTTCTCTCGGTAACGACCGTGCCGCTTCCCTGCCGGCGAATCACCAGGCCGGAACGCTGCAAATCTTCCAGTGCGCGGTGCACGACATTACGGTCGACTTTAAGCTCACGGGCCAGCGCATCGCCGGAGGCCAGACGCGTGCCCGGAGGAAGCTCCCCCGACTCAATCTGGGCCGCTATTTTCGCCGCGATGGACTTCCAGTTAACTTCCGCCATTTAATTCATCTAGGAAGTCTCACTTCCGAAATCTCAAACGTCTGGACGGATGCGGCGGGGAGATCGATGTGAAGCACGCTCCCATTGAGAATAATATCGCCGGTTTTCAGATACCGAGCCGTTCCCTTCGGCTCCGTGATCCAATGCGCGGCGGTTTGGCGGCCCAGGCGAAAGCCGGAAAGGTCGAAGGTTTTGGTTGCCGCCTCCTTCTGGTTTTCCGCGACGATCACCAGCTTTCGGGCTTTGGCGTCGTACGCAACCACGATACCGGCGTCGTCCGTCTTGATAATCGTCATGCCCGGGCGGACGTGGCGCATATAGTGAGCGAGCACGAAAAGCTTAGGATTGACCCCCTTGACCGTGGCGCTGGGCATATCGCAATTGAGGAACCCCCACCCTCCCCCGTCGAGCGGTTGCCAATAGCACCACCCGGTGGGCCGAAGGACGTGGAGATCGAGGCTCAGTTCGCGGGCCGTACTCAGTCCGCTCGCGTCGCCGTCGCCATGCTCGGAGTTCCAACGGGGCTTGTCTCCCAGAACCGCCGCAAAAGCGGTACGGGCGGTCTCCGACTGCTGATAGCCGTGGACGTTCACCCGGCCAACAAGGTCCTTCAGAGCGGGGGCAAGGGAGGTCCAAGTCGTGCGGGCGTGGTCGAAAGAAGTCTCGTCGGACGCCGCAATCGGGAGCTTTTTCAGGCCTTGCCGATCCAGTTCTTGGCGGAGGATAGGGAGGAAAGCGGCCTGCGTCGCCGGGGAAAAGTGGCAGCCCTCCTGACGGCCGGTGGCGCTCCAATAGTCCGTGTCCGGCTCGTTGAAGGGTTCGACCGAAGTGAAGCGGACACCCCACCGGCGCGGCGCCTGCGCGGCGATGGTGGCGAGGTACTTCGCGAAGGCACCGTGCATGTCCGGCCGCAAATTATCGTCGGTCGCCTTTGCCGCGCCGGAGGGATTGGCGTCGGCGCACATCCACCACATCGGCGAGTTCGAGAACAGCTCGAACCGATTTGCCCCCCGCGCCTTGGCCTTCAGCATCATGGCCCGCTGGTGCGGGTCGCGCGTCCAGTCCCACCCGGCTTCCCCCTTGCTTGGGTCGAGCCAGAGTCCTTCCATCTGGCGGAACGGCAGGACGTTTTTTGAAAGAACCATCGTCCGTCCCTCCACCTCCCCCGGCCCGCAGGCGCCCGCGTTATAGCGGACAACCGTCATCCCCAACCCGGGAAGCTCTTCGTCGCCGATTTTTACCGTTTTGGTGGTGAACAGCAGGTCGGCGATATCGTCCCGCTCGCCAAACGGATTCCCCATCCAGCAAAGCGAAGTTCCCCAACCCTCCCACTTCCCCTGCGCGGCCGAAGGATCGATGACCAGAGGGGTGGCTTGGCTCATGAGAAGGAGGGCGGCGAATGTCATTTGCTGAAGCCCAATTCTAGTCCACTTACCTTGATCACGGCGTTCCCGATTTAAGTCCCGCCGGTACGAGGCCGATTCTACGTGGTCACGGAGTAGAGATGAGGGTGCCACGGGTAGAGGGATGGTCGTGCCCGGCACCCGTGTCCGGAAAAACGTAAGGCTCTCCACGGTGTCGGGACACCCCGGCCCCCCTCCGTTATCGACCCAAAACCAACCTCGCATACTCCCGCACCCAAGGATCCTTCGCCCGCCGCAACGCCCTCAACCGATTCTGCGCCGCGGGCGAACCCTTAACCTCCTCATAAGTCCGAGAGGCCCCCACCGGCTCCTCGCTCACGCCGGGCTGCCGCACCTGCGCCGACGGTAGATGGCCGCCCGAGAGCCAGACCAGGCATGAGAGTTGACGCAGAGGATCGGGCGACATCAGGTCGCGCTGCCATTCGCCGGCCGTCCGGCCAAAGACGTCCGGCCCGGTCATCGGATAAGAGCTCCGGTAGCTCACCGGGATCGGGTGGCCGTCTCCCGTGGTGCAGCGGACGAAGAGGGCGCGGCCGTTTTGGAACGCGTACCACTGCCGGACGCCGGAGCCGGGGGCGGATCCAGGGGACGACGCGAGGACGACGAGGAGCGGCCGATTGAACCGCCTCTTCGGCTCCAACCGGACCTCCCGAATCCGCAGCCGGTCGCCGGTTGGGAATTCTAGGCTGGCGGTTTTTCGCCACTTCGAATCAAAGAGAATCACCCGAACCCGCCCGATCCCGGGCACATCGGTCCCCTCGGTGACCAGGGCGAGCAGATATCTCGAGTCCCCAGTCGCGTACGGCGCAACCCACCAGGGTTCCAGCGGCTCGGGGAAGTTGAAGCCATCGGGAGATGGAGGGTCTTGGGCGAAAGGGGCAACGAGCTTGGCGACGGCTTTGCCGGGGCGGAGGTCTTTGCCAATGTAGCGGTGGAGGTCGGTGGTTTGTGGGGGTGCGACGGCGAGGAGGAGCAGGCCTGTCATCCGTATGGTTTGACGGTTGGCGTACGCAGAGGGATGCAGAATGTTCTTAGCCGGGAAGTTTTCCAGAATTTCTTTGCTTTTTTGGCTTTGCACTGACGGCCGCCGCCGTCAATGCACTCGGAAGCTGCTTTCGCCCCGGCACTTTCAAAATAAGGCAATGTCGCGGTTGTGTCTCCCCAACGCGAAGGTACTCAGTTGGCTTTACCAATTCGGAAATGTGTTTTGCCATGCCCTTGGCCTCATCTGTTAGATCCAAGACTAAGAGGAAGCCAAGCCGTGCCGACCTAACCTGGTACGCCACAGTCTGCTCAAGATAGACAGCTTCCAAATTCGAAAATGATGCGTCACTTTCTTCCCGCTTTACTTCACATACTAACGACTCGGGTCCAAGACGGAATTGCACATCCGCGCGACCGCCACCTACGTCTGATACCTCGATATTCGTACCTAGCCAGAAGCCAGATAGGAACTGAACATAGTCATGATGCAGGTCAGATTCAGTTGGCATGCGCCCGTCACGGCTTTCAAAAAGGTACTTGAAGTGAGGATAGTGATGTGCGGTACCAGAGAGTCTGGATGAAAGGAATTGAATGCTGGACATCAATACGGCGCCGTACAGTTGTCGCAATTCCATACTAAATTTGAAATCCGGATGATTTTCAACGGAACTAAGACATGTCTCAATGACAGCCGTGGTAGTCGAATCAATATTGCTTAATTGAAGTCGTAGAACATCGCTGAATAGAGGGATCAAGCGGACCTTCTCTCCACTTGACAGAGAGGTCATATTTAGTAAGGCGGCAACCGGAGACCAGTCAGTTGCCGCCGTGGTAGGGGGTGCGGTCGCTCCATCTGTAATAATTTTCTCTAGCCGATCGTAGAGTTCTTGAGCTACTTCGCGCGAATCATGTGATCCATTTTCTTCAATCCAACGCCGTAAAACATAAGCGTTCGCTTTCGTCTCCAAAAGTCCATTTTCAATTGCGGGTCGTACCAAACCTTCAAGGCTCCCAGTCGCTGTGCGTCTGAACATCGTCCGACTAGCCGTATAAATGGGAAGGATATGTTGCTCGATGGTGAGGGCGGGCTCATACCAACTTGGTTCGTCGAGGCGCTCAGCTAGGGTAGCAAGTTTGCAGGCAAGTTGTTGCCAACAGGCTGACTGAAAGCGTCTGGCACCTAACCAAGCGGGCTCGTCTTCGTTGTAGTGATATGCAGCCAACTCAAAAGATCGAGCATTTATAGTGTCCGTATAGAATCTTAGGTCTTCCCCTTTTGCCCGTTCAGAAAATCGAATGAGAACATGAAGGCAGGTGATATAGAGATGGGCTTCTGGGGCTTCTTCCCTGTACTCTAGAGTCTTCTCGAACCAAAACTTTGATGAATGGAAGGCGTTCCTAACATCTACTTCACTTTTGGCCTCAAAACCGTCGAGAAGCTTCGCAAGGCCAATCTCGAACGCGGCAGCAGCTTCAACCCCGCTAACACTGCTCAGTTCGATTAAGCGGAGGACAAATACTTCGCTACGTTGCTGCGAATAAATAACGCCGAGAATCGTAGTGAGCCTCAATAGAAATTCAGGGTCGTCCGTTAAGTCGAGCTGCAGAAGGACGGCATATAATTCGAATCCCAACGCCTGAGTGTAAATTGAAGCCCGAAATGCGCCATCCAAGGCAAAGGCCCTACACATAGGTGTTTGATGAACGTCGGTTAGTATCGATTTGAGCGACGCAAAGCAGGCTTTCGCCACATTCTGATCAACCCAACCAACTTTATCTAAAGCGTCGACTGCCTCAGCCGTGGCAAAATCATCGGTGAGGAATAGCAAGCTCTTTCCGATTGACTCTGCAGCCTTGGTCGCGTTCTCCTTATTTTCCGACAACGCGACCGCCAGTAGAATGCGAATGTACTCGCCTCCCAATGGAGATGCGGCAACTTCTTGGCTTTCATGAAGGAGATCGTCAATACTTCCAAAATCTTGGAGTGTCGGTACAAGTCCTTGTTTAAGCCTTCCGGCAATAATATTCTCAGATCTTGAAAGATCGGACATCTAGAGCAGCCCTACCAAAGCGCCTCATCTCCTTGAGCTACGAGTAGATGATCTTCCGATATATGACTCTGTATCGCTTTGGAGAGAAGCGAAGCGACAAATATTTGGAGGTGACCTATTTCACTAGCGATCTCTTCTAAACCAGAAACTAATTGATCCAAATCTTCAACGTTGATCTCTTGAGCCGCCAGCGAATCGATTAGAAGCAGCCCCGGGTGTCGGCCAATCCCCTCGGTGTCAGCAACACTGATTAGGGCAAGCACAGCGGCAACTTTAAGCCGAAGTTGCTCTCCAGGAGTTACTTTGCTATACGAGGTCTTATCGCCACCCTTATGAACCTCTAAGTTCAAATTTCCTTTTAGTCTTAAAAGGGTGAGCGCTTCGATGCCGAACCTCTTCGCATACTCAAGCATCTTTTCCGAAACGGCTTTAAGTAGCTCGTCTTGACGTTCCTTCATCAACGCCTCGGTTTCATTCAGGACAGCGTTTAGAATTGAAAGATCAGAATCGCTTGCCTCGGCCATAGCAGGGAGATAATGCACCTCCTTAAGTTGCCCAGTAAGGATCGCGATTTCAATTTCAAGCAACTTCGCCTCACCAGCAGCAGCAGCCTCAGCATCTAGTTTAGCGAGGGTGTCCACAAGATCCGCATATCGGGTTGCTAGTTCATCAATGGCTTTCGTGCGAAGTTCAAGTTTGCCAAGGGCTTCGCTGTATGCCGCCCCGGATGCTCTTTCGGACAATTCCACTGCGGCCTGGAAAGCGTCCGCGCCTGATTCGGTTTCCACGCCTTCGCCACACACAAAACAGCGATGATCTGCGGTTTCGCGAGACATACGCTCGTCCCGGATGGATGTTTCGCACCTCGGACAGCAGGACGGCTCGATTTGCCTGAAGATCGCGCCTGCGGTCTTTGAATCGATGTATTGGCGTAGTTCCTTACGATCTCTATCGTAAGCATCTTTTGCATCACGAACATCTTGTTTATCAACGTTGAGTGCAGCCTCTTCGGCTAGGCGTTCTTGGTTAACTCCACGGATTAATTCGAAAATGCTCCGATAGCGTGCTGTAATATCCTCACTCTCAGGAAGCGAGGCACGATGAGCCTGTTTCTCTTCAAGGGCAGTTTCGAGTTCACTCCTACGATTCTGGCGCTCCGCCTCGCGTCCTTTTTCTTTTCGACTCAGTTCACTCTGCTCTGCTTGGATGCCGTCGCGGGCGGCCTTGGTTGTCGTCACAGTGGACACCCACGGCAGGCCAAGGAACATTTGCAGAAGTCGAGCTGAAAGTCCCGTTGTAACTGGTACGTCTCCGAGCAAGGAGTTGTAATCTGTTCCGATGTAAAGAACTCCAGCCAGCGCGGGCCAACTGTGAACGACCGCCTTTTCGTTCTCGCTTCCACCTACTCGTGTCCATACCGTCATCTCCTCAAGAGACAACTCTCTCAAGAAGAATTCAGTCATCGCTCTCTCAAATTCACTGGAGGAAGAAAAAGATACCAACTCCTTTTCTCCTTCCTCACTGATCCGGAAGAGACTGCCCGCAAAGCCATCCTTTTTGATTACCCTGACTTCGTAGCGTTCGGCATCCAAAGAAAAGATCAGCGACGCCTCGTGAATCCACCCGTACACATCTGCCTGAAGAAGGTCTGAGCTTCGACCTCGGAGCAACCACCGGACGATCTCGACAATCGAGGACTTGCCGCGAAGATTCTTCTCCGTGGCAACGGCATATAGTCCGTGATCCAGATTGGACCAAACAAATTCAAACGGACCATCATTCGGCACATCGACTTTTTCGCCAGAAAACCTCAATTCTCGGAGCATCAGGTGACGAGGCAAACCTGGTGCGGGCGAGGCGAGAATTCGTTCCGCAGCAAGTGCTTCCCTGACTTCGGTTTCGGTCACCGCCGCCCTCTTCGCAATGCGAGCGATCCAGTCCTGATCTTGGGATTTTCCGCTCATTTAAGCTGTGACCTCGGCCTTGACCGCCAGGAGGGTTTTAAAACGCTCCTTCACCTGATCGGTTAAGGAAGGAATTATTCCCCCTAGGTGGGTTGTTGCGTACTGAATCGTTTCATACTGCCGCTCCTTCAACGCGGCGCCACCTCTATTTCCCGCAAGAAATGCGACAAGAGTTGCTCGCTCCCGGTACCAATTCGTTTCAGGAAATTCGGCTACGATACGGTCTAGTAGCGCATATGCAGCGGGCATGATGAGAAAGTCTGTTTCAAGGAGATGAGCGCCTGCCTTTCGCCCTGATATGGCGATCAGGGATCTACTTCGGAGGATACTCAGCACATCGTCGAGCCTCTCATAGGCACCGAAACGGTAACGAATCATCTGGAGTTTCCTAATATCAGGCTCGTCATTGTCAAAAAT
>FTBF01000105.1_pt1 | contig 17795 bp, 12 predicted proteins | sample 1639301 | NCBI WGS metagenome assembly FTBF01 (sample SAMEA3914864, study PRJEB12502) | metagenome | biome: forest; material: soil | place: USA | collected 2012-03-12 | depth 0.3 m
AGCCTTCCGTCCTTGATGAGGGGACATGCGATTTGGGAATAAATCTCGATAGCCGTCAAGGCAGCGGCTTCCTGCGGAGACGCTTCGTTCGGCACATCGTTCACCACCAATGTTCGCCCGCTCCGAAGCGGGTCGCTGACGAACGGGCCGAACTGGGTGAGCGTCATGGCCATCCCGGCGATCGAAGGCACGTTCGGAGACCAGTCGTGCAGGTTCGTGATCGTCTCTTGGTCCTCTTCGATCTCGCAGTAGACACATCGGGCCGCTTTCAGGTGTTCGCCGAGCATCTTGGCGGTTATCGCAACGGTCTCGTCGGGATCCCACAGTACGCGGGTTGTTTCCCCCAACTCCGCGAGGAAGCCCAACGTGTCTTCCCGCGCTTTGAGCTCGTCTCGCGCGAGTTCGGAGTCGGTCCCGTCGGAGATCATGGCGTAGATCCCGGCGACCGTCCCGTCCGGGCGAACGGAGGGCACGTAGGTGGCGCGCATGAACCGTCGTTCGCCGTTTCCGAATTCGAGCCACTGCCGGTATCCGGTTTTCTCGCCCCCGAGCGCCCGCTGGAAGTGGGGAAGAATCCGCTCGAAGGCGGCATCCCCCATGATCTCCCGCATGGTCGATCCGATGATTTCTTCACGAGGGCGCCCGAACCAGCGTTCGAACGCTTGATTGCAGAACCGATAGATGAAGTCCGAATCGATGAACGCAATGAAAGCGGGCAGCGAGTCGGTGGTTGCAATCAGCATCTCCTCCGCCGCCTTTCGATCCTGAATATCGGTGCTGGTTCCGAGCCAACCGATGTTCTTCCCGCCTTGGTCAAGGCGAGGGGCCACTCGAATTAGATGCCAGCGATAGGTTCCATCGTGGCGGCGAATCCGGCCTTCGCATTCGAAAGTCTCTCCCACGACGCTTGCCACCCGCGTCTGTTCGATCAGGTTCTCAAAGTCTGCGGGATGAACCGGAGAATTGGGATCCGGGGGCTGATCAAGGGACTGACCAGTGTATTCGTACCATCGGCGGTTGAGAAAGACAGGGACCATATCCGTTCCCGCCGCCCACGCGATTTGGGGAAGCGAATCCAACACACTTCGCGCCTCCGAAGAAACCAGCCCCTCACCCCCGCTCTGCGGATCTTCTCCCTCCCGTTCACTCATTCAATCACGTGGCTCAACATTAAGTCCGGAAATGTACTCACAAAGAATATCTCAAGGGAGGAAAATTAGAGGGTTAGGAAAATAGAGAGTCGGGGAGTTAGGAAATTTGGAAGTGAGGTTTAGGGTTTAGGTTTCTGGAAAGTTAGGTTTCGGCTTTCGGGTTGGTCCATCCTCCTCACTCCCTAACCGGTATCCTCTCTATCCCATGCCCGAACTGTTGCTCGAGGTCGGTTGCGAGGAGCTCCCGGCCACCTTCGTTCGCAAGGCGTACACCGACCTTGCCCAAAAGCTCTCTCTCCGTCTCACGGAATTGGGCGTGGGTGGTGGCGAGCTGCGGACGATGGGAACGCCGCGCCGGCTGATCGTAGCGATTGCCGACGTGCCGGAGCGACAGGCCGACGCAGTCAAACCGACGCGGGGCCCGGGCATCAAAGCCGCCTATGACGCCGAGGGCAAGCCGACCGGCGCGCTCCTCGGATTCCTGCGTGGTCAGGGCGTAGAGCTCGATGCCGTGCGCGACGATGGCCAGTACATCTGGGTGGACAAGCAGGTCCCCGGCCGTCCGACCGCCGAACTACTCGCCGAGGAGCTCCCCGCCGCGATTCGTGGGCTCTCTTTCGAGAAGTCGATGCGTTGGGGCGCCTCCCGCATGCGCTTCGCCCGCCCTCTCCGCTGGCTCCTCGCCACCTTCGACGGGCAGGTTGTGCCTTTCGACATCGAAGGCGTAACGAGCGGCGCGGAGAGCCGGGGTCACCGCTTCTATGCCCCGGCGCCTTTCGCCGCGACTTCGTTTGACGAACTTGTTGAAGGTCTCCGATCGCGTAAAGTCGAGCCGGATGCCGCGATTCGCCGGAAGATGGTCGAGGATGGCGCCCGCGCCGTCGCCTCCCCCGGGGTGCCGGATCTTCCCGAGGCGCTGGTGGAGGAGAACACCTTCCTTACCGAATGGCCCACTCCGATTCAGGGCGAATTCAAGGCCTCATTCAGCGGCCTCCCCGAGCCGGTGCTCGTTACCGCGATGGCGAAGCATGAAAAGATGTTCCCGGTCCGCGAAGCGGGCGTGTTGACGAACCGGTTCGTCTTCGTCCGCAATTCGGGCATCGATGACACGGTTCGAGCCGGGGCGGAATGGGTGCTTAATGCTCGCTTCAACGACGCGAAGTTCTTCGCCGAAGGTGACGCGGGATTGACGCTGGCCGGCTTCTTGGATAAGACGGAAGGCATTCTTTTCTCCGAACGACTCGGGACGGTCCGGGCTCGCGCGGAGCGGCTTTCTAAGCTCGCCCTTGCCGTGGCCCGCTTCACCGGCGCGGTCGACGGCGAAGCGATCCTTGCGCAGCAGGCGGGTCTCTACGCAAAGGCCGACCTTGCGACCGGGCTGGTCTCCGAACTCGCCTCTCTTCAAGGCATCATCGGCGGCGAATACGCCCGGCGGGAAGGGATGCCGGAGGCCGTGGCCTTCGCGATTGGCCACCAATACGACCCGTCGTCTATCGGCGCGCCCACCACGCCCGAGACGCGGACGGCTTGGCGGCTTGTCATGGCCGACGCGCTGGATAAGCTGGCCGGATATCTGGGGCTTGGCCTCGCTCCGACCGGAAGTAGCGACCCGTATGCTCTGCGCAGAGCCGCTACCCAACTTGTCGAAGCCGCCTGGTCTTGGCCGGCGGCGCTGGGTGGATACGATGAGCTGTTTGACGAAGCCCTGAGTCTTTACGACGGCGTCGAACTCGATTCCCGGGCGGCCAAGTCTCTTCTCCACGAGCTCTTTGCAAACCGCTACCCGTCGCTTCTCAACGAGATCCGGCACGACGTGCTCGAGGCGGCCGTCACGGACGGGGCGGAGGCGACGCGTCCGCAAGGCGTTCGGTTCCGCGCACGGGTGATGACCAAGCTGGTCACCGAACATCCTGCTTTCGTCACCACTGCCACCCGCCCCCTCAACCTCGTCCGCGCGGCGGCGAAGAAGGGCCTGGAGTACGGGATCGACAATCCGCTGAACCGTTCCGAGCATGGCGCGTTGGAATCGGTCGAAGGGCTCGATCTCTTGATTGCCCTCGAGGAGCGCGATGCTGCGCTGACGGATGCGGTGTCGAAAGAAGATGTCGACGCGGCCGCAGGCCTTCTCTTGGAGTTGGAAGCGCCCATCAACGCCTTCCTGAACGGCACGATGATCCTTGTGGATGAGCCGGATGTACGCTACGCCCGCCTGACGCTGCTCTGGGGCACGTCGACGCTTCTGCTGAAGGCCGGCGACTTCGCGAAGCTTGAGGGCTAGTGCATGGGAGCGCAAACGGTAGAGGGATGGCTCGTGTCGTCACCGGTGCTGTTTAACATTACGCTCTCCACGGGTGTCGGGGCACAAACATCCCCTTTACCCGTGGCCCCCTGAAGCTGGCTTACTTCTTCTTTTTATCCGGGGCCTTGATCGGCTCTAGTCCAACGGAAGGTTTTGGTTGTTTCGCTTTATGCGCGTCCGAGTTGCCGGACGAGTTTTTCTTTGGTTTTCGGTCACCCATGTTTTTCACGGTCGAAGGCGGATGGCCGGGGCCACTCTGCACTCTACGCCGGAAACCTAGTAACCGCCCGCACCGGTGACGTTGGAGGTGAGAATGGCCACCGTCGAACCGGTGCCCAGCCTAGTTGCCCCGAGTTCCAGCATCTTGACCGCCGTTTCGAACGAGCGCACTCCGCCGCTGGCCTTAACGCCCACACTGGGTGGGCAAGCGGCGCGCATGAGCCGAATGTCGTGCTCCGTGGCGCCCGTCGCCTTCAGCCCGTCGCCCGATTTCACCGTGCCGAAGCCGGTCGATGTCTTCACGAAATCGACTTGTAGGTCCGAGCAGATCTTGCACAGCCATCGCTTTGTTTCGTCGTCGTGAAGCCCGGTCTCGAGGATCACCTTGAGTAGGGCGCCGCCTTCCCGGCAGACCTTAAGCACCGCATCGATATCGCGGCGAGAAAACTCTTCGTCCCGTTCGATCGCCTTTCCTGGATTGGCGACCATGTCGATCTCCTTGGCTCCCGAGGCAATCGCCTCGCGCGCTTCGAATGCCTTCGTTGCGGGGGTTGGGGATCCGTGAGGGAAGCCGACGACCGTTGAAACCAAGATCGAAGTTCCCTCCAGCAGCCGTCCCGCCAGTGAGACCATTGGCGGTTTGACGCAGACGCTCGCCAAGGGAAAAGCCCGAACGGAGTCGATCTCACGACGAAGGTCATCGTCGGTCATGGTCGGCTGCAGTACGGCGTGGTCGATCGTGGCGGCGACGGCGTCGCGGGTCATGCCCAATTGTGACCAAACCAAAGGTGGGGATGGTTGGGAGACGACCGTGTCTTTCAAGTTTATTCTTGAAGAAGATATCGGCGGAATGAGAGGATGAGAGTAAAACCTTGTGTCGGAGGCTGGGGGCACGATGGTCTGGAGACCATCGCCACGGGGAATAATCAGGGGTGTCCTGCCGCCTCGAAGTCCGCGTGTCTCCTCGCTCTTCGCGTGACCGTATCGAAGTCGAGGGCGGCAACGTTAAGATCTGGACCACGGCCGCCCCCACGGACGGGCAGGCCAATGAGGCGGTCAGGAAGCTTCTCGCCAAAGCTTTGGGTTTGGCTCCTTCTCGTTTGAGTCTGGTTCGGGGCGATACGTCTCGGAGTAAGGTTTTCGAGGTGGAGGGGCTGTCGACGGAAGAGGTGGTGGCTAAGTTGGAGAAGCCTGTTTAATCTCCGGAGTTAGCGAGGTGTCGCCCGGAGATTTTGGCCAGCGGGACAGAACCCTAACGCCTTGTTAACGGTCTAAGGGACTTCACCGAGCAAACGGAACCATGGATACCATTACCCACGCTCAACTGCGCGAACTGGCTGAATCGGGCGCCACCCCGGCCATTTCGATTTTTGTCCCTACCCACCGTGCCGGAAGCGGAGTTCGACAGGATCCTATCGAACTCAAGAACCAGCTTCGCGATGCCGAAACGAAACTCGTCGATTCCGGGATGCGGGGAACCGAGGCCCGTGACCTGCTGAAGCCTGCCCAAGACCTGTTGGACGACCCGGCAACTTGGGCCTACGGGTACGAAGGTCTCGCGATCTTCGTCTCTCCGGGCATCTTCCATGTCTACGGCCTCCCGATCTCGCCCGAAGCGGGCGTGGTCGTGAACGATCGCTTCCACGTCAAACCGCTTCTTCCCATCCTTGCGGACCACGAATTCTATGTTTTGGCCGTAAGCCAACATGACGCCCGGCTTCTCCGGTGCACGCGTACCTCGTACGAAAGGGTGCCTCTGCCGGACGACGTTGAGACAAACATCGAGCGAGCGGTGATTCTTACCGGTGAGCACAGCAAGACGGGCCGGGATGGCGGCACGGAGTCCGGCGGCGCCGGACGAATTCAGGGCAGTCCGGGTTCTCCACACAGCGAGTCGGTCGACCCGCAGCATCGGCAAGCGGAGAACCTCCGGTTCTTTCTCCGGCAGATCGACGACGGCGTCCGGCGAGCGGTCCCCGAGAACGATGCCGCCCTTGTGCTGGCCGGAGACATCAACATCACGCCCACTTACCGGGAGATTACGAAGCTTAAGGATATTGCGGAGGAGTCGATCAAGGGCAACCAGGATCACGCGAGCAACGAACTTCTTCACGCCAAGGCCCTGGAGATCGTGATGCCGATTTGGCACAGGGAGCTTGCGACCGAGCAGGAAACCTTCGGGACCGCCCTTGCCCAGGGCAAGGCGTCGGGCAATATCCGCGAGATCGTTTTGGCCGCCATGGATGGTCGCGTCAACACCCTTTTCGTCGCTCCCCAGGAGCAGCGTTGGGGCCGGGTTAGTGAGGAGCATCGGTCGGTGGAGCTTCACGAGACGGAAGGCCCGGGAGATGAGGATCTCCTGGATTGGGCGACGGTCCGCACCCTCCAGACCAGCGGTCGCGTGTTGGTGGTGGAGCGAGACGCCGTCCCGGGCGAGGGTCCGATCGCGGCGGTGATGCGCTACTGACGGTTGGCCGTTTGCGGACTTGCATGTGGAACGCCGCTCATGTCGGGCGGCTAACCGCACACAATATTCCATCGATCCCCTCGCTCAACTCCTTCGAAACCAAGGACTTTCCGAACCGCTTCCCGATCCAGACTCCGCGCTGGATCGGGTGGTGGCGGTGCAAACGCAGTACGCGATGAGCCTAGAGGTGGCGCTGGCGATTCGGTCTCGTCGGAAGGTGAAGGGTTGGGAGCGGAAGGCGCTGGCGGAGGATGGGCACCTTCACAAGAGTTGGGGATTGCGTCGAACGCTCCATACGCATGGCCCGCACGGCTGGGCGGTGGTCCACGGCGCGCTTGGGGCGCGATGGCATGAGCGATTCCACCGGAAGATGCCGGAGGCCTATCCGGGATACGACTTTCGAAGGATCGAGGAACGAATTCTGGAAAGCCTCGCGAGTGGTCCCAAGTCTCGGGCGGAGATCCACGTGTTGGTGCCGGAGGTGGTCGGGATGCCATATGCCGGTTGGGGCGCGGACGTGATGGGGGCCGCGTTCCGAGGAAATTTACGTGTTATCGGCCGGGGAGCCGATCAGCGGTTTGCGTTGGCCGAGTTACCGCCGCCATCCGAAGGAGGCCTCGCGGAGCTTTTGAGAGTCTATCTCCAAGGGTATGGTCCGGCGACGAAGAAGGACTTCGCTTATTGGGTCGGTTTGCCGCTTCGGGACATTGCGGAGGCATTTGTCGTGCTTGCGCCGGAGTTGGTTGAGACGCCGGCGGGCTATCTACTCGTCGGCACGCCCCTCGACGCTCCGCGTCCTCCGCGGGCGATTCTCCTGGCTAAATTCGACCCGCTTACGATGGGGCATGCGGATAAGTCGCGGTGGCTCGATCCCAACGACCAATCTCGCGTGTTTCGGAAGGCCGCTCAGGTGGAGGCGGTGGTGCTTCTAAAGGGACGCGCGGCGGCCACTTGGCGGGTGGCGCGGGCGGCGAAGTCGGCGGTGGTGACCGTCGAACCTTTCCGGGTTTTGAAGGTGCCGGAGTTGGAGGCGATTGAGCGCGCGGCGGGGAAGTTGGGAGCGTCGATCGGTTGGGGGGAAACGAACGTAGTCGTCTAAGGAAGAAGGGCGGCCCTTCTTCCTTTTTCCCTCTTACTTCGCGTCGTTTAGCAGCGTCGTTGCCTCATCTCGGAGGGAACGGACGGTGGTGGCTTCGGCGGCGCTGGGGCCGGAGACGGGGTGGGAGACATCGAGGGGGCTCATGGCTTCGCCCATGCGGTCGGTGTCGTCCAAACCGAGGAGATGGCCCATCTCGTGAACGACGATGTTGCGCATGGCGCGGCCGCTCATCGCGGAGCCATCGACGTTCACGGTGCGGATCTGGATATCGCCGGTTACACTACCTTCGCCTTCGCCCGCCGTTCGCTTCCAGTTGACATAGCCCGCGACCGCTTCGCCCTTTTGGCGAACGTCGGGCTGGAATCGCACGACGATCCCGCTATGGTTGCCGTCTTCCAGTCGGTGGAGATGCAAGCCACCGCCCAGCGCCTTTTCCCACGCTTCCAGCGCTCCGTCGATGGCGGCGCGGCAGGCGCTTCGGCGCTCGTCGGGCACTTTGTCAAGCTGAACTTCGACGGAGAGGTCGCTGCTTACGAGCACGGCAAGCGCGTGGCCCTTCGCCATTCCGGGATTGTCGTTGAGACAGGCCCAGCCATCCACGAGGTGCTGCTTGACTTCTGGGAGCACGGGGGGCTTGGCGGCGGTGACCCCACCTGCCGGAACAAGGGGGGCAAAAGTGGCGAGAAGAGCGATCGGGAGTACGCGGCGGAGCATGGTGTACAAAAACCCTTCCGACCGCAACTTCGCGGGCGTAACTCTATATTCAGCTACTTTCGTACCGTGTGCCAGTCAATCCATTGTCGAGAATGGCGCAGGATCGGAATGGTAAACCTGGTAAACGTGAGGGGTAGGGCTTTGGAGGGAAAAGGGAAAAGGGAAAAGGGAAAAGGGAAAAGGGAAAAGGGAAAAGGGAAAAAGGCCAGCCTCGGTTGAGGCTGGCCTTTTTTCGGTTGAGGTCTAAAGCCTGTGGGAAGTTAGCCGGTGACAGGGACGGCGATGCCGCCTTTGTCCATGCTTGCCCAGGCGGCTTCCGTGAGACGAATGACTTCAAGGCCGCATTCGAACGGGGATTCGCAAACGACCTTGCCGAGGATCGAGTGGATGAAGTTCTGGTCGGGAGTGGTGCCGCCGGAGAGGTTGGCCGCTTCGAGGCGGTTGCCGTCGCGATCGAGGATCGAGAGTTTGCCGCCGCGGATGTAGAACATCAGGTTCTCGAAGAAGAACGTGACGTCTTCATGCCAGCCGTTGCCGTTGCCGACCACGCTGAGGGTGCCGAGGGCGCCGTTCTTGAACTTGAGGGCGCAGGCCGAGTTGATGTCGACTTCGGTTCCAAAGGTATCTCCATAGGCCGAAACCGATTCGACGCTGGCGCCGGTGCTCCAGAGGACGATGTCGATGAGGTGGGAACCGCTATCGTTGAGCTGGCCGCCGCCGGACAGGCTGTGGAGCTGGCGCCAGGTGCCTTTGGTGCCGCGAAGCCAGGATTGGGCTTGGAAGGCCTGGATGTATTCCAGCTTTCCGGCTTCGCCGCTTTCCATTTTCGCGCGGACGTAGCGGAACTCAGGCTGGAAGTGGCGCTGGTAGCTGACCATGCCGACCTTGCCCGTGGCGTCGCGCTTGGCGATGACGGCGTGGGCGTCGGCGACGGTGCAGACAAGGGGCTTTTCGCAGCAGGTGTGAGCGCCAGCATCGAGCGAGTCTAGGATCTGGGTGACGTGCTGGGTATGCGGCGTGGCGATCATGACCGCGTCCGGCTTGACCTTGTCCAGCATCTCTTTATAGTCGCTGTAGCTCGGTACGGCGGCGAGGGATGGGTGGGCCTCTTTCGTCAGATCGATTTGATCCTGGCCGGGGTCGACGAGGGCGACCACTTGGGCCTCTTTGACCTTGAGGAGATTGCCAAGACGATATCGCTGGAATCCTCCGCAGCCAATCATTGCTACGCGCACGCTGTCCATTCCCGGGAGCATAGCCGATTTAGTTTGGGGTTAGCGGTTGGCAGTTGGCGGTATCGGAACGCTAACTGCCCACCGTCAACTTTTAGTGTTGTACAATCAACACGGCGTTCCGCATGGAGCGACCCTTTAACCGGAGGCTACACACCATGACTAAAGACCTTGCCCTGTCCAATCGCGCCTCCGTGTCGGCCTTTCGTTAGGCTCCCCGGCGGCGTTTTTCGCCGCTGCCCGGAGACCCTGAATACGAAAGAAACATTGGACAAAGAAACTCGCCAGCGACTGCTGGATCGCTATTCCGCGCTTGATCGAAACGAGCGCGCCAAACTCGACAAGAAGGCTCGCGAAATGCGGGCGCGTTCGACCAAGCCGCAGGTCCGCGACCGGCGGGCTTTTGACGATGAGGACGGGCGTGCTCCGCGTCGGGCGGCGCCCGCGCTTGAGTCGTTTCTGTTGAAGCTTCTTGAGGACGAAGCGCCGGAGGGAGGGCAGACGGCTTTGGTCGTCGGTCTCGCCAAGGGGCGCGCGACGGTGGAGATGGGTGCAGAGCGGCTGGTTCTTCCGCTCTCGGCTCAATTGACGGCAACCCAGCAGACCTCCATTGCCGTGGGCGACGAGGCGACGGTGGTGAACGGGGTGGTTCGGGCCATTCGGCCGAGGAGAACTTGGCTTGGTCGGGAAGATCCGCTCTATGGGCACGGCCGGGTGATCGTTGCAAACGTCGATGTGGTGGTGGTCGTCATTTCGGTGGTGGCTCCGCCGCTGCACCCGCGGATCATCGATCGGTATCTGATCGCCATCGGGCGAGGTGGCGCGGAGCCGCTGGTGGCGGTGAACAAGATCGATCTTGGGGACGAAGAGCTTGTGCTCCTCGCACCCTACGCGGCGGCGGGGGTGGCGATCGTGCCGGTCTCGGCGGACACGGGTTTTGGGCTGGAGGAGCTTCGCGGAAGGCTTGAGGGGAAGACGTGCGCCTTCGTCGGCCACTCCGGTGTGGGCAAGTCGTCGCTGATGAACGCCATTGCGCCTCAGATCGCTCAGGCAACCGGCGAGGTTAGCGAAGGCTACGGCCGGGGGACGCACACGACGACGGCCTCGTCGATGTTCGATTTAGGCGGCGGAACGCGGCTGGTCGACACGCCCGGAATTCGCTCCTTCGGCCTGGGGAAGTTGACGGCGGAGGAATTGGCCTGGGGCTTTCCCGAGTTCGAGAATTTCGGATGCCGGATGCGTGGCTGCACCCACCTCCACGAACCGGGCTGCGGCGTTCAGCAGGCGGTCGCGGAAGGGGCGATTCCGGAGTTTCGGTACGAGACGTACCGGAGGCTAAGGGGATAGGGATGTGGTTTGAAGGCTCCGGTCAAACCACAAACCACAGGCCACAATAAACCATGCCTACCTTCCGCCTCTGTCGCCGATTCACCGTCGAAAGTGGCCACATGCTGAGCCGGCATCCGGAGCGGTGCCGGTTTCCGCATGGGCATACGCGGACGGTGGAGGTGGTGATTGCGGGGGAGCAATTGAATGCGGACGGGATGCTTGTCGACTTCAAGGCCCTCAAGCGGGCGGTGGCGGACCACATCGAGCGTTACGACCATGCGATGGCAGTGAATTCCCAGGATCCGGCTTTGCCGTTTCTGCGTGAGACCTATCCGGCGGAGGCGATTATCGTTTTCGAAGACGAAGAGCCGACCACGGAGGCGATGGCGCGGGAGATCTACGAATATGTGGCGGGGATTTTCGCTAAGGGGTTTGTGGACGGGCCGTACCGGATCGAGGCGGGCGGTGCTCGTGTAGAGCGCGTGAGGGTTTGGGAGACTCCGAACTCTTGGGCGGAATACGAGGGCTAGGGAAGGAAAGAGGGAAAGGAAATAGGTTTGCTGTGCCCTTTTCCTTCTTCTCTTCTAAGAACCTGGGTTACTATGGGCTTGTGAGCAATGACGCGAGCGTCCGGTTACCTCGGTCTGGTGGGGCGGTTCGGTTTGCGTCTTGGGGGGTGGGTCTTCTGTTGTTGGGGTTGGGGGGAAAGGCTTTTCTTGCTCACCAAAACGGCGAGAGTCCTGACTCGATCCTTGAGCTGGCCAGAACGAAAGGTCTGGTTCCTTTGCAGCCTCATCCAAGGGTTGGGACGGAGATTTATCAGTGGGATTCGGAGATACCCGATGTCGCGGCCTACCATATTGGTCCGGTGGTGAAAACGGACGTCAAGGCGCGGGATCGAACCCTGACTTTGGTTCAGCAGACGAGATTGAAGCGGTTGCTCATCGATATCCAGCCGGGTGAGATGCGTTACTGGGTTCTAAAGTAGCTCAGGGTTTTCGAAATCCTCGCGTACTATGCTTGGGTGCGTCGCCTTTCCTTAGGTCTGCTCTCCTTCGCTCTCGTTGCCTCCGCCACCGCTCAGGAACTGCCGAAGCAGGCTCGCGATCTTCACGAATACGATCTGGTCGATGTCGACTGGACGGTCCGCGTAGACCCCGTCAAAGCGGCGTTGGAGGGCATGGTCGTGAATACGGTGCAGGCGACGAAAGACTCGCCGCTGCTGGTTTTCGACTGCGCCAAGCTCACCGTTACAAAGGTGACGATTGACGGAAAAGTCACACCCTTCCGCGCCGACGGGACGGTTTTGGCGGTGACGGCGAACGCCAAAAACGGCCAGACGCTGAAGGTGGCGATCACCTACCACGGCCTTCCGGAGGCGGGCATGTACTTCGTTCCGGCGGCCCGAGCATTCCCGGCGAAAACACCTATCGTCTACACCCAAGGGGAGATGGAGGATAACCGCTATTGGCTGCCGACCTACGATTCACCGAACGACAAGGCGACGAGCCACGGAACGATTACGGTTCCCACTGGCTGGAGCGTGCTGAGCAACGGAAAGAAGCTAGGCGTTGACAACAACACGTGGCGCTGGTCGATGGACCAGCCACATTCGACGTACCTCATCTCCTTCGTCGCCGGACCCTACACCGAAATCCCGGATGGGACAGATCCGGTACCGGTCTCGATCTGGACCCCGACGGGTCTCGAAAGCTGGGGAAAGAATGCGTTCGGGGGAACGGATGCGATCATCCGCTTTTACGGCAAGCTGACGGGCCAGCCTTTTCCGTGGCCGAAATACTCGCAGTCGGCGGTGGCCGATTTCATGTTCGGTGGCATGGAGAACGTGACCTGCACGACCCAAACGATCAATTCGCTCTTCCCGGATTCGGTGAAAGGGACGCGGGACAGCACGGGGCTGGACGCGCACGAGCTGGCGCACCAGTGGTTTGGCGATTTTGTCACCACGCCCAGTTGGAACGACATTTGGATCAACGAGGGCTGGGCGAGCTTCTTGCCCACTTTCTGGGCGCGAGAGAAATATGGCGAGGACGAGTACGCGATCGAGCGGTACGACACGCTGGAAGCGGCCAAAGGCGCGATGAAGGGGAATCCGTCGCGTTCCATGGTCTGGAGCGGCTGGAAGGTGCCGATGGACGCGTTCGACGGTTATGCGTACCCGGGCGGCGCGGCGCGCATGTTTGCGCTGATGAATAAGGTGGGCGAGAAGCCGTTTTGGCAGGCGACGAAGGAGTATCTGGCGAGTCATGGCCTGAAGAACGTGGATACGACCGAGTTCTTCAAGTCGTATTCGAAGAGCCTCGGGATGGATCTCTCGACCTTCGAATACCAGTGGTTCCGCACCCCGAGCGTGCCGCCGACGGTGGACGTTCGAACTGCAGGTGGGAAGGTGACGCTGCATCAGACGCAGGAGAAGCTCTTCACCTTGGACCTGCAGGTCTGGTCGTTAGGGAAAGACGACAAGTGGATGAAGCGGATGGTCACGCTCAGAGATAAGGATTTAACGCTGACCGATCTGCCGGCCGGGCCGGTTTTGGTGGATGCGGAGGCGTTTATGCCGATCGACGTCAACTATCCGGATGCGACGAAGGAGGAGCTTCTGAGGATTTGGCATCATGCGCCGAACGTAGCGGTCAAGCTTCGGCTGATGGGGCGTCTCTCCGGGCTCGTGACCGATGACGAGCGGGATGCGTTGGTGCGGGAAGAGAAGTCGGCCCGTCTTCGGCCGCGGCTCGTCGACGGGGTTTCGGACACCGGGTATCTGCTGAAGCTGAGCGGCGATGCGGACGAGCGAGTCGTCCAGGCCGCCTTGGCCCGAATGGGTCACGTGCCTCAGAACTCGGTCATCTCGGCGAAGCTAAAAAACGTTTGGGGTGATCGAACGGCGAACCCCGATTTTCGGCTTACGGCCCTGCAATCGCTGTACGGGTTGACGAAGGATCCGGTGTTGATCGAGGACGCTTGGCAGGCCGACCGGTTCGACGATGGTTTCCGAACCTGGGCGCTCGATCAGTGGGCGGGTACGCAACCGGATCGGGCACGGGAAGCGGCGCTGGCATCGCTGAAGAACGGGTCGAGCGAAGCACTGCGGTTGACTTCGATTCGAGTTCTCGGGCGGGTCAAGGATAAGCCGGGCGAGCGGGTGGTGTTCAATACGCTCGCGGCGATGATGACGGAGCGATCCAACTCACCCCTCAGGGCGGCTATCGGCGCGCTGGGTGAGTATGGGGATAAGGCAGCGATTCCGATTCTGGAAAAGCGGAAGGACCACGGGCTGCATTTTGTCCGTGGGGACGTCGAGCGCGCCATCGCGCGGTTGACAACGAGCGGATAACAGACAGACAAAGGCGGTTAGCGGATCTCATCTCCGCTAACCGCCCACTGCAAACCGTCAACACCTTAGGCGCGGACGAACTTGTAGTGCTTTTGACCCTTGATCCAGACGGTCTTGCGCACGTAGTGGTGGCCGCCGTAATTGAAGGACTTGTGGCTGAACAGTTGGGCGCGCTGCTGCTGCGCTTTGCTCTGGCCCTTTCGGTCCTGTTCGTATCGGTAAGCGGAGTAGAGTCCACCGCCGAGACCGAGGTAGGTCAGGGTGCTGTTGTGGGTGAAGAGGCCGAGGACGCCGAGAGCGCCGCCGCCGATGGCGAGGTTACGCCAATCGTTCTTCTGTTTCTGCTTATGCTTGAGAAGATCACCCAAGCTCTGGGCATTTGCCGTCGACGGGATCGCAGTAAGGCCGACCGTGGTGCCGAGAGCGATAGCCGCGGCGATTTTGCTGAAGTTCGTTCCAGTCATGGGAGCTATGACGACTCTCAGGCTGCAGGGTTCGGTCTTTCGGTGAATTTGCCGGTTTCTAGGTAGGAATTAGGGCCATTGGGTGGCCCATTGCGGCGGTTCGAGGGGACGGAAGGTGAGGGGGTTGAGGTCGATGAGTTCGCGTTCGCCATTGGCGTCGCGGACGTAGATTCTGCCTTTGCGGGCGATTAGGAGGCGGCCTCGGTGGTCGACATCGGCCCAGTCGGCGTCGAGTGGTCTCTGGTCTAGCCAGTAGGCTCCGGGCCATCTCCGCCAGTCTATTCTCCAAGCGAGTTTCCCAACGGAGCAAGAACGGACGAGGATTAGCGGCGATTGTCCGTCGTCCTCCCAACCGCGAGCCACGGCCGCCAATACGGGATCGCCGGTTCGTAGGAGGTTTCGGGTAAAGGGGTGGAAGGGATCCTCGATTTGGATCGGAGGAGGCAGGCCAAAAGCCGTTTCCCCCAAATTGGAATCCTCCGCCCGAGAACTGCTGCCAAAGAGCGAGGGCGGTGAAGTAGGGTGGCCGAGACACGATCGCATAAATACCGCCGGGATCTAGGTGGAATTTGCCGTCCAGGATTTGGCAAGTGAAGAATTGCCCGTCCGCCGAAAGGTCAGCGGTGTATTCGTATGCTCGATCGAAGAGCCACTGTCCAAGTTCGAATTCATCCGTCTTTAAGTCCCACCGGATCATCAGGACCTTTCGGGCGGGTCCACGACGGAGGAGCACTGCCACATCAGCCTCGGCGGCTACGAGTCCGTAAACCCGGGCGGGCGGAGGCGGGTTGCTCACGGTTCTATTGTCCGCGATGTTCTCCTGATCAGGGGCCGTGGGTGACGACTCGTTTGTTACGCCCGGAGGATCTAACACCTTGCGCCCTGCGACCGTAGACTATAGGCGTGAGCGAGTTCGCGACGATCGAAGAGGCCCTGGAAGAGCTGCGGCGGGGGCGCATGTTGATCGTGGTTGACGATCCCGACCGGGAAAACGAGGGCGATCTGGTCTGTGCGGCGGAGACCTGCACGGTCGAGATGATGAATTTCATGATCGTGAACGGTCGCGGGGTGCCGTTTGTCGCGGCGAGTGCGAAGCGGTTCGAGGAGCTTGGCATTCCGATGATGACCAAGCAGAACACCGCGCGCCACTCGACCCCGATGGGCGAAACGGTAGATGCGCTGCATGGCACCACGACCGGAATCTCGGCGGGCGACCGGACGAAGACGGTGTCCGTGTTCGTGGACGACAAGGCGAAACCGACGGACTTGGGACGTCCGGGCCACATCCTTACCCTTCGCGCCGAGAAGGGTGGCGTGCTCAAACGGGCGGGCCACACCGAGGCCATTACCGACTTCTGCCGTCTCGCCGGGTTCAAGGGCCCGGGTGTCGGTTGCGAAATCATCGGTGACGACGGCGAGATGCTGCGTCTCGACAACGGTCTCTTCGACTACGCGAAGAAGCACGGCCTTAAGGTCGTCACGATTGCCGATCTCATCGCCTATCGCCGCCGGAACGAGCACCTGATTACCCGGGCCGCCGGTCCGATCGATTTCCCGACGGTTCACGGGCTGTTTAAGCTGTACGTGTACGAAAGCGAGGTCGAGCCGAATCCTTACCTCGCGATCGTCAAGGGCGATGTCGCGGGAGATGAGCCGGTGTTGACCCGAATCCACTCCTCCTGCGTCACGGGCGATCTGATGGGGTCGCTACGTTGCGACTGCGGCGACCAGTTGGCGATGTCGCTCGATGCGATCGAGAAAGAAGGTCGCGGCGTGGTGCTCTACATCGCCCAGGAAGGACGTGGCATTGGGCTGGTGAACAAGCTGCGAGCGTACGAGCTACAAGACACTGGGCTCGATACGGTCGAGGCAAACGTCGCCCTCGGGTTCAAACCGGACCTTCGCGACTATGGCCTTGGTGCTCAGGTTTTGGCGGATCTTGGCTTGTCCAAGCTGCGTTTGATGACGAATAACCCGAAGAAGGTAAGCGCGTTGAACGGCTACGGGCTCGAGATCGTCGAGCACGTGCCCTTGATCGCGCCGCATGCGGACGAGCGGGAGAAGTACTTGGCGACTAAGAAGGCTAAGATGGGCCACATTCTGCCCGGCTAGTAGTAGCGCAGGCGCCTCGCCTGCAGCCAACTTATTCAACTTCTTCTCGCACATAAACCCAAGGCCAATTGACCAGATTGGCCTTCTGCGGATTGTTAGCGACATAGCGCTTTATCGCGCGTAACTCTTCCTCGTTCCGCACGATATGGTCGTAACTTTCCTTTTGCCAAAAGGGCTTTTCGTGGCAAAAATCACTAATCGCTAAGTGGGCAGTCGGCGATTTCCACCCATGTGTGACCACGGCCATTTCGCTCTCCGGATGAAGTGTGACCACCGTGTGAACGTGGTTCGGCATGACTACTGCTGCGTGAAGCAAATAGTCCGTGCCATCTCGATTTCTCAATCCCGCCATCACGCGCTCGGCAAATCGCGGATCTCGCATCGCGCAACTGCCAATCCCCTGATCGAGGGCGCGGTCGATATGATGTCCGAACGCCTGAGCTTTCTCCCGCAGGAGTTGAGGGTTCTCCGGGTCGAGCGCCAGGCGTCGTTCAATCCGCTTTCGCTCCGCTAGGTACGCATGTAGAACGGACTTTTGAAGCGAATCCGCCTGCCGGAACGTGATGAAGGCGGTCATCCCCGGAATTTCCCAGTGTGGTAATCGACCCCGGGAGCGGATTTTCAACTGTTGCCAATCGACCTTGTCCAACGCGGGCAGTATATCGATACTTTAGGGCCTTTGCGAGACTGCCCGCTGCAGGCGAGGCGCCTGCGCTACCGCGTCGGTGCTATAATGAAGCACGTTGAGATAAGGCTCAACGGCCCCCTGAGTTTTTGGGGAAATCGGCCGGCGGATCCTCGACAATCGAGGGATCAACGCACATGCCAACACTTGTGATCGTCGGCGCCCAGTGGGGCGACGAAGCTAAAGGGAAACTGGTCGACGTTTTCGGCGGACAAGCCGAACTGGTCGTCCGCTATGCCGGAGGGAACAACGCCGGCCACACCGTCATCGTCGGCGGGAAGACTTTCAAGTTCCAGCTCATTCCTGCCTCGGTGCTCCATAAGGGCACGACCGCCATCATCGGCGGCGGAATGGTGGTGGATCCGAAGGGTCTTCTGGACGAGATCGACCGGACGATTGCGCAGCAGTCGGAGATCGGGACCCTCCGCATCTCGGCGGCCGCTCACGTGGTATTTCCGTACCACCGCCAGCTTGACCAACTTGAAGAAAACGCGCGCGGCGAAGGCGCTATCGGGACAACCCTCCGCGGAATCGGTCCGGCCTACCAAGACAAGGTGGCGCGGAACGGAATTCGGATGGGCGAACTTGTCGATCAGCCTCGTTTTGAGTCGCGGCTTCGACAGGTTATCGGCGGAAAGAATAGACAAATCCAAGCACTCGGCGGCGAGC
>FTBF01000146.1_pt1 | contig 17750 bp, 18 predicted proteins | sample 1639301 | NCBI WGS metagenome assembly FTBF01 (sample SAMEA3914864, study PRJEB12502) | metagenome | biome: forest; material: soil | place: USA | collected 2012-03-12 | depth 0.3 m
CGATATTTGTAACGAAGAAGTCCGGAGTCGTCGACCACTTCTCGGCTGAATTTCCCCTTTGCCTTCCGGGAGTCGCGCGAAAGCCGGTCGAGATACCGATCGAGCGCCCGTCTTAAACTTTCCGAACCGGCGGGAGCCCAACGGAGTTGGAGAGAGAGGGTGCGAGGACTGGCCAAGCGGGCGTAGCCCGACTTGCGGTCGCCGCTGAGCGCGACCGGAGCCCAATCCTCAGGGTGCTGGAGCGATATCCCGTGCCAGCCGAAGATGGCAGCCAAAGTCTAAGGTACGGGCGTGCTGTTCGGCGTCGAAGTCGCGGCCGGAGGGTTGGTGGCGGCTACGCTCGGTGCGGAGGATGCCGAGACCACGGGAGCAGGCGCCGGATCTTCGTGGCGAATCGCCTCTTGAACTTGGCGCTGGCCTTCTTCCATGCCCTTCTTCAGCTCGCCCATGCCCTGGCCGACGCCGCGCATCAGTTCGGGGATCTTCTTGCCACCGAAAAGAACGAGGACGACCACCATTACGATGATCAGATCCTGGCCGCCGAGCATTGCGAGAGAATTAAGCATGGCCGGTACGACGTCCCAATCGACGTCTTCTTTTTCTAGTATACGTTCGAGGGGCCCGGTTCAGTACCCTTAGAGATTAATCAGTAACCGTCGCTTTCCCCGAGGGCGGACCCGAAACCGGGCCTCCCTTATCAAGGCCCCGTGAGACCCCGCGAAGAAGCACCGGAATCTTCCGACCGCCAAGCAGAAGGAGGACAGCCACAAGGGCGATCAGACCAGGCATTGGTCGTTTACTTCGGGTTAACGTCGTCGAGGCCCTTCTTAAGCTCACCAACCCCCTGACCGATGCCGCGCATCAGTTGGGGAATCTTCGAGCCACCGAAGAGAACGAGGACGACCACCAGAACGATGATCATATCCTGACCACCAAACATTGCGAGAGAGTTAAGCATGATCGGTAGAACGTCCGAAACGACGTGTTGTTCTTAGTATACGTTTGGGAACCATGCTTCGTGCCTTTAAAGCTACGAGTCTCGTCTTTCCTCCGGAGATCGTGACCGGTATCTCGGTAACGCTTGTCGTAGCGTGACGGTCGATTTCGAGACGGTAGAGCGCGGTTCGCGCCGGCAGTGCCGAGACCAGATTCCCGGTCGAATAGAGGATGGCCGCGCCCTTGTAGGTTTCTGCGGGCTCCAATACGTGCGGATGGTGGCCCCAAACCAGATCGGCGCCCGCATCGATCACGGCATGACCAAGCGCTTTTTGGTAACCATTGGGCTTGGGCTGCCGCTCGATCCCCCAATGCAGGGCCACGACCAGGTAATCGCACCTCGATTTCGCCGATCCCACCCAACTCGCCAACTTCGCCCGGGCGTTGTCGTCGATCCGCCCGTCAAACGCCAGCACATTCACCCCGGGCGCCCCAAGCCCCGCCGGCGAGCACTTGCGGAGCGCCCCTCGCCCCGCAAAGGCCAGCGCGCTCAGCAGCCCCACGCGAAACCCGTCCCGCCCGGTAACGACGGTGAGCGCCGAAGCCGAATCCCCATCCGGCCCGGCCCCGGCGAATCGAATCTGCGAGCCCGCCAGAAGCCGCCGCATCTCCGCGTTCCCGCTCGCCCCGTAATCCATCGCGTGGTTGTTCGCAAGGCTCACCGCGTCGATCCCCGCGTTGACCAAGCTAGCGATATGTTTCGGGTCGGCTTTAAGCACGAACTGGCTGCGGGCTTTAAGCTCCACCGCCGACTTCCGCTGCGTAACCGTTTTTGAGTTTGTGAGCGGGACTTCCAGGTTCGCAAAGGCGAAGTCGGCCTCACGAAGCGTCTCCGCAACCCCGGTGAGCGGTCCGGTGCCGGGTCGGATGCCATTAAACATCAGATCTCCGCCGACCACCAACGTGTAGGGGGCGGCAACGATAAGTGAGGCAATCGTAAACACCTCGCTATTGGACGCTTTCGGCTCGCGCGGGTAACTCGGCTGGGGGCCGAAACGTCAAGAGAAGAAGATGAAGAGCCTCGCCCTGCCCTTTCTTGCTCTGCTCGCCTTCCAAGCGGCGGCACCCCAGGCGGGGACGGTTATTCGCCGCTCATTGAAGGCGGACGCCACCGACACCTACACCATCGTAGACCGCTCCGAACAAACCGTCAAATCCCCCCTCGGCGACATGCCGGTGACCGTCTCCAGCACCCGCACGTTTGTCCTCAAAACCAAAACCGTGGACGACAAGCTCGGACAGGCGGCGATCGAGTCGACGACGACCGTCGAAAAACTGGAAGCGGACGGTGCCGCCTCCGATCTGGCCAAAGCCAAACCCGCCCCCGTAACCCAAACCGGCAAAATCGACGTCCGCGGCCGGATCACGTACGAGAAGAAACCCGGCGACGCCGTGTCGGGTCTCCTGAACGGTGCCTCGAGCACCCTCGCCGCCGGAACCTTCGTGGAGTTTCCGGAGAAGCCGCTGAAGATCGGCGACTCCTGGGACATGGTCGTCCCGAAAGACCCTATGGTCTACGGTGAGGACCAAAAGCTGACCGCGAAGCTGACGGGCGAAAAGGAACTGGACGGCATGCCCGTCTGGATCGTCTCTATCCGCGGCGTCGTGAAGTCCTTCGTCGACAGCGCCAAAATCCCGGGCGCCAAACCCCTCGACACCCCGGTCGGCCCCATGTCCGTGCGCATCAGCGGACAGGACACCTTAAGCGGGGAAGGGTTGGTGGAGAAATCCACCGGACGGACGGTTTCGATGTCGATGAAGTCCCTGTCGAAGAAGACCATCGAACTGGTCGAGGCCGGGATTTCGATGGAGTCCACCGGGACCTTGGACTCAAAGATCTCCTTGAAGAAGCCCGGCGAGTAGGGCCAACCCCCCAGTGGCGCGGGCGGTCCGTCTCGATTAGCGGCGGTTTGAGGCTTTTTAGGCTCGTTAGTGTTTTCTATTCGTGCAGAGAGTTAGGTTCAAATCGTTTATTACGGGTTAACCTTTTAGGTTCAATTTTCGGTTTTTTCTCGGTGAAATCTCGGTAGCGAGAGGTATTTTATTTCTGTGGTTAATAATCAATTTTAAACATCTGATCTGGTCGATGGTCGGTGGGAGGAGGAGCGCGGCCGTTCGAAGGAAGGTGGTGGTTTTAGTGCGGTCTGGAGAAGTACACTTAAAACATTACAACTAAGATAATGTATTTATATTGCGTTTATTCAGGTCTGAGTCCCGAGTAAACGCAATATTGACAGACCAGATTAGGAATCAGAACCTTTGACTACTCAGACAAATCTTCAATTTTTCATAACCATGGATGAGTACCGAGCAACTCTTCAGTTGGCTATAGAAAAGCACGGTATTCGTCTTCTTACGCTGGACCCGTCTAAACGAATCGTCGAAATTACCGCTATGGAAGTCCCGAATACTTTCGCGCAACTTCGTCTCGTTCTGCCAGAAACGCCCGTTGGGTCTGAGATATTCGATTTGCCGGCCAAAGCGGGGGCGGCGGTCACCTTTGCCCCGATCGAGAACAACCGGCAACTCATTGCGGCAACGGTCGGAGCGAAGGCGGTCTGGCACAAAGACGGAAACTGGTACGAAAACCCGACACCGATCAAGATCGCGCGCTTGGTCCAGGGGGAGTTTCGCAAGATGTTGAAAGGCAAAGCATTTTTCCGACGTGAGAACCATTCCACGGTCGAAAAAACATTCGTCCGCTATTCGGCAGGTGCTTTGCGGAGGTACGAAGAAGGTGCCTCGTTTTCCTTTACAACATCGAACGACCCTGCGATCTCATATTTCATACCAGACGTGAAACTACCGTAACGCTACTCCGCACTGTATCTGTCAATTACAGACGTTCTTTAGAAACTTGCGATTTCGGCGCCGCCCGTCGATACGCATTGAGAGAAGCGCTGTTTGAGCCGAGACCAAGTCTTCAAGCGTCCTATCTACTTCTGATTATGTGCCGGACGCCGAACTAGCATGAAAAATGAGTATCGATAGGCTGTATGTGATTGTTCCGGGGCGTTATGGCCCGGAACTCGTGCTGACGGCAGCCTGGGATGACAGTCTTGAGGAGGTGATCCGCAAGAACTCGATCGTTGGCCTGGAACTCAACTACGCCAAGGGCTGGACAGATCGAAAGGTCGATTTCCTAAGAGGACTACCGCATTTAAAATCCCTAAAGGTTATCGATTGGAAGATTGCGTCCGTCGACGAAGTGAACCTCTTACACGAACTAAGGGAACTTCAGATATCGACTTACTGCAAGACGAAGATCGATTTCTCGGGTTTGACTCACCTTGTCCATCTGAACTTGGAATGGAGGACTGGATGCGATGGCCTATTCGCGCTTCCAGACCTGCGGTACTTGTTCATCAATCGCTTGCCGGCAAATAAAGCGCCGCTGCTTGGGAAGCTTGTCCAACTCACGCGACTTGTTGCCGCTGCGATGCCCTAGATTGAAATGGAAGATATCGAGCGAGTCCAATACGAGCAGTGCCCCTTCAATTGGGCGCACATTGCGCGCTTATATCGGAATATTGCTCGCGAGCCGGAGATGGATGGCCCTTGGTCATCCCCTCCGGGCCGGGGAGATATTTTCTACCGACGATATGGCGATTACTTCCAATTTATTGCGGGAAATCCTAAGCAGTCGCTCTTTTCCGAGTTCCTCGGGATGGAGCCGATGGTCACCGAGGACGACGCGGCCTGGACCATTGAAAAGCACGGACCGGTCGAGTATCTCGTCCGGTCGAGCTTTGCCCGCACTTATGGCCCCGTTCGTGAGACCGAAAAGCTCCACAAGCTCCTTGAACCGTACGATATGTGGCTCGAGAACCGGGGAACTCACGTAGAAGGTGCGGCCACGTTCGATTGCCTGACCAACGTGAAACTCCTCAAGGCTTGCCGCAAACTTCTCACCCTAGAGGGTTGGTGCATGTCGGTGAACCGTGATGTGGAGCGCTTCCTCAACGACCGTTGGGGTGCGGCATGGTCTGAGGTTAACTTGCGACTAGAGGAGGACGGGCCCTCCTTCCTGACAACGGAAAGCGCCGGTGGCAAACGGCGAAATCCTATTCCGTCGGGGCTTATTCAGGACTGTCCGGAATGGTTCGAGGATCTCTCAGGTTCGTCGGGTGACTAATCGGCGGAATGACGAGCGAATTTCTATCGAAGCTTAGATAGGTCCGGTTCGCCGGATATGGCGAGATCGTGGATGATTAGCCTTGGAGTAAAGAGCATTCTTAATGTCCCCTTCGTTTTGGACCTAATGAAGAAGATTGGGATCTTGAAGCAGCGCCCTTTTGAAGACCGCATCGCGATAACCCAAACCCATGCTATCGATTCTCTCACTGTCGTTCGGCTGCCATCTACAAGGCCCGAACCGTCGTCCGTCGACTGAGATATCTGCCTCCGATCACTCAGTCGTGAAGCTGATCCATAAGGATTTTCATTTCTATATTGCGGTCACGATTGAGCACAAGAAGCCGGTTCTGTTCCTGCTGGATACCGGCGCCAACATTTCGATCGTCACCAAGAAGGGCTATGACTTTCTTCTTGCCGCCGGTGCAAAGAAAGATGAAGAGGGCTTTCTCGACGTCGGGCAGTTGTCGATCGCGGGTCAGAAACTCACCCACGTTCAGTTCGCTCAAAATAAAACGCCTGAGGGCTTTCTGGATGAATATGGAGTGATTGGCCTTGAATCGCTTTCACAGTTTAAAGTCGGTCTTGATCTGAAGAACTCAACGCTGCGACTCTGGCCGGCAACAGAAAAGGTCGATGACGTGGTTCGCCAATGGTACGGGGCGGGACCCAACGGAAAAGGTCCGCTTCCGGAAATCACAACCACGCCCGCGCACATCAGCGACGATGACGGATGGGGGAGAATGCGCGTTCAGGTGGGAAATCTAAATGTGGACATGCTCCTTGACACCGGCGCGGCTTTAACGGTGGTCGACCGAAGCACCATGAGCCAGATCTCCGATGCCCGGCCAAATGGTTCGTACTCCGCCACCTTGTTCGACGGAATTCACAATGTTTCTAATTTCCGGCTCCCCGGAATCCACATCGGGCCGTTATCGATTTCGGATCCTTTGGTTGGATCGTCAAACCTTCCTCTTGGCCTTGGCATCCTTGGGCTGAACGTTACTCAGAACTTCAAGATCCTCTTGGACTACCCGGCAGGTCTTGCGTACTTTGCGCCGAACCCTCTAACCCCAACCTTGGGAAAGAATCCGTATATGGGAGGACCACAGTCTCCGCATCCCGACGGTTCGACACTGCGATGGAAGCGTGGTGAAGCGGCTCATATTGACCCCGGGTTCGCCTACTTCAATCCCCCGGGTTATACCGAAAAGTTCAACGCTGACGACAGCGTCGACCTGATTCCAGATCCCAACAAATTGAAGCAGAGCCCCACCGACGGAGACGCGTACATCCCCGGCCAACCCATGCTCCCGATGCCGATCGCCTACGGAGCCAAACTCCCCGTTAAGGGGTATTCGATCCCGCGAGGGACAACCCTAACCGGGCCGGCGGCTTACACGGTCCTAGCTCCTAACGGATCCTTAGGTTTTTCGACCATCCATCGCGCTGGCCCTCACCCGACCGATACGATCGTTCCAAATAAGACCCTTCGGTGACAACCACTCCGTTTTCGGCTTCGGTAGGCGACGGCGTTGCTTTGGATAATCGGGTTTAGCTGACCACATCTTGGGGCAAATCAGACCCTGGAACTGTTTCCCATATGGGTAGCATCCAGCAAGCTACCCTGCCTCCCAGTTCCCAGGGTGGCGTAACGCAATTCGAAATGACGAACGACGCGGTCATCGATCAGATCGAGTGGGGTGACACTTTCTCATCCCATGAAGCCGGCGAGCAGTACCGTAAGGTTGCCCGCGCCGAAGATCTACCACGGCTGATCGCCGCGTTCGAAACGCGGTCATCGAACCCGAAGTTCAAAGACGAACTGGTTCGGTGGGACGTCGTCACCCTGATCAGCCTGATCGACACGCCCGAAGCGAGCGAGTTCCTAAAGAGGATCGCCCGCAGCCGGATCAACTACCAAATCCGTTACGACGCCATGCGCGGCCTAATCGAATTGGGCCACTCGGATTGGCGTCCGGGCCCGGATACTCCAAAGAAGCTTCGGTCAGAGTTCTACGCCTCCCTTCTCGCCTACGAGAAGTATTGGCGAGGAGAAACGGACCTCGACACCCTGCTCCCCCTCGCCCATAGCAAAACAAACTATCGAGGCGACTGGTGGCACTGGATCACCCGGCTCGAACCCAAATCTAGCGGAGTGGACGCCGAGGCTTAGCGTTGCTTCCAAGTCCGTTTCGGGATACGGCTCGTTGGTTAGTCGGTGAGCCGATCCCCAAGCAAGCCGGGCAGGGTCTTTCCATCGCTTTCCCTTGGGACGCCGCCTTCGAGTTATTTGCGAACCGCTCGAAGGCTTTCACGACCAGGTCAAAAGGCAGGCCAATATTTTCGAGGCTAACGCGGTTCACCCAAAAAGGAATAGGAACTGCGGAGATTCAGGGTCGTCCCAGGGGTGTCAGGAGAAGAATGCGATGAATACGACTGTTCCAAACCAGATGCACGCCGCCGCAATCGACCGGTTCGGTGGACCGGAAGAGATTGCCACTCACACCCTTGCGGTTCCTCAGATCGGGCCTGGGGAGATCCTCATCCGGGTTGACACCGCCGGAGTCGGTGCCTGGGACCCGATGGAAAGAGAAGGGGAAATGCAGGAGATGATGGGTGGAGAGCCCCATTTCCCCTATGTGCTCGGAAGCGACGGGGCGGGAATCGTGGTGGCGGTAGGAAACGATGTCACCCGCTTTCAGATCGGAGACCGGGTCTACGGATTTGGTCTTGGAAACGCGAAGGGAGGATTCTATGCCGAATTCGTGGCCCTAAAAGCAGAAAACGCCTCTTGCGTACCCGGCGGGCTATCGATTGAGGAGGCCGGCGCCATGCCGTTCGATGCGATGACCGCGCTTCGCGGCCTCGAAGACGAGATTCGGCTTAAGCAAGGCGAATCGATCTTGATCTTTGGCGCGAGCGGCGGTATCGGCCATATTGCCGTTCAACTTGCAAAGCGCATGGGAGCTCGGGTCCTCGCGGTTGCGTCCGGCGACGATGGAGTTGCCCTAGCACGTGAACTTGGGGCCGATGTGGCGGTAGATGGACGCCGAGAAGATCTCGCGGCCGCCATAACGAGCTTCGCCCCGAATGGACTCGATGCCGCCTTGTTCACCGCCGGAAGTGATCAGAACGACTCGATCGTGAACAGTATGCGAGCCGGTGGTCGCGTCGCCTATCCGAACGGAGTTCAACCGACCCCGCGGACTCGAGCCGGCGTAAGCGTCAAAGCTTTCGACGGGATGCCCGACCAGTACGCCATTGAACGGCTGAATCGCTGGATCGAGACAGGTCCATTCCAAGTTCACGTGGCCAAGACGTTCACGCTGGACAAAGCGGCGGACGCGCAAAGAATGCTCGACCAACACTACCTCGGCAAAATGGTTATTCGCGCCTAGCTGGGCGGAGCCGTGGAAAAGAGAAGGGATGGGAGGTCGAACCTCCCATCCCTTCTCACAAGCGAAGTTCGTCGAAGACTAAGGTGCGCACTGCGTCATCGCGACGGCGCTCGAACACTCCCATGAAGTTACGTAGCCGTCCGGCGTCCGCTGCCACCACTGGCCCCACATCACGCCGTTGCTGTTTCGGTAGCTCCAAGCCGTATTGGCGTTGGTCGTCAGCCAGCTCTTGATCGTCGTGTCGTTCGCCGCATTGGCGTACTTAGCCGCCCACCGGGCGAAGATCCCTTTGAACCCGACCGGATCGCCGTTCCCGCCGCTGCTGTCGTACTCGTCGTTCAGAATCCCCGCGATGTGCTGGCCGGTCAGATTATTCTTCGTCCAGGTCACCGCGCTCGAGGCATTTGACCGATACGTCGTGTTGCCGGTGTTTTGGTACAGCAGCGTCGCCGCCCCGGCGTAGGTCCCCTGGTTGTAGGTAAACGCCCACCAAACTTTGGTGCCATCCGACTGGATATGGTCGGCCACTTGTCCGGTCGAGGAGTTGACCAACGTGCTCCGAAGCCAGTTGAACACTTGATCCGCCTGGGCGCGGTACCCCGTGTTGATGGTGTTCCGCGCGAGGATCATCGCGGCAATGGCGGCTGGTCCGTTTACGCAGGCGTTCTTGGTCTGTCGATCTGCCCGCCACCAGATTCCCCCGCCAAGTTGGCTATCCCACCCCCGGGTCCAAACCGAGTTGAACTGCCATTGGGCCTGGTCAAGGAAGCTGTGGTTCCCCGTGATCTCGTACCCTCGGGCCAGCGCGATCACCGCCCACATCACGTCGTCGTTGTATTCGTTCCAGGAGGCGAAGTCGGTAGTTCCGCTCACCACGTTATTCAGCCCGTTCAAAAGCTGAGTAACCATCGTCTTATAAGCCGTGCTCCCCGTCCGGTCGTAAGCGTCTTCCACCGCCTCGATCTCTTCGCAGACGCGCCAGAACTGCGAACGGCCGGGCACGCCCCGGTTCGTGTCCACCACGAAATAGCCGTTGCTTCCGCTCAGGACATAGAACTTGTTGTTGTACGAGTCGATCGCCAGACCTTTTTCGGTGGTGGTCAAAGCCATTGCGAGAGGCGCGAGCGCCAAGGCAGCCGAAACGGCGCCCGTCGTCCAGATTCTCTTATTCATTTGGGTTTCCTCTTCGAAACACTGACCAGCACCATGGCTGGACATATCCCAAATATAACCCATATATCCTAGGAATAAGACGGGTTTTGTTTACACTTTGTGCTGTCAAGCATCACCATAGGGGGTGCGTCTAGAGTCGCAAACCGTGTCAATCTCATGCTCCGACCGTTTCAAATTCGCATCAATTCACCGGCGCAATTGAACCAAGCGATAGGCGTAGGTAGATTCCGTCCATGGTTCTTTCGTTCCTTGCCATGGGCCTCCTGCGCCAACGTACGGCTCCTTCACAAGCTGAGTTCTCGCCAAAAGTTCTGCAGCGCCTTGGCCTAAGGCGTCAGCGCGTCGTTGCTCCGCCGATCAATCGGTCTTGGGTCAAAACAGCACCAAAGACCCCTTCTCTCGGCTCCTTGAAGAACCTGCCGAAGTTCTTCTTGATGAACTCGGAGCTGGTCTCGAATATCGATAAGGCCGGCCTAACGCTGGAAAGTCAAGGCGACCGAGGCACCTGTACTATTTTCGCGACCAAGTTCCTTGTCGAGTACGAACTCGCTCGCCAATCCAACTTCACGAAAGCCTATCGACTGAATCCGGAATATCTGAACTGGGCAGCCAACGCCGCGACGAAAACGAGCGATGACGGGTCCAGCTTTCCTGCCGTCGTGGATGGACTTGATCAGTATGGTTGTTCCAACTGGAGCGATCCCAAGGTCTATGGGGGACTGATCCCCGATTTTGATGCAGCCTACAAACCTTCAAACGCAATCATCGAGAAGGCAAAGCTGATTCGCAAGGACGTCGGACTTTTCCAGATCTTCACGCACCAAACCCCCGTGCTCTCGAACGACGAACTCGATATGATCACGGGCCTCCTCGACGCAAAAATTCCAGTGGCTGTCGGTCAACAATGGCCCTCCAGCGGCGCCTGGAAGACCACTGAAGTAGACGGGTACAAGCTCAGCGACGGCACCGGTCCGGTCCAGGGTGCCCACACCATGGCCATCGTCGGCTACCGCAAGACCCCCAAAGCTCCCGGCGGCGGCTACTTCCTGTTCCACAACAGTTGGGGGACGGGCGGAGACTACGATGGCTACCTCTTCATGAGCTTCGACTGGGTGCGAAACCACACCTACGACGGTTGCATCGCCCTTCCCACCGACTGGAAATTCTGAAGTCCGTTTGCCGGGACACTGGTACGAGACTCGGATCGTCTCGTACCAGTCGGCAGCAGGCCGTTAAAGGCCAATCAGGATGTTGGTTCCCGTTCCGTAGCTTCCCCAGCTAATGGGCGCCAGGGCGGTTGACCCGGTGTCAAACGCCCCAGCGATTCCGGTCGTCGAAGAAGAAAGGTTATATGCGCAGGCGTCTGCCGCATTCTTCACCGCAAAAGGGGCGGAGCCGGAGTAGTCCGCCGAGAGAACTGTGGTCGCGCCAGACGCGGAAGTACCGCACTGCGCCGCAAAGCTTCCCGAGGGAAACGAATACGTGTAGCTGGAATTCCAAGTGAGGTGCGAACTCGAACAGTTGAACGCGACGGTCTGGCCGTCTGAACTAATGTAGGGATGCGTTGCTCCGCCACTCGTATTGGTGCCGGTGAGAGCGTAAGGGCAAACGGATGTCGAAGTACTCACCGTGAGTACGTAAACGTTCGATGAACTCAAGACACCTCCGCTAGCGCTGCAATCGTAGGCAACCTTTGCGCCGGCCGCATCGATTGAGGGGAAGTTACACAGTCCTCCGGTTGACGTCTTGGCAGACCCGTTAACATAGATTTCTCCATGAAAGCGATAGGCGATGGTGGATCCGCTAGCACTGATATCGGTGAGAACCGAACCAACGCCTTCGCCCGGCGTGTAGTAAGGATGACCAGGAGAAGATTGGTTCGCGGAACTCGACGTGCATACCCATTCGTCCGCTTCCCCGTCGGGAGGCGCCGATCGTGCAACGAGGTCTCCAAAGGAAACGGTCCAGCTCCCGCCACCGTTCGAAATTCCTGGTTGGAGGCCGTATTGAGGACCCGAGGTATCCCAAAGCGTGGTGGAGTTACTCAACACCGGGTTTAGCGCCGACGACCACGAGCCGGATGAAGTCGAAGCGACAATTGGCGTCACGAGCATCGAAGAGGAGCTTGCGTAGAGCGGAGTTCCGAAATACGCTACAAGTGTCCCGTCCCGGCTGATACGGGGGCGGCTGCAGTAGGGAATACCGGTGCTACAGGTGGTCGTCGTTCCGGTCGCCCGGTCGTAGACCTTGACGATGGAGCCTCCGCTCGTCATATTTGAGAGGAAGGCAATTTTCGATCCGTCGGCACTCACCGAGGGATAAGCGATTCCGCCCGAGCCGTTCGGAACAACTCCGTAGGCTGGGGTGGCCGAGGCATATCCAGGCATGGCGAACAGGCAGCAACCAAGAAATGCCGCCCAAACTTTTGTTTTCAAACCGGTCGAGTTCATAAACATCCCTTTCGATGGCTCCTACTCGCCGAAAAAATCATCAGCGGCGAGGCAAGTCACCTCATGAAAATATTACATCGGCCTACCGCGTTATGCCAATGTTGAGTACTCATTTGCATGGACTGTTCATCGGCTGCGGATTTTGACCGGCCTAAATAGAAAAACGAGAGCCGCCGCTCCCGTTTTCTCGGTCTTGGAACGGAAGAGGCTTAGCCTTTAAACGCGGTCCAGCCCGCTTCGGTGGGCCGGAGCGCCGTGTCGTACAGGCGAAGGTCGGCAACGATCCCGTTCAACGGCTGGTTGTGGGGCCCTTTGTCGTTCTGAACGTTGCCGATACCGACCCCGGGAGCCGAGCCTTTGGAAAGAGTCATCAAGGGCTGGTGTAGCGTAGGGACGGTCTGCACACAGCGATCGTCCAGCCATATCTTCGCTTCACAAAGCGCGGCATCGAATGAGGCGGTGACGTGGACCCACTTGTTGAGGGGGATGTGGGCCACGACCTCATCGGACCCGCCCTTGGCATCGCTGATGGCAAACACCACGTTTCCGTCGGAATGGACTACTAGATTGTAGGGATCAAGGCCGTTTCGATCATCGCCTCGAAAAAGGATCTGGGCTCCCGGACCTGCCGGGACATATGCTCGAAGGTAGACCCAGGTCGAGACGGTCATCGAGTCCGTTAGGGCCAACGCCGGCATGTCTGGCAGAAGGAGACCTCCATGCGTTCCGTTTAGATCGAGACCGATGCCAAAGGGAGTTTGGGTCGCCATCGCTCCCCGGGTAAGCCGCGCTTCTCGCACCGGCTTGCCTTGGACCAAAACGTGCCCCTCCGGGTCGAGCCAGAGAACCGGCGTCGAACCAAGTCTTCCCAACACCATCGCCGCCACCGCGCCCAGAAGCATCATCGATGATTTTAGACGCTTGGGTGAGTCGCGAGTGTCACTTCATTTAGACCGAATTTCTTGTTCAGACCTATACATGACGCAAAGAGGCCCTTACCGAGAGTCTCGGCAAGGGCTGGGAGTTGTGAGTTGGCGGTTCAGTTGGTGATCAGATCGCCGACACGCCATCCCAGAAGCCGGGTCTCGGTGTTCAGTGCGCCACCCGAGACTGACGATCCCTCGCCATCCGCATGGTTTTCGCGCCCTCCAGAAACCGAAGAGTACGCGCCACCGGCGCGGCCGCTCTTGCCACCCGAGACCGTGCCGTAGTTGCCCAGTACCGAGTTGCCGTATCCGCCCAGCAGCGTCATGCTTAGGCCAAGACCGGAGGTGCGGTTATTGCTTCCCCCAACGATCACGTCTTTGCTTCCCGAAGCGATGTTGGTATCGCCACCGAGAATCGAGGATCCGGCGCCCTGGATGGCATTGTCCGTTCCCGCCACGATGCCCGCATAGCCGGTGTAGCTGTTCCGAAGTCCCAGCACGAGGTTGTGCGAGCCCGTTCGGGTCGTGGACCCTGCGCCCGTAGGCACCTCGTTGTAACCAAGGATAAGGTTGCCCAGGCCGTTAGCGCTGTTCGTCGTTGTCGTTCCGTTTCGAATAACGACATTGGTCGAGGTGAAGTAGGTGGTCGGTCCCGTGACGCTCATGTACTTCGTCTTCTCAACTAGGCTTGCCGTGCTCGTCTGTATCGTCGTCAGCCCTGTTCGAAGTTCGGTAAAGCTAGATTGAAAGGTGGTGAACGATGACTGGAGTTTGCCGACCGTTGTGGACAAGGTATTCAGCGAGGTTGTAACCGCAGCGACCGCCGCTACTCGAGCCGTCTTTTCCGCCGTATCGGCCTCGGTCCGCGCGCTCTTCTCTGTCGCCAGCAGTGCCTTGGTCGCCGCGAGATCCGCGGTCAGACGAGTCACATCGGCCTGCAACGATTCAAGGGTCGGAGGCGTTGTGGTGGCGAGCGCCTTCGACGTAAACACGAGTGCAAGGGCGGCGAGTGGAAGCAAGCGGTGTTTCATAGCTTAGTGCCTAACTTCTTCCGTCAAGTACCGGAGTACTATCATCATGTTATTACTGTGCTTTTGGGTTTTAGAATGGCGGTCGCGTGCATGTCGCGTTTTTGGTCCAGCAAACTTGACGATTCGTCCCAGGCACTGGAGCGTCACTCTTCGACGAAATCCACCGAACTCCAAATCCTGGTGATGTTCCGGTCGGATTGGCACCGATCTTGCGCAGTCATGGGTTGGCGACATGGGTCGCCAACAGGCCTATGAATACTTTGCTCAAGACCTCTTTTATCGCTGCCGCGCTCGTGGCGGCCTTTTCGGCGCAAGCCGTGACGCTCGACCTCAATCTCCAATCCCATGGCAGCTACTCCCAGGCTGGTCCCTTGGTGAGCGTGTCCGAGAACGTTTCGCTGCAAGATCTCGTTGACGACAGCACCTTTAACACGGTGACGATGCCTCTTCTGAGCCACCTGAACTACTCGTTCAACGCGGGTAGTGGAATCGGTTCGGGTAGCTACTCGAACGGCGTCGACTCGCTCTCGTTCAACTTCATGTTCTCTCCGGTGCCTTCCCTCAACGTTCCTTCGGGCAGCGTTTCGGGCAATGCCAACTGGGTGTTGACGGGCGCAACCGGCGCTTTCAGCAACTACACGATCGGAAGTGGAACCCTTTCGGCTACCTATAGCCCGAAGATTCGCCGAACGGCTTTGACCTCGTTCTCGGGCCAGATCCAGTCGGTTCCGGAACCGACCAGCCTTGCCGCCATCGGCATTGGCATCGCGGGCATCATGCGCCGCCGCAAGAAGGCCTGAGCCTTCTTTGTTTCTTGGCCGGCGGGAAACCGCCGGCCTCTTTTTTTGCCTGAATGGTAGGTCCATTGGACCCACGCTTGACCGCTTTGTCTCGGAAAGGGCCAAGCGACGTGACAAATGTACCAAGCCCCTGTGACAACCATGCTCGCGGACTGGAACGGGTCGGAGGGCGTGCAACTATCTCCTCGGTTCGAACTTGAATGTTTGGAGAATCCTTTAAAATGAAACCTCACCACCTCCCGAAGAACTCATCGACGAGTCTTCGTTCTTTGGCGATCCTTGCTTTGGGCACCGCCCTTTCGGCCGTTTTTTCGGCCACTGCGTCCGCCCAGAACTTCTATCAGCGCAACATGGTCGACTTCGATCAGCGCCGCGTCTTGCTTCCCAACTTTGGGAACATGTACTGCGTCCCCACGGCCTATTCCGACATCTTCCGCTTCATGGCCAACAACGGCATGCCGGGGATGGATGCGGGCTGGGGCGTCTCCTATAGTCAGACGACTGACCTCATCGCGACGATTGGCAACGAGATGGGTACCGACGCCTTTGGTGGCACCAGTGACCCGTTCAGTGTGATGGTCGATTGGACGGCGGCGCACACGAGCAAGCTGGTGATCCACATTGGATACGGGCCCAAGACGAACTTTGGTCCCGCTACCCTGAAGAGTCTTGCCGGGATGGGAGCGATGGCGACGGTGACGTACGGCCGCTACTACCGGGACAACACCGCCACCCAGATCTCTAACAAATGGATCCGCAAGAGCGGCCACTGCCTGGCGCTTGCCGGCTACGACTGGACCGCGGCGACCAAGAAGATCATCGTGGCCGACCCTGCCGCCGACGACGGCAACATCCTGGTTCAGGGACCGTACTCGATGGATTCCAGGGAAGTCACCTCGTACTCCCTGACCACGACGGACAACGACGTTCTTCATCTGCCCCGATACACCAACTGGACCGGAAAATACGACACGGCTCGCGCTCTGATCGATCAGGTGCATGCGATGCTGCCCGTGTGGGCGGGTTGGTTTACGGTTCCGGCGAAAACATCCAAGACCGCGGGTCTTCGAGCTGCGGCCGATGATCCGAAGCCGGTGTTCCACGCCTCGTTCCCATTCCAACTGGAAGACGGGATCAATCGCCCGGTTCATGACATCTCGGTCGAACTCCCCGGACCGGTGCGCGACTGGTGCATGGATCACGGGGCGCCGGCGATCTATGTTTTGGGGACGGACGATGTGGTTAGCCGGGTGGATCTGTTCTCGAAGGAGACGGCGCGAATTGCCGTTCTCGCCGGGGCAAAGAAGCTGGCGGTAGCCGGGGCGAACCTGGACCTGTATGCCCTCGTGGAAGGCCGAGACTCGGACCAACTGGTCCGGATCGACCGAAACACCGGCGTCCAGACGCGGATCTCCGTGCCTAAGGGCATCTCCGGCATCGAGCCGAACCCCGCAACTCGGGGGATTCTGGCGCTGTATCCGGAGCGGAAGGCTATGGTCTCCTTCGATGAGCTGCTTCGCGGAGCCGAGACTCGCGGGGTGAAGCTGCCGGAAGGCACCGGCACTCCTTACTTCACCGTGGACGAGGCCGGGATCGTTACCCTTGGCCGAGACGGGGCGAAAAGTCTTGTCCAGATGCTCGGCGTCGACCGATTCCGGACGATCCCGCTCAACAGCCCGATGGCGCTGCGGGACTTCCAGTCGGAAGGGAAGAACCGCTTTGTCGCCCAAGACGGCGATCGTCTGGTGACCTTCGATGGGGAAGGCCACTACGTGCAGAGCCAGTTCGAAGGCATGTCCGTCCCGACCCGGGTCCGGTTCGCCCAGAGCTGGCGAGCCTTCCATACGGAAGACTTCAAGGGCCGCGGCTGGATTAACGAGCTACCAACCCGCGAATCGCCGTAGTCGGCGTCGCTCCTCCGGACGGGCTTCGGTTCGTTTCGGAGGAAACGCTTTACCGTTTGTCGGGACGATAGTCTTCCTGCCGTTTGAGTACATCCTCAGGCTTTAGTTTGAGGGTCTCAAAGTACGACAAACGCATAACGGTGCCGAGGGAAAGCACATTGTTGAACTCCAGACTTTGATCCGAGTTCTCGACCTGATACTCGGACATTAGCTTTACCATTGCGTGGGAGACCTGCTCGTCCTCCACAAAAACCATCGGGCCCGTATAGAGCCGATAGAAGTCGTCGTAGGCTCTTTTTCGGGAGGTCTGGTCTTTTGCGGTGGTCATTACTGCAGCGTCAGAAAGCGCCTTCATATAGATGTCCATCCTTTGGACCGTGAAAGACCGGAGAGAGTCACGGCGGTTGTTTTTGTTTTTGGCAGTTAACCGGTCGCTCCGATCGGTTTGCTCTGTAGTGAGGTGGTGGCTCCATTGATTGTTCGCTTGCCGGATCTGACTATAGGACAACGCAAAGCCACCGACGGCAATAATGAGGGTGACCAACGGAGTAAGGCGAACAATGGCATCGACGGACTTGGTTCGCCGTATCGTTGAGACTTCATAGGCTAGTTTTTCGGTCTCGAGCCGAAGTCTTTCACGTTGAAGAGCTTCTAGGGATTCGTCGGAATTGTCACTGTTCATTTCGGTCTTCACCTTGTTCAACCGAGATGACCTGAGCAATCTAACAAGCTTCCCAATTTCGGCATCATGAAGTTGGCTCAGCGATATTCGTTTACAATGTCCACCGAATGCGAGTCGGTGGACTTTTGATCTTTTGCGGGGTACTGCTTGTTTCGTGCGGCGAGCCGACTCTGGCGGCGCCTAAGGTCCCGATCGAGAACTCGGATCAAAGTCTGGAGTTCAACAATGTGCTTTCCCTCGGCACCGTTATGCG
>FTBF01000183.1_pt1 | contig 17558 bp, 13 predicted proteins | sample 1639301 | NCBI WGS metagenome assembly FTBF01 (sample SAMEA3914864, study PRJEB12502) | metagenome | biome: forest; material: soil | place: USA | collected 2012-03-12 | depth 0.3 m
CGCCGAGGACCGGACCGACTACTACGAGAGCGGCCCGAGCAATCTGCTCCCGACTCTCCTCTGGCTGGAGGCCGACCGCCTCGAATCGCTCGGTCGGGACATCGACCAGAAGAAGCTGGACCTCCAGCGCGACGTCGTCAAGAACGAGCGGCGCCAAAATACCGAGAACACCCCCTACGGGCAGGCCTATGAGGCGATCAACGCCCTCATGTTCCCGCCCACCCATCCCTACGGCCACAGCGTAATTGGTTCGATGAGCGACCTGGACAACGCCTCCGTCGCGGACGTTCAAGACTTTTTCGCCACCTATTACGTGCCAAACAACGGCATCCTGGCCGTCGTCGGCGACTTCAAGAGTGCAGATGTCAAGGCGCAAATTGCCAGCCTGTTCGGCACTCTTTCGCGCAAGAACGACCCCGCCAGGCCGACTCTTCCGAGCTTCGATTTCAAGACGAAACGGGTGACGATGGTCGACCAGGTTCCCCAGTCGAAAGTGCTGATGTACTGGCACAGCCCGGCTCGCTTCATGCCGGGAGACGCCGAACTCGATCTCGTGGGCGGTGCGCTCAGCGGCGGCGTATCAAGCCGGCTCTACAAGCGGCTCGTGGTGACCGATAAGCTTGCCACCGATGTCAGCGCCTACCAAGACAGCCGTTTCCTCAGTTCGCTCTTCACCATCGATGTGACCGCCGCCGAAGGCGCCGACCTCGATAAGGTCGAAGCTGCCATCGACGACGAACTCAAGAAACTCGAGAAAGACGGCCCAACCCCCGCCGAACTCGAAAGAGTTCGCGCCCAGGCCGAGGTCGGCGTGGCCTCCGCTGTCCAGTCCGTCTCCCACCTTGCCAGTGACCTCACCGAGTTTGAGTTCTTCCTCGGTACGCCGGACGGTTTTGTTCGAACCCTCGCGGACCTGCGCGCAGTGACCCCCGCCAAGGCCAAGGAGCAGGCTCGGAAGACCTTCGATCCCGACGCTCGCCTGATCATGCGGGTCGTCCCGCAGGCCGAAGCCGAGCAGGGCGCCAACCCACGCGACACCCAGCCCGCCATCGGTCCGGCTACCTCTTTCACCGCACCCGTTCCCGTCGACTTCACCCTGAAGAACGGCCTCAAAGTGCACTACTTTGAGCGGAAGGGCGTGCCACTGGTCTCGTTCGCCCTCATGAGTCGCCACGGCGCGGCGGAAGATGCCACCGCCAAATCCGGCACGACCAGCCTTATGGCCGATCTCCTCTCGTCCGGCGCTGGATCCAGAAACGCCGAAGCCTTCGAGAACGAGCTCGACCGCCTCGGCGCCTCCTTCAACGCCGGAGCCGGAGCCCGGACAACCACCGCCAGCCTGACCGTCCTCGAAAGAAACCTCGGCCAGGCCCTCCCCCTCTTCCTCGACGCACTCGCCCGCCCTCGCTTCGAAGCCGAAGAGATCGAACGCGCCAAGCGGGTCCGCCTTGCCGAACTCGGCCAAGAGGCCAACGACCCGGCGAGTCTCGCCAACAAAGTGGCGAGCGAAGCCTACTACGGAGCCGAAAGCCCCCTCGGCCGCCCGATCAACGGCACCGTAACCACCGTGCCGACGATCGGGAAGACGGATGTCGAGGCCGCCTATAAGCGATCCCTCGGCCCGGCCTCTTCAGAACTGTTCGTGGCGGGCGGACTCTCGCTCGATGCCATCAAAGCTGAGCTCGAAAAGGGCCTCGGAACATGGACCGGCAGCGCCACCGCCACCTCCCCAACAACCCTCACCGCCCCCGAAGCCAAGCCGCTCCGGGTCCTGATCGTCGATCGCCCGGGCGCCGTCCAGACCAACGTCCGCTTCCTCTTCCCGGCGCCCGCGCTCGGTGATACGAACCGCGCCGCCGTCCAGTCCGCCGCCACCGTCCTCGGCGGCTCCTTCACCAGCCGCCTCGTCCAGAACATCCGGGAGGACAAGGGCTACGCCTACGGCGCCAGCGCCAGCTACACTTCCCTTCCCGGGGTCGGCACGATGCGTGTCGCCTCCGACGTCCGCGCCGACGCCACCGGCCCGGCTCTGAAGGAGTTCCTCAAGGAGTTCACCCGCATGCGCGGCGGCGACCTGACACCCGCGGAAGTGGCCAAGGCGGCCCAACTCCGCCGCGCCGGCGCCATCGAAAACCTCGGCACCCTTGGCGGCCTCCTCAGCCAAGCCACCAGCTACGCCACCAATGGCCAAACCCTCGCCCAACTCGGCGAAGACCTGGCCGCCCTCTCCGCTCTCGATGCCGCCAAAGTCAACGGCAGCACCAAGCTGGCCCTCCAATCCGACCAAGGCATCCTCGTCCTCGTCGGCGACCGAGCCATCATCGAAAAAGCCCTCGCCGACGCCGGCCTCCCCAAAGGTGAACTAGTCAAGTAAAGGCCGCACCTTCTCCCTTAACGCGTAACGCCCAAAAATGTACGTCCCCAACTATGTCCCCGAGCCGCTGGAAGTTCCGGCGAACGTCACGCTCGATCCGTATCCGGTTCGGCTCGCGTTCATTCGTAAGGTGACGCTCCTCCACGCGATCAGCCTCTGCGTGGTGGCCGCCGCGGCCTGGATCCCCATGCCCGTGGTTCCTCTTTGGGCGGCGTTGGTCGCACTGGCTTTTCATCTGCTCCTCCTAGACGCCTTCCGCGTCGCCCTCCGCGGCAAGCCGAGCGAGGCCACCGTCTCTCTCGTCGCCTCCTGCACGATGCTTGCCACCGTCGCGCTCTCCGCGCGAATGGCGGTTCTGGAGGGCATCCCGGCCTGGGCCATCCTCGTCGGGCCCGCCTTCTCTCTGGTCTACACCCTTCTCTGCGGAAGGGACTATAGCTTCGTCGGCTGCGGCCTCCTCTCCCTTATCGGCTCCTCCGTCCTCCTCGCCGGGCTCATCGTGCAAACCGGAATGGACTCAAGGATTGCCGCCTGGGCATTGGGCCTAAACGCTACGTATCTGATTTATTACGTGTACGACCTCGCCTCCCTCATGTCCCGCCGCCGCCGGGGCGAGGAGGCCGCCGCCGTGGTCGACCTCTACCGAGACATCTTTAACGTCTTCGGCTACGTCCCCCGCGTCATCTCCCACTGGAACCGCCACCGCATCTGGCAAGACGTAAAACTTAGATGATTCGCATCGTTGCCTACATCAAACCGCACCGCCTCGAAGGCGTCAAATCCGCCGTCTCCGCCCTCGGCGTCACCGGCCTCACCGTCACCGACGTCCGCGGCACCGGAGTCTCCGAGGAGCACACCGATCTCCTCTCCGGCGCCGTCGTCGCCCTCCCCATCCGCTCCCGCCTCGAAGTCGTCGTCACCGACGATCTTCAACAACCCGTCGTCCAGGCCGTCATCGACTCCGCCCGCACCGGCGAACCCAACGACGGCAAAATCTTCGTCGAACGAATCTCCGAAACCATCCGCATCCGCACCGGCGAACGCGGCGACATCGCAGTTTAGAACCAGAACCGCTCTCCTCTCCGGGGGAGAGCGGGCAGGGGGTGAGGGGCGACAACGTCACGACTTCCTTCCCAAAGCAAAATCCCGTACGCCCTTAATGCCCAACCCCTAACGCCTAACCCTTTCCGAGCGTCTATAATCTCACCAACGCGACGAATGTTTCCCATTCTTCCGATCCTGATCCTCCTGCTCATGGGCCCGGCGAACGCCGAGCGCCTTGCGGTTGAAGGTCGCCTGCCCGCCGCTCTTCTGGCCGTCCACCGCTCCATGGTGGTCCCGGTCCAGGCCAGCGTCGAAGCCCCGGTAACGGAAGAGACCCAAACGTCGCCCACCCCCCGAACCGGAACCCCGCCGCGCATCGCGCGCGCCGTTCCGATCCTGCCGCTCCCCATTGCGTTGGGCGGCTTCGCGCCGGGTTGGCCCACGCGCGCGGGTCCCTCGGTCGCCTAACTCCTTAGGTTCGACCATTTTGCGCGACGGCCCCCGTCGCGCCCAGTTGCCGGTATTCCGGCGCTCAATTAACCCGCATTCATGCTCCAACTTCTCCGAAAGCTTCTCGACACTAGCAAGAAGGACATCGTCAACCTTCAGCCGATCCTTGATAAGATCAACGGCCTCGAATCGTCCGTCACCAACCTCACCGACGAGGAACTGAAGGCCCGCGCCGCCGAATTCCGCCAGCGCGCCCAAGGCGGCGAGGATCTCGACAAGATGCTCCCCGAAGTCTTCGCCGTCGTGCGCGAACTCTCCAAGCGCACCACCGGCATGCGCCAGTTCGACGTCCAACTCCTGGGTGGCATGGTCCTTCACCAAGGCCGCATCGGTGAGATGAAGACCGGCGAAGGTAAGACCCTCGTCGCCGTCGCGCCCATCGTCCTGAACGCCCTCGCCGGACGCGGCGCCCACCTCGTCACCGTCAACGACTACCTCGCCCGTCGCGACGCCGTCTGGATGGGCGCGATCTACCACGCCATGGGCCTCAGTGTCGGCGTCATCCAGGGCCAAAGCCAGGAGAGCGACGAACTCGGCGGCTCCTACATCTACTCGCCTGGAGCGGACATGGTGGGCGACCCGCGCTACCTAAACCTCATCCCCTGCGAGCGGCGCGACGCCTACGGCTGCGACATCACCTACGGTACGAACCACGAATTCGGCTTCGACTACCTGCGCGACAACATGGCCTTCAGTGAGCAAGAGCTCGTCATGCGCGAGCTGAACTACGCGATGATCGACGAGGTCGACTCGATCCTCATCGACGAAGCCCGTACGCCCCACATCATCTCCGGCCCCAGCGCCGAAGACGTGTCGGTCTACGCTCAGGTCAACGAGGTCGTCAAACAGCTCCAGCCCGAGATCCACTGGACCGCCGACAAGAAGAACCACTCGGCCAGCATGACCGAGGAAGGCATGGACTTCGTCGAGCAGCTGATGGGCATCGACAACATCGCCGCCGACCCCCGCCTGTTCCACCACGTGAACGCGTCGGTCAAGGCCTATGCCCTCTTCACCCGCGACATCGACTACGTCGTTCAGAAGGGCGAAGTCGTGATCGTCGACGAAAACACCGGCCGCATGATGTTCGGCCGCCGCTTCTCCGACGGTCTCCACCAGGCCCTCGAAGCGAAGGAGCGCGTAACCGTTCAGCGCGAGTCGCAGACCGTCGCCACCATCACCTTCCAGAACCTGTTCCGCCTCTACAACAAGCTGGCCGGCATGACCGGTACGGCCAAAACGGAAGAGGACGAGTTCCGCAAGATCTACGGCCTAGACGTCGTCTCCGTCCCAACCCACCGCCCCACTCAGCGCGTGGACCAGCCGGACGTTATCTACAAGACCCTGGACGCCAAATTCCGTGGCATCGGCTGGGAACTGCTCCGGCTCTACTCGAAGCAGCAGCCCTGCCTCGTCGGCACCCGCTCCATCGAGATGACCGAAAAGGTCTCCGAGCGGCTGACCAGCGACATGCTCCGCAAGCTGGTTATCTCCCAGCGCTTGAAGGACCGGCTTGAAGTCAAGAAAGACCTCAAGGGCGACGAGCAGAAGGAAGCTCGCCGACTCTACGAGACGGAGCTGTCGGAAGTCAATGTTCAGTCGATGAGCACCTTCCTCGCCCAGATCGGTCTTTCCAACGACGTCATGAAGGGCGACTGGATCGACTGGTGCCTGGAGCAGTGGAGCCTGGCCGGAGAGGCGCGCGAGCACCTCATCGAAGCCCTCGACCACGGCATCCCGCACAACGTCCTCAACGCGAAGTACCACGAGCGCGAAGCGCTCATCATCGCCGAAGCCGGCCGTAAAGGCCAGGTCACGATCGCCACGAACATGGCCGGTCGTGGCGTCGACATCCTCCTCGGTGGCCGCATCGAAGACGATCTCGTCAAGCTCTCCCGCGACCAGGTCGAAGGACCGGCGGGCGAGGACGAGTACGGCGAGATGAACGCCAGCTACCGACGCGGTGGAGCTCAACGCGCCGCCCCGCCCCTCCCCCTCAGCGATCAGGAGCGCAAGACCTACGCCGAAGAAGTCCGCGCCCTCGGCGGTCTCTACATCCTCGGTACCGAGCGCCACGAGTCGCGCCGAATCGATAACCAGCTCCGTGGCCGCGCCGGCCGCCAGGGCGACCCGGGCGAGTCGAAGTTCTTCGTCGCGCTGGAAGATCATCTCTGGAAGATCTTCAACGCGAACATGCTTGAGAACCCGGCCCTCAAAATGTGGCCGCCGATGGAAGAGGTCACCGCCGGCTTCCTCAGCCGCATGATCCAGAAGACGCAGGAGCGCATCGAGAACCACTTCTTCGAAGCCCGAAAGAACGTTCTGGAATACGACGACGTTCTGAACGCCCAGCGCGAGCACATCTACGGCCTCCGCCGCGAGATCCTGCTCGGCAAGGACGTCCACACCGAGCTGAACACCTACATCGAAGAGGCCATCAGCGCGATGGTAGAAGACGCCTGGATGCTCGACGAGGAAGACCACCGCGTCTACGATCACGCCGTCCTCTACGAGGACCTCAACGAGCTCTTCCCGCTCGTCGACTACGCCTCGATCGCCGACCTCGAGAAGCACGCTCCCGAAGGCGACCTCCGCCAGTACGTCTCCGGCATCGCCGCCGAAGCCTACGAGCAGAAGGCCAAGGAGTCCGGCGACTCGATGCTCGAAATCGAGCGCTACGCCATGCTGAAGGCGGTCAACGACCGCTGGATGGAGCACCTCCAGACCATCGACTATATCCGCGAAGGCATCGGCCTCCGCGGCTACGGCCAGGTCGACCCGCTCGTCGCGTACAAGCGAGAAACCTACGACACGTTCCAGCACACCCTCCGCGACATCCGCCTGGATGCCGCCAAGACGGTGTTCAAACTCCGCGTCCAGGCCCCCGCCTACGCCGCCCCGCTCGACTTCAACTTCGACGAGATCGACCAGTCGCTCGCCATCGAAGACACCGAAATCGACGGCCAACCCACCCAGTCCACCAACGGCGTCCCGGTCACCCCGCGCGACATCAACAGCATCGACTGGAAAAAGATCGCCCGCAACGAACCCTGCCCCTGCGGCAGCGGCAAGAAATTCAAGGAGTGCCACTACAAAGAACTCCGCGAAACCGGCGTGATCTAACCAAAAGGGGCGCAGGCTTCAGCCTGGAAAGGGCGCGGACGAAAAGTCCGCGCCCTTCTTTCGTCCTTTCAAGAAAATCGATATGATAGAGGTGTGAGGAGCCGAATGTCCGTCCTTCTGCTGGCGGCAGGATCGCTTTCGCAAGCGCAAACCTTAGCGGACTATCTGAAAGCCAATCCGGTCGAAGGCAGCCTGTCGGTATCCCCCGAGACAACAAGAAGTTCCGGCCCGACAAATACACTCAGCGGATTCGGCCGGAAGATCGTGAAGTTCGGCAACGTCGCCGCCATCGTGCCGATCGACATGTTGGTCTTTGACGATAGCCTGACCCAGCCACCCAACCTCTACGACGGCTTGCCGAATGAGGCCAAGGTCCTCTACCTACTGAGCACCCTTAACCAGGAGCAGGTGGCGAAGGCGTCCGAACGGGGTCTGGGCCTAAACGACCTCAAAGGCGAACAACGCGACGTATTCATGTCGTTCCTGCCGCAGACCCTCGACTGGACTAGGTTGCGCCGTAGACCCCGATCCACCATTTGGTCCGCCGAAAATGGAAGCTTTGACCGTAAAGAAGTGCTCGCCATGCGGCTACGCGTCGAGCGTCGGTTGATGCTTACTCTTGCCACCGCAAACAATCAAAGCATCTCCTACCACACCGTAGACGGCGAGTCGGATGCGGCAGACGAACGGCTCATCCGACGGGACAATGCCGAGACCCTGGAGAACGCGGACAACAGTTTTGGGGTGAAGTTCCGCCAGCTAGTCCCCAATGCCGCCAAAAAAGGGCAACTGGATACGAGGTCGCTGAATGCGATGGTCTCGCTTCCCACCTCCCTCACCACGGGCGAAGCCCTTACGCGAATTGGCGCAGCAACCGGTCGCGAGATCATCGCCGATCTGCGGGTCCGCGATCGCAAACTGCTCTTTACCGGCGGTCAGGCCAGAGCCGGCGACCTTCTGGATGCCATGGCTCTAGCCGTGGGAGGCACCTACCGAAGGGTCGGGTCGGCCTATCTGCTGGCCGCCGATGTCACGGGACTTGGTGCCCGTAAGCTGCGACTCTCCGTCTGGGAAAAGGAACTCAAGCTTGCCTTGCAAGAAAGAATCACGGTTTGGCGAAAGACGGTGATCTCTTCCGGCCTCCTTCAGGCCACCAAATTCGACAACTCCCGAGGACTGGCGCCCAGCGATTCCATGGTCGCCGAAATGGCAACCCGAACCGGCTGGCAGCGGGGCGACTGGGTGCGCGCCTCGGACCTGCCGACCGAACTGCGGGCCTTCGTGCAATCGATCAACTCTCGACTGGGGGGCACCAAGGTTGACCCCGATAAGGTCCAAGCAGACTGGGACCTTGGCTATCGCCTGATCTCCGACAACGGCGAAAAGTTTCCCATCGAGAATGTCACCCTTGGCCGACGTGCCGAGTTCCTCAACGGTCCTATCGTCCCCCCGCCACCGGATAGCCACCTCACCGGCAAACTAACACTTGACCCCGCCTCAGGAAGGGCTCTATCTCTTCGTATCCGTACCAAGGCGGAAGCCCTTACCGGGGTAGCCCTCGCCAAAAAATACGGTTACGCCGAACTATGGGTTCAAACGAACCAACCGGCGCTGCTGAGCGCCGCGATCGATACCGGATTCCCCATTCGCCTTATCGTAGCGCCATGGCAGTCCGAGCCCGGCGATCTGCCGGACCTGACGATTCTAGGAGATACATCGGCGGCGGCCGCCAAACGAGTCGCTCGCTCAGAGTCGGCGGTAAGCGGCGCGATGCGAGACCATCCCTACCAAAGCGTTGACACCGACCCCATCGACCATCTCTCTCCATTCGACTCACGCTGGCCCACCCGGCGCACCCTCCTGACCAGCCTCGCCCACACGCCCGGTCTGAAAGGCGTGATCCTTGTGGACACCGAACCGCATGGTTACGAAGCGGAAGGAATGGACGATTGGCAAAACAATTTCCGGCGCGAATTGACCGAGCTCGTAGCTCTGGGATACAACGAAACCGCCCGACTCGCCTTCCTGCGAAAAACGGGCATTGACCCGATCGACCTCTCGTGCCGAGATATCGACTTCTCGCTCGATCTTCGCCCCCTCTTCTTTCCCGATGAAGCGCTCCGCGGCTCCCGAAGGTCCTCGTACCAACTCTCTCCGCCTCCACAAATGGCCGCGATGGGAAACCAGTGGACTAAGTTCGTAAACTCCGCCAACGAATCGACCATCACCGGCCTGCTGAACGAAATGGGCGACGAGAGAATCTGGATCGGACTCCGGCGCTCTTCTCGGATCGACACCCTGTATTCTGTCGAACCCCTCGCCGAGTGGACCAAAGGCTCTGCCCTACCCATGTTCATCACTGGCCAGCCGGTAGACCAGTCCCGACTTCTCTTCTCCGTGCCCCCGCTAAATGACACAGCAGCCTCCACGCGCTTCGGCGACGTGCTGCAGTACAGCAAAACCACCCCCGGCTTCCAACCCTCTTTCGACCTCCGCAATCTCCCTCCCGCCCAATGGGAACCAGTTCTCTCCCATTGGTTCAAACCACAAAACTCGTGATCTAAACTAGCGGAGGCCCACCCCGCGGCCCAACCCAATTCAGGGCTGCCGGGTCAGCGTCCATTCCGTAGTAACCGGAACTTCGCCGTTGTTGCTAAGCGTCCCGTGAAGGGTGCCATTCGCAGAATTGTAGCGTAGGGTGCCCCGGAAGATGAGCACCCAGGTGACGTCAGTATCTGCCGTCGGCCAAAGCCCGTTAAGGGTACTTCCTCCACCCGTCACCATCGTCCCTTCGGCCACGCCGCCTGGTCCGAAATGTCCTCCCAGATCGGAGTTCAAGGTTCCAGAGATCGATCGATCCGCCGCGACCGTAATATCGGCCGTTCCCGAGTTCCCTGAGTCTCCCGTCCACGATCCGACATACCTCCCGGAAGGTACCGGGGTGGACCCGCCACCCCCTCCGCACCCAACGAGGGAAACAAGGAGCAACCCTGGCAAAACGAGTCGACTATTTCTCATAGATTCGTACAAAGCAAACGGTTCGGCGTCGTGGCGATTGAGTTACCAAGACTGAACACGTTCGTCGAACTATTATGGGACTGCAAAAGATGGCCAAGCCCTACGCCTTCCGTCGGCGGCGCAGCAGCGCTACCGCCCCTAGCCCGAGGGTAGCGCAAGGAGCGGGCTCCGGAACGGGATTAATCTGCCACTGGATATTCGCGCTCATCGAGAACGAGTGGTAACCCATTGCTCCCACCGACTGGCCTGCCCCCAGATAGAAGATGTACTCGTGGTTTTTCTCCACCGGAAAAGACACCGTGCCCGTGCCGTGAACGGTGTCGCTGTATTGCTGGGTGTTATTGAGTCCGAAGATTAAGCTCTCAAGGAATGAGCCGGCATTCGTTCCCCCAGAAACCTGCCCATACACAATATCGAGCGATCCCGTCGCGGTAGCGATAAAGTCGTAAGTAAAGATGGCCGTACGGTCCCAACTCGTACCATTCCGCACCGTCCCAAGGTACGGAGTGTTCATCTCGAAATTCATATCGAGCAAGATACGGCCTTGATTCGCATTTTGAAACGTCGCATCTTCCGTAAAGTCGGCGTGCACGGTTCCGAACCCGTGAAAGCCCACCTTGTTGTCCGTTGCCGAAACCGTCTCGCCCATCTCATGCAAGGTGGCATCTTGCGAATCGTTATATATGCTTGAGGACACCCCAGGCTGAGCGTAGTCCGCCGAGACAACGGTGACTTGGTGGACCGAAGAATGAACCGGAATCGCCGCCTGAACCGAAGCGGCCAGGGCGAGAACGGCGAAAGGAAAGATCGTCTTGGAAGAACGCATTCCTAAGTTCTATCGCCCGCCCCGTGTCACCGAGCGTGTCATTCACGCCTTATCGGCGTGTCATTTTCAAAACTACACGGCGGCAAATAGTCGGGCTTTCCAGGAGAACCCTGGAGAGCCCCACTCCCTCTAAACGGGATATTTAAGGATACTGGATGCTGCCGACCTGGGGGTTCCACAGGTCCTTCTGACCGGCGCCCAGCTTCGCGTCGCCATTGAAGAACGTCACCGCGCTTCTCGTCCGGCCCGGAAGCGGCGCGTTCGCAATCACGAAGTTCGCCGTGTCCTGGCTATAGGTCGTCCAAGGCCGCATCGACTTCGCGTGGCCGTCCACGAACACGAAGTTCGACATCTCGTTATGGAAATCGCCCGGCGAAAGACAAGGCACGTTGCCGTACTTATCGTCGAGATACGAGTTGCAAGTACCGTTAAAGCCCTGATAGAACGGGTTGTTGTAGCGGTTCACGCTGGTGTCGAAGTTCGTTCCCGGCTGCTTCTCCTGAGCGCCTTCAAACAACAGAATGACGTCCGACGGCCCGCCCGACTGAGTAGGAGAAAAGGGCGCATAGTTGCCGTCGCCATCGTCCGCCGCCTTCCTCCAAGCGTTGTACGGCTGCGTCACGTGATACATACCGCCCCAGTTCGGCTGCAGGTACTGGTTCATGATGTAGTTCTGCCCCGGAGCGCGGCTGTAGTCGGGAACGATGCCCGCCGGTGCCGGAGTCGAGTGCGGGCATCCGAACATATTCTGAGCACCCCCATTGTTGCGCTGCTTCACGTAAGGATAGATGCCACCCGCGTCGACATACTTGTCCTTCCGCGTCGGGTCGCCCGTGATCCAAGTGGGAGGTAGTGATCCACCCGAGATGCCGTGGTTGGTAATCGGCGCCGGGAAGTTATCGTCGTTGTCCCCGCCATACATCTGGAACGCCAGCCCCAACTCCTTGAGGTTGCTAAGACAGCCGGTCTTCTTGGCTGCCTCCTTCGCTTGCGCGAAAACGGGGAAAAGAATGGCGGCGAGGATTGCGATGATTGCGATGACGACTAGGAGTTCAATAAGAGTGAATGCTCGTTTCACTGGACAGTAGTCGCCCGACACGGTTAAGTGGTTGTTAGCGCGTTACGATTTGACGCCAACCTTAATCAAAGAAAAACATAAAAGAGCTTCCAGGAGATTTGGCCTAGTCGACGAGCGGAAAACGTAAAACGCGTAATTGTCCCTTGTAGATGTTCACCTTTGGTGATACGATGTTAACCGTGAAAACGGTACTCGCGCTACTGGCCATACTTCTTTGCACATTCTCTAGGGCAGATTTCGCCGCCGGCGGCAGCACTTCCGGCGGCGGTGCGGTCGGGGGCGGCTCCACAGGTGGTAGCACTTCGGGTGGAGGAAGTACACCTGCGGGTTGGACTAGAGAACTCGTTTCCCGCCAAGGTACAGATGTCATTACCAACTGGTACTACGACTCTGCCGGAAACGTTAAGAACCAGACAATCACCCAAGACTGGAGCGCTCCCGGCAACCTTCAGTACATTGCCAGTAACTCGACTTCCCAGATTTAACCGCGAGTTATACAAGTTCTGGAACCGTAACTTATCGCTTCGTCTGGAATAGCACGACCGTCCCGGCCCCTAAATATTTGTGGATCAAGGAATCCAGTTCGGCCTCGGGTGCCGCCGGTTATCCGACGGGTGGGAGCGGCAGTGCATCGGCAGACGACGGCTTGGGTGATCCGGAAGTACTGAAAACCGACACCGTCTACACAATATGGAAGGATTCGGCAGGCCCAGGTTACAAACTGTTGACCGCGACTAATGGCGTTGCGACGGTCAAGGTTTCCCTCTCGGCCGCTGGCTCCGCTACTGGTCCAGGCGCGAGCGCAGTGGCATACACTGCGTATCTGCCCGAAGTCTTCAATCGATCAGTTGTCGCTTGGCCGTACGGTTACACCCTGACGTACGGAAAGCAACAACTCGACGGGCCTGACAGTATCGTCACTTACCCGTGGGGAAGCTATTCCCGAGCGATCATGGTCCCCAATGACCCTTATAACATTGGGCCGACGACCGTATCGCAGTATGTCGATTTCGAACTGGCTGGGGGTTACATAGTTCCCGGTTTAGAGAACCTTAATGTGGTCCATATGAATTTCGGTGGCGGGGCCTCCCCGATCATCCTCGACGATAACTTGGCATCCCATTACATGTGGACCTACAATAAGGGCCACAACAACGACGGGCACGGAATTCCCTACTACGACGGCTTGTCCCAGTACCATTGGGACATTCCCGACGTTGGAACTGACTATGTCAAATACCTTGTCAATCCATCCGATCTAACAATCAACAAGGGAGATGCTGGGATCATCGACATGACCAAGCTCCAATACACGTGGAGCGACGGAGTAAGCATCACTTACAACCTGGCGATGACACCTCACTCCCGCTTGAGAATCACCAGAAATATGGATTAGAGCAGGATCAACCCTCGGTACTTTCGTCAGACTATCACGAAATTAGTGGTTGGATTGACCATAACACCGCCATGGCGCATTTTGACAAGTCGTTGGAGGCGGTAGATCTTCGAGCAGGCGCAAAGGCTGCTCAGGTGGCCGTAAAGTCGGCGAAGGAATTTGCCGGGAAAAATATCGAGTTAAAACTGCTCCTTGTCTTTATCGATGCTTTTTTCGGCTTATCGACGGCCCCAGATGCTGACTACCGACAACGGAACAATCCTGATGAGCATTTTTCTTTCGCAGTATCTCGAGCCCAAGCTGGGGACAGCGGATGGATCGATCAAATTCCATCCGGCGACGTGAATTCACAGGCCGTTCAACATCTGTATGATTGGCAGGTCTGTCAGCATAAAATGTTTCAGACAGACTGGTACGTAGCGGATGTCTGGGGTCCGTCGGGATATTCTGGGCAGGATGACCATCAAAAAGTAAAATATCAATACACATTCGAAGAGCATTTCAAGTACCGATATAATGGCGCCGGTCAGAACCCGGGGATAGGAAATTGAGGCTCAGACTAGTGTTGGGTACGGGTCTGGCAATCATTGCGGTAATGATTGCCCCTTCCTTGGCTTCGACACTTCAAAAAAGCCGGAAGCTCAGCGGTTCCCTTCCCAAAGAATATCAAAACGGTGATCCTTTCGCCCGCAAATGGGATTTTTCGTGGGTAGACAAACCTTGGAAGTCGCAGGGCTCTGAACCTTACGCAGCATTTCGGAAAAAGATTGATCAAATTGGCATGTCGGCCTCTGGGGGCCCAAATGCCACCCAACAACTAATTAGTATTGCGGTAACAGAACGGGAGGCGGCGCGACAATCACCGTGGGACCCGCTGATTCACTTCCGCCACGCGTACTCAGCTTACATGGCTTGTCAGGCGTCAACCGACTGGAAGACTTTCGGCGCCGTTGGTGTCACTGAGATGATTGAACGGTACCGGATGATTCACTTCCCTGGTCAGTACGAATATGCGAGGGCTTTCTTCTTAAGCGAGGATTTGCCAACTCCGCAACCGATCCGCCGCAAGCTTGGCAAACGCCTTCATGTCCTCGATCCCGAGGACCGTCGAGTGCTTCATGTCTTAGTTATGCGAACCAACCCAAGCGTTTCCGAGGAAGAGCGGGCTGACGCCATCCGGCTAGCTGACGAATTAGTTACAAAATGGCCGAACTACTCGAAGGGCTACTCCGTACGAGCTGGTGTATATGACCGATCGTTCTTCAGCGACCATAAGCGCATAGCCGACGGAGAGATGGCGCTGAGGTGTTACCAGGAATACCTCGACCGCTCAAAACCCACTGAAGCCTGGCGCACGACGGCTAAGGAACAGATGAAATACATCGAATCGGAACTGAAAAAGCTCAAACCGTGAGCCTCTCGCCCACCGCGATCTCCCCCACCGTCCGCGGCATATAAAACGCCCCAAAGCAGGCCGCGTTCTCAAATAGCCGCTCCCGAACCAAAGTCTGGAGCGGTTCGCCCCCGGCGTGCCGCTCCCCGGTCTTCTGGTCCGTCGTCGTCACCAGACACCGACCGCACCGCTTCGCAAACTCAAAATCGACCGAGCCGGCCCGGAACCGCCCCCATCCATCCTCCTCATAAGGTCCCGAGCCGCTCACAATCACGTTCGCCCGAAAACGGTCCATCGGCACCGGCTCTTCGAGATGCGAGTTCAACGACGTCAACGAAGCCTCTCCCGCCACCAACACCGGCGCCCCGTCCGGAAACGCGATCTCCGTATCCCACGCGTCCCGGCGAACGTCGGACCGCATCGCCACCAGTCGGCAAGGCATCTCCAACACTTCGCTAAGCCACCGATCCACGCGAGGATCGACTAGATCGACCGGCCCCGTCCACTTCCAAACCGTCCCCTCGATCGTCTCCCCCCGTGCCTCTAGAGGAGCGGCAACCGAACCGCAGCCCTCAGCCGAAAAGATCAGCTCATCGGCGATCGCCACCGAAACGCGAGCCATTTTGGCAATCTGACGCTGAGTCCGAAACTGCCCGTTCTCATCCACCACCATCCAGTTCCGGTCATACCGAAGCCCCCGGGCTCCGACCGTCGAACGGTCCAAGGCGATCCCACGCAGGGACTTCACCGGATAGAGAAAGAGGCCCGAGACGCGCATCGAAAGAGCTTAGCTCCGCAACTTATTAATCTGCCGAAACACGTCCATGCGAAGCTTGTTCAAATCGGGAACGTCGATCCCAAACATCTTCAACGTCTGCGGGTCGAGCATCGCCATCAAATCCAGCGACCCACGCACCCGCCAAAGCTCCGCCGCGATCTCCTTCTTATGCTGAAGATCGCCGCTGTTCGCATACTTCTGCGCCTGCTTCACCAAGGACATGGCCTGCTTCTTGGCCAACTGAAACCGCTCTGGAGCCTCCTTCGCAATCCGCATCGCCAACGGCCGCCCGGCATCCACCGCCTGCTTCCAAGTCTGCTTAGCCGAAGCCACCATTCCGTCCCAAGTCGGCAACTGAGCGCTCGCCGCCGTCGCGACAACAAGACAAGCAAAGAACGCGATTGCGCGCATGAGCCTTATTGTACGAGACGTTTAAACAGGGATGGGCCGGATGGCCAATCTGCTACGGTCGCATCGCTTTAAGATCTTCTTTCTTGAGCGGAAGGATCGCCTGATACCATCCCAACTCGTCCTTTTGAACCTTAACCCCGCGGTCTGCATGGTCGATGGCGACAAGTACCCCATTGCCTTCAAGCTTGGATTCAGGCAGTGCGGACTCCGAAGACATCGCAATATCATTACCTAAATCGATACTGATAGGACGCTTTTGCCAGAATACAAGCGGTGTTGCGATCGTCAAGGTTCCTCCGTCCAGTTCGTCGATGCTCACATCCGAATAGGCCGAGTTGACCGCCAACCTACAGTTAATCTTTAACTGGATTCTCTTATCTTCAGGGTAGAGATTTGCAACGAAGTTGGTGTCCCCCTTCTTCGGATCCGATGACGGATAAGCGCCAGTTTCAAACCACGCCTCGCCACCGTCCCGCGAGCGAAAACCAAACCTAAGTCCCGACCCACGTGCAGCCCACGAATGCCTATGGCCTTTACCCGGCTGGAGCAACACCGAATGATCGTCAAAGCGAGCCGATACGAGTTTTCCGTTACGGTACTCGACGGTTGCCTCGCTATGCTTCGAACTGTCGCGCGATAACTCGAGAACGCCGCTTTCGGACAATACGATGGACCCGTTTCCTGTTTCGGCCTTACCCTTTGAGAGCGCCGCCTGGATTGCCTGAGTGGTTTCTGAGTACCACTCCTTCAAAAACGGCCCGTTCGGGTCCACGTTAATGGTCAGGCTTGCCGACTTCGGCCGGAACGGATGCGCCAAAGTCGTGACTCGATGCAAATTTCTCGAAGGTTCATCCACCGCTTCTTGCTGGGGGTTGCGCCGGGAGTTGGCCAATTCGGCCGCCGCAAGAGCGAAATCGCTCTCGTCTTTTACAACCTGAACCAAGCTAGAAGTTGACGGAAGCACGAGCCTCGAACTGTCGGTGTACTCGTTCTGCGTATTTGAAGCCGTTCCCTCGATCTGGACTACACTCGAGGCTCCCTGATCTAACGCCGCCGGCGAGCCGTTCAAGACTTGCCGACTCGCATAGATATTATTGCTTGGGTATGAAATTGGCTTCACCCCTTCCGCAATATTTCCGGACTCTTCTCGATTCCGCTCTTCGTTGTTGGCCAACACACTTGCGTGAACATCGCTGGAGCGCCACTTGATCAGGTCCGCCGTGGTCGTAAAGATAACCGCAAGCCAAACTCCGGCAACCGCGTAAACCACCGTCCTTGTGTACCAAGGCGATCCATCGTCGCTTCCTTGGTTCTTCGCATACTTCGCCGCCATGGCCGCATCCGCACGCTCTAGAACCAAGGCAAAGATGCCGACAACGATTCCTGCGCCGGCTTTAACCCAAAACTCTGCTGGGGGAAGATTCATGGCAACCTGAAGCTATTCCGCGCAGGAGGCGCCCCAAAAACGGTACGCAAGTCCTGGCACAATAATAACGACGACTTTTACAATCGAATTCCTCAGGTTTTTTTGGAAACCACGAAAACTGCTCGGTCAGGTTCGGCCTACGACTTACAACAGTTCCGTCGGATCCGCGAAATGCCCCGCA
>FTBF01000141.1_pt1 | contig 17511 bp, 12 predicted proteins | sample 1639301 | NCBI WGS metagenome assembly FTBF01 (sample SAMEA3914864, study PRJEB12502) | metagenome | biome: forest; material: soil | place: USA | collected 2012-03-12 | depth 0.3 m
ACTAATGGGTCACTCAGCCCCTCCCCCTACCCTCCTCCCCCTCCACGGTCGGCCAAACGACGACCGCCCCGCCGAAGTTGGGTTTGAAGTCGAGGGGCTCGAACCACTCCAAGAAGCGCTTTTCCAAACGCTCAAAAGCACCCTCGACCCGGATCCCCCAAAAACACCATTTATCCGGCTCGCTCGCATCTCGCCCGCATCCCGAAAAGTTGGGGTGGCCCTTCGTGGGTCGAGCCTGATAGGAGTCGCAGCCCCCCCTTTCGTTGCGGAGTCTCTCACTCTCTGGCATCAGTCCCCGCAAGGTTACGAGGCTTATCGTACAATGGCCTTATCCGATGGAGGATCGTAAAGCATCGCTGCTGGCGTTTGGGGTGGGTAGCCTCGCGATCGGCGGATTTTGGGTAGCTCGCCCGACTCATCTTCACGGTTCATTGCGAATCGTCGAACAGCGTAGCCTGCCGCCTCACGGCGTAGGTCTGGACGACGATGCTGTGGCCGCAATTCGGGTCAGAATGCCCGCCGACCGTCACGAGCAAAGCGACTCCCTCTTCTACCGCGTCGTCGATCGCAAGGGCGAGGTCTATCCTCTTTCGCCCATGGCCGAACCCGGCTTCATCGGCGCGTTTAAGCTCTCCCGCGGCTACCCGGCCCGAATCGAAGAGCCCCGGGTTCAAGCCATTCTCGACGGAGAAGTAGTGGGGTCTGAGCTCCTCAAGGAGCTGCCAGCCCCCTCCAAGACCGAGCTTAAGCCGAAGGGAAATCCTGCCCTAAGACTTGTCTATCATGACGGATGGCTCGAGGTTCGTCCGACGAAGCCCCTTCCAAAGGATCAGCAGTGGCGGGTGCGGGCTCTCCGGACCCCCTACACCGACGTTCGAGACGTCACCGCCGTACTCCCGATCCGGATGAGCCGGCACCCCTCCTCCTGGCTTCGGATCCCGTACGAAGCGCGTTCGGAAGCGGTGGAAGTCGAAGTACTTCGCTACCATCTTCGAGAGTCCACCGACGTCGTCGAGATCCCAGGATTCAATCTGGTGAAAAGGTTTGGCTCAACCGGTCTCATCGTCGAACAAAGCCGCCTCATCCCGAGCCGGCTGGGGCTCACCCTTCACGTTCCCCGGCAATACATGGGCCCTTACCGCCCCGGCCGACTAGCGGACCCAAGAGTGGCCGCCGCTGCGGTCAGTCTGGACTTCGGCTTGGGCGTACCAAAGTCGGACGACCCAATCCCCGACCGTTTCGGTTCGCTCGAAATCCTCTCGCCTCTCCCCGCCGAGTTGGGTCTTCGCGAGCTACGAATCGGCCCCGGAGTGCTTCGCAGCAAAATCGCGAACGATGCCCCGCTTAAAACGGGTCCTTTTTCCGTGACTGCACGCGTGAAAACGTACAAACCTGTTCTCATGGACCGGTACACCACCGTTCTCAAAATCGAACGGGGAGCCTCATCCGGATCGGTGTGGGATCGATTCGGGGTTCATGGCGGCGGTTAGAAAACGGCCCAAGAGCTAACCAGAGGCGAGTCTCTGCACTTCCTCTTCGTAGGAAGCAGCCTCCGACCGCCGGATCGAAGAGAGACGGATCGACGTGCCCTGGTCGGGCATGGCTTTACGAAGCCAGCTCAGATTGGGAGCCTCGGAACTCTTCCGTTCCGCTAAGATAGCCCGCTCCAGCGACTGCAAAAGCGGCTCGATCCCGGGCGCGTTCGGTGAGTTTTCCGGCCGAACCAGCGAGAGCTGTCCCGGCATCTCTCCGCAAGCGATGTATGCGACATCGGTCCGTGTCTCCAGCCACGGGTAGGGCTGAGACTGTATCGCGATCCAGCTCACCATCATGCTCTCAACTCTCCGATCCGCTCCAGCAACGGCTCCTGCTCGTCTTTGATATACCCGAGGTATTCGACGTTGTCCGTCCAGGCTCCGAACCATGTTCCAGACAGCGCAAAAGCATCGCGCCTTAGCGCTTCGACGGCCAAGTTATCTAAAACGTTCTGAACCGCCCACCGTAGCAAACCGATCTCCACCCGCCGCGCCACAACGTGCGTCTCATACAGGGGCTGGAGCGATTCCAGATGCAACGCATAGCGGCGTCCGTAATCGAGCCGCGGAAGCTCCAAACAGTGCTCGAAATCGAAAACCAACAGCCGGCTTCCCTCCCAACAGATATTCGGATTCGGCTCCGTCCGATCTCCATTGGTGAGGATCAGGTCGATCGCCAGAAGCGTCGCGCACTCGTCTTCCGAAAGGCGGTCGATCTCAAAATCGGGAAGAAACGGAGTAAGCCAAGGTTTCCAAACCGTCCCGAACGCGATCGCATCCTGAACGCCAAAAGCGTACTCGGCCTCGATGGCATCGATCATCGCTTGAGTAAGCGTCACCAAGGCAGGACGCGCGACGTGGAGCCCCGCATCGTGGGCGATCGTCGTGCTCAACATCTCCACCCCGAGCTCCCGCGGAGAGAGTCCGGAACGCCGCCCGGCAACCTTGGATTGATAAACCACCTCCTGCCCGTCGACCCGGCAACCCAGGTAAAGCGGGAGAGTCTGCCCCTGCGCGCAATGGCCTCGGAGCTTGCTGGCGACGAATGCATCCACGCAACTCCAGTTTAGCCGCGCGCTTTAGCGTTAGAATCAACGGATGACGTGGTTAGCAAGGTGGCTTACCGGCTTTTTGATCCTTATCCTGGCCGTTGCGGCCCCCGCACAAATTGAGAGCGTCACCGCCGCAACCGGAAACCCCCTCGTGCCAAATAACCGGTGGGCGCTTGTCATCGGAGTTTCGGGATACGACGATTCGATCGGGGCCCTGCACTACACCGCGAAGGAAGCCAAGGAGTTCTCCCAGACCCTGACCAAGAACCTCGCCTTCTCCCCAGAAAACGTCCGCCTCCTGGCCGACGGCGGCCAGGCCGAAACCGCCCCGTCCTCCGCCAACATCCTGGGCGCGCTCGACTCGCTCCTCCTGGACAAACGGCTGGACAAGGCCAACCTCTTCGTCTTCTACTTCTCCGGCCACGGCGTCGGAACCCCAAACGGCGACTTCCTACTCCCCGCTGACGTCCGCAAAGGCGAGTTCGAGCAGAAAGGCGTCCCGGTGCGAGAAGTGATCAAACGGATCGTCGACGCCGGCCTGAAGAATGTTTTGTTTATCGCCGACGCCTGCCGCGCCGGCACCGAGAACGACTTCGGCGAGGACCTCACCGAACTCTGCCACAAAGCAAATATCGCCGTCATCCTCGGCTGCTCTCCCGGAAAGAGATCCTACGAGTACCCGGAACTGAAGCAGGGCGCATTCACTCACTTCCTCCTCGAAGGCCTCAAGCGTCCGGAACTCCGCGACGCCTCGGGCGCCCTGTGGGCCTCCAGGCTCGGCGCCGACCTCCAGACCCGCGTTCACGACTTCACCGAACCGGACCACGGCAAATACGCCCAAGTCCCCGCCCTCTGGGGCGAGCAAAGCACCCTCGACGTCCTGTTGGCCGCCTACCCGCAGCCACCCGTATCCGACGAGGCGGTAAAGCTCTTCCGCTCGAAGGCGCAAAAGCTAAGTAAGGCCGACTACGCCGCCGCGATGATCTCGTACGCGATGGCCCTCTACGAGAAGGACCGCACCGACGAGACCGTCGACATCCTCAAGACCGTAGATGCCCTCGGAGAGTTGACCCCAGCCGCCCGCATGGTCCTCGCCGTCGCACTCGACACCCTGGGCCGGACCGGAGAGGCGCAACGCGTCTATATGACGTTTCTGGACCTGGCCCCCGGTCTCTGGCGGAACATGGGAATCGCCGCCAGCACCGCCCGCTCCCTCGACCCGGCGATCCGGGTGAAAGCGGCGCTCGACCTCTTCGAGTCCTCCGACTCGTGGAGCATCAAGTTCCTCGCCTTCTCCGTGATCGGCAACTGGGGCTCCTATGAGCAGAAGCTCCACTACGCCCGGCGCTTCGCCACCGCCGATCCCAAGTCGGCCCGCAAACGACTTTACGGTGAGGCCCACGTCGCCTATCTCGAAGGACGCTGGGCCGACTCACTCAAGGCCTACGAAGCCGCCTCCCAGAGCCCCGGCGAGTCGCCCTCCGATTCGGTGATCTTCTCCGACAAGATCGGCCCTCTGATCGCCCTGGGCGACCCGCAAGCGCTCAAGAGCTACTACGACCAGCCCGGTGCCAAAGGGTTCGACGCCGGGCTGGCCTTCCTCATGAAGGCCGAGTTGGCCAAAGACCGCAACGATCCCGCCGACCGGGTCGCGAACCTGAAAGCCGCGCTTGCCGCCGACCTCTCGCCCACCCTTCTCCTCCGCGCCGCCAAGGTCGCCGGCCCCTACATCGGCATGATGATGGAGGAGTTCAAGGTCGCCGCCGCCAAGCACCCCTACTCGTGGCGCGCCCGCATGGTCGTCTACTTCATCAGCGAGATCAAAGGCGACAAGAAGGAGATGGAGCAGGCCGGCTTTGCCACCGACCGCTACATGGACGACCGGCTCACCGTCTTCTCCACCCTCTTCGATTTCATGGACACGTTCATGACCGAAGCCGTCCTCCTAAACCGGCTGAACCCTACGACTTACCGATCTCAGCTCGACTACTACTACCTGATGATGCGGGACTACTCCGATGGGTTCGGCTACGACGTCGACCTCTGGATGCAACTCGTAAAGTACGGAATGTTCAACGAGCGGAATGCCCAGGTCCAGCAGGTCGTCGCTAAGAAACTGAAGATGATGCCCGCGACCACGCCAAAGGCGTTCCGGCCGATGATGTTCCTCCTCGCGATCAATCGCGGAGACTCTGCGGCCGCCAAGCAGCTTTACCAAAGCAAGTTTGAACCCACCGAGCGAACCGATCCCGCCTGGTTCTACGCAACCTATCTGGTGACGCTGGGCAAAGCGGATGAGGCCGGGCAACTCATCTCCGGACTTGCCCCTCCAAGCCCGGAATTGGCCCCTTCTATGGCCGCGCTGGAGACCTACCTTCTGGCCGTCCAAGGCAAAAAGGCGGAGGCCCGAAAACGCCTGGCTGCCCCTTCCGACACCCCGATCATCATGGCGCTCAATGGCCTCACCTGGGCCGCGTTAGGAGAATGGGCGAAGGCCGAACCACTTCTCCTCAAGCAGTCGGGCATCTTCAATTGGAGCTTCCTCTTCCTCCAGGAATACGCCACCCGAACCCTCGACACTCGCTACCGCGCCACCGGACGCCTCGCCCTCGCTCAAGATCTCGCCTCCATCGCGTCCATCTCCCAACCCGGAAACCCCCTCTACGACCGCTACTCCTATGCCCCCAAAGCCGGAGTTGCTCAGTTCGTTGGCACGACCAAGCTAGAGGGCGGCACCCTAGACGACAAGGACCCGGATCTAAAGGGACGACTCACCTTCACCGTTGCCCCCACAGGAGGATTCACCGGCAGCTTCAACCCGGCCCAAGGCGAGGCCGCCAAGCTAAAAGACAGACCGATGCCAACGGCAACATCCGCGGCACCGCCACCTGGCACGCTAAAACCTACACCCTCCTAGGCAAAGTCGCCCCCCCGGCCCTCTACAAGACCTATCCCCGCTTCCACAGTCAAGGCCAGATCTTCCAACTGATCGACCCCGAAGGCTTCCGAGTCATCCTAATCGGAAGAACCTAATACTCAGAAACCCCCTCGCCCCTCCGGGGGAGAGGGGCAGGGGCGAGAGCGTAGCGGATCTATCCGACGGCTCCGAGCCTACTCCGCCGCGACCGGCGACACCGTGATCGCCTTCACCACGTCGTTCTCCAGTAACACACCCATCCCCAAATCTGGGAAGTAGTTCCACGACTGGACCTGCCCGCCCTGAGCCATCTCCTTCATGACCGACGACTTTTCGTTCAACAAGGCGAAGAGGTCCGCCTTGGTCATGCCGACCTTAATCATGTAGCTCGTCTGAGAAGTGCTGTCAACCGGCTTCAGCACCAGATAGGCGCCCGCTTCCGAAGTCGTGATCCGCATCACCTTCTCGCGCTCCGTGAACACCGTCAGTTGGTCCGTGTGCCAGTGGAGCTCGGTCAGGTCCTTCCAAGCGTCCGAAAACAGGACTGTCTTGTCCGGGTCGCCAAGGAGCTGTTTCAGTCCGAAGACCGGCAAAAGAATGCCGAGTTCCTTGTTGGAAGTCACCAGTGTGGTAACCCGGCAGAGGTAGGTCGGCTTCTGCGGAATAGCCTTCGTAGTGAGACCGGCGTTGGTGCAGATGTCGTCGAACGTCTTCTTGACCGTGTTCCAACGCGGGCTGATACCCGGCGTCTCCCCCAGCCACGTGAAGAGCACGTTGGCCGCAAGCAGATCGTCTTCCTTCGAGCGGCCTTTCACCACAACCAGCCCCAAGTTCTCCCCGAGCGCCGAATTGAACTTCGTGGTCGCCTTTTGGGCATTCATGATCGTATGGTATGCCGTGTCAAGATCCCCCGTTCGCTGGAAGCCGACTCCCGCGTTGTTGGCGTACCGAAGCTGAGCGACTGGGTCGGTCGATGCCGCCAAAGAGGTCTTGAACCAGTCGATCCCCTTCTGGACAACGTCCTTCTTTGCATCCGGCTCCAGGACCTCCGTGGAGGCCAAAACTTCCAACGCGTCCTGCGTACCACCGGTTTTCACCACCGCTAGATTGGCGGCGGTAAACGCATCCTTCCACTTCTCGCGATCTTCGTCCGAAACTCCCGGATCCTGGGAAGCGGCTGCGTGAGGCGTGGTGATCAGCGGTCCGAAATCCGGACGCCACCAAGCGGTTCGGACAGTCTTCGGAAGGTTGTCGTAGTAGAACAGCAGCGAACACTTGGCCGAGTTCGTATAGGCCTCGGTCAGATCGGGCCAGAGCGAAACTGAAGCGTCGAATAGCTTTTGCGCGTAAAGATGGTTCCGCGCGTCCTCGTACGCCAGTGCGGTATCGAAATAGATCAACGCCTGAAGCGCCTTCGGATTATCGGAGATCTCCGCCGCCCTCGCTTTGGGGTCGGCATGGTCCGCCGTTAGCTTATCGATCCAACCGCCCTCTCGTCCCTGGTCCCGGTCGAGGAAAAGCAGAAGATCCACCATATCCTTCTTGGGATAGCCCGCTTTCACCAGGGCCTCGGCGCCGAACTTGTCTGCCTCGAACTCCATCTGACGCGTCCAAAGGTTGCTCAGATCGCTGGCCGCCGGTCGAGGTCCGATCATGTGGCCCCGCGAAAGGTGCGAGAGCTCATGCGCCACGCAAGCGCGGATCAGCCGCTGGTCATACCCTGTGCCCTTCGCCAGACCGGTAAATACGACCATCGTCGACTGGAGATCGTCGCCGTCCTTGATGACGGTCGCATAGGCGTTCACATCCGGCTTATCGACCAACGAGCACTTGATCGGATATTTGAACTTCTCGTTGTGCGGAATGACCTTGTCCAACTCCGCCACCATCTTTTCGAGGTCGCCTTGAGTAAAGGTCTTGGTCTGCGCGGTCCATGCCGATCCGAGGAGCCCCATCTGGAGCGTTAAGAGGACGAAAGCTTTCTGAAATCTCATAAAACGTGGCTACCTTGCCTAATCTTCCGTACTTCGACGGGCCGCCATCGTCTTCGATACGGTTAAGCTTAAAATACCGGTATCAAAGGTCAAAAAACGCGGCAACCGTCACGTTTCCTGGGCCTTAAGGCGGAGCAACCTCTCTTCTTGGAGAGAACTGCCGTCGTTCAGGGCTCACGCTGGGTGCGTCCCCCCATCGGCCGTCCTCCTACGAAGTGTGATCGAAGGCGTAGTGCAGACGAACACAACCCTGATCCAGCGCGGTTGTCTGGAGCAGACGAAGGTGGGTGCGAACGCCGGTGGGGGGAAAGAGTGGTCTTCCGCCCCCGATAAGGTCCGGCATCACATAGATTTCGATTTCGTCCAGTGCATGTCGTTCGATGAAAGACATCTGCAACTTGCCTCCACCGAGTATCCAAACTTCTCCGTCGGTGAGACCTCGCAACTCAGAGATGAGCTCCTCCACGTTGCCGCGTGTTTCCAGTGTTCCCTTAGGATTCGGAATCGGTTGGGAGGTGACAACGAGAACCCGTTGCTCATCATAGGCCCAAGGCGCACCGTCTTTAGCGAGGAAGTCGTACGTGCCCCGCCCCATGACGACTGTCCGGATGCGGTTGATGAATAAGCGGTAGTCATGCTCGCCAAGGTCTAGATTGTTGTACGCAAACAGCCAATCGAGACTGTCTTCGGGGGTAGCAATGAAGCCGTCGAGGCTGGACGCGATATACCCAAGAATCTTTGCCACTCCCCCAGATTATAAGCGAAACGCCGAATTTACTGAGCTTTCATTAAGGTAGACACAGGCCCAGAAATCGGGCTCTCATGACGGATGACGGAGTCGGAGATAGCAGCCTAGGGCAGCTCGTACTGGGAGGGGCACTCTGGGGGCATAACGCCTTGGGTCAAGCCCCCATTCCCGTGCCCGCTGCTGGAGCCCTTAAAGGCTTGAAACGCCGTCAAGCCAATATGATCCAGCGGCCTCTCGGAACGTCAGTTCCACCACATGGTCAAACTGCCTGGGGCAGGAGAACCATTGTTGTCGTAGATGCAGTCGTTTTCGTGGCCCGCGAGGATGACCGCGCTGCCGTGGTCCCAACCGTTCCAGAACCGCAGCCACCACTGGCCGCCTGTCTCATTCATCCAAGCCGAGACGTTGGCGCTTCCTCGTCCGGCGTGGTCGCCGAAGCCGGACATGACCCCGTCGCAGATCGCCATCGTCGTGCGGTAGCCGTACGTTCCGCGCATGCCGCGGAAGAGGTGCCACCAGACATCCCAGGCCGACCCGGAATTAAAGTCGCCGCCCATCGGATCGCCCGGAACCGGAATGACGTCGCACGAATGCCAGATGACATAGGCGGTCTTTTCACCGCCACCCATCAGGCTGCCGAAACCGGCGATCTGGTTCAGGTGGATGATGTCGTGACCGTTGTCGCGCGTCGTGATGAGCCAAGGAGCTCCGTGACCTTCAAGCAAGGCGACGTGGACCTGACCGGCCACCCACCGCCGCGTCGAAGTCTGCCACCAGTCCTCATGGTTCCACCAGTACTGCAGCAGGTTCCTGGACGGGCCGCCACCGTGGGTTACGTTCGACCAGAACCCCCACGCGCTGCTCACCCAGCAGGAGTCGTCGTTCCGAACCACGTACATACCGATCTGAATCGGGTTTGCCTGGGGGGCAAGGCCGGCGTAGAGAATGTCCTCGCCTTCGATGCTCGCCTTTGGTTTGCCGTCGACCGGAGGCTTTCCGTTGGTCATGGTCGACATGTCCATGATCGGCTCGGGGGTGTTCGCGAAGATCGGCACCGTCACGAGGTTAGCGGCCTTTCCGGTCGGCCCCTTCCACTCGACGCCCCAAACGTAGGCGGGCTGAACGTAGCTCATCCCTTGGTCCACGTAGGCGATGTGCTGATTAAGCACTCTTGGCGTGCCCTGAATCTGCTTCGATAGTCGAGCGATCATCTGGTCGCGCTCGCGAACGGCGTCTTCCTGGGATTTGATCTTTGGCTTGAAGTCGGTGACGATATCGACGCGCCGAACGGCTGCCGTGACGCCGGCCACCCCACGCCCGTCTACCTGGACGTTCAAGATCGAGCTCGGTCCAATCGTTTCCAGTCCATCGATCTTTCGCGCGTAGCTGATCGAGAGAAGCCTGTCTTGGACTGCGCCGAGTTTGCCTTTTGCTCCATCTTGCGAGCGCCACGGTTCGGCGGTGAGCGGGGTGAAGCTGGATACGTCACCCGTTTGCAGTTTGGACTGCCGGATGAATACATTTGCGGCCTCCAGCGCCGCGCCCGGGGTGAGCTTGCCCATCCGAGAGCCACCGAGCTCCGGAAGCACCACCAGCTTGGGATGTTCGCCGGCAACGACGTAACCACGGCTCGTAGTTCCATCGGTCACAGACGCTTGAGCGCCGTTCCCGCCGTCGGAGAACTTTAGGCGAAGGGTCTGCGCAATGCTGCGAAGGTTTGCGGCCGTACCGACCGGCGCGCCGAGTTTGAGGAGATGCATCGGCTGGCGCAATTGCGCCGTCGTGCGAAGGTTCAGGTCTGGCTTTCGAGTGACGGTTGTCTGAGCGAAAACCAGAGACGAAGCAACAAGCGGAGCACACAGGGTGATCGCGAGCCGTCTTTGGATCTTGATTCCTAACATGGTCATTCCTTTCGAGGCAACATGCCTCGATTGGATATGTACCCACTACTCGATGTTACGAACGTAACATTATTTGGTCAGTAGGCATATCGGCCCCTCCCGAAATTTGAATTCGGGACCATTGGATATCTGCACTTTCTAGTTAACTGATTAAACTAGACGTCCGGGCTCGTGGAGAGCGTGGCCTCGCCCAGACCACTATCTGTTGACGCTTCGCGCCACGCGGAAACCCTGGTTGCTAAACGAGGCGTGAATGTTGACGCTGCCAATATCTGCCGAGTTGAAAAAGCAGCACGAATTAGGGCTGCACCACCACGAACCACCCCGGGCATGAACCCGGTTCGAAGATGGGTCGCTCACCAAATGGCCCGTGCAGAACTCGAACACATTGCCGTACATGTCATACAGCCCAAGCGGACTGGGTTTAAAATGGCCCACCGGCGACGTGTATTCGTACCCGTCGGAGAAATCCGCCTTGAGGTGGTCCCGGCCATGCCAGATATTCCCGTACTTCCCGACCTGCTTCCGGTCGTCGCCAAAGAAGTATTCCGTAGTCGTGCCCGCCCGGCACGCCGCCTCCCACTCGTCGAGCGACGGAAGACGAACCTTTGCCCACTTGCAGTAAGCCAACGCGTCCGCGAACGAGATGCTCGTCACCGGGTGGTTGCTCTTTCTTTCAATGCCTCCGCGGGTTCGGCCGTTGGGATAGCGCCAAGTCGCCGACCTGTCCCTGATCCAGCGGAACTCGGCAAGAGGCGGTTGAAAAACCATCCCGTTGTGCCGCTTCTCCGCATCCGTCACGTAACCGGTTGCCTTCACGAAAGCGGCAAACTCCGCGTTCGTGGTCTCCGTCTTCGCGATCTCAAAGCCTGCGAGGTGGACGGAGCGGGGCATGTTCTCCACATGCCCCGCCTTGCCGAGTTGATAGGTTCCCGCTTTGATCGCCACGAACTCGGCAAGCATGTTTATCGCTTCCGCGTCTGATAGAACGCCGTGACTCGTTCCACCATCAGCTTCTGATTGGCGGGGTTGGCCTCGATGAAGCTTTGGTAGTTTGAATCCGGGCCGTACAGCTTTCGATAAGTGGCGGACGCGAGGAACGGCTTAAAGCCTCCGTCCTTCATCAGAAGCATGAAGACCGTGAGGAGGTCCTGATCCTTATGGTCCTTGTTGTAGAGCTTGACCAGGTCCGGAATGAGCTCGTTCGCATGGACGGTCGTGAGGGCGACCTTCAAATTGGCCCCGACTCTTCCCTGCTTGAGAATCGTCGTCCGGAGAAGCCGAACGACTTCCCCACGGTGGTTCTGAAGGAAAGCGTTCTGGCGGTCGCTCCACAGCTCTTCGTCCCCGAAGAATCCGGGAGTCCGGGCGAAGATCTTATGCTCTTCACCAACGATCCAAGGCATCCCGTCGCAGTTCTGACTCGCCACTTCCCCATGAAGCATGCAATAAGTGAACTTCTCCGGCGTGGAAAGGTGATTCCAAACCGATTTCGGGATGCTCAGGTCATCCATGTCTTTGGGATTGCGTTTGATTCCCTTGATCAGGGTTTTGACCTTCTTCAAACCGTAGGCCGGCTCAGAGTTGGTGACGCGGTAGTCATGGTATCGCTTGGTCGCCCGGCTGATTCCGGCGGCGTCGACGTCTTGGGCGAAAGACGTCGTTGTCGAAAGGGTGAGGATTAAAAGCGAAATCGCTTTGTTCATTTCAGTCGCAGTGATTATAGGTTATGGTTAAGAAAGTCCCGGGACTTACACGCTGGCACACCGCAAATGCACGAGCGAATACTGACTTTTGGAGCCATCGGGGTGGCGGTTGTTGCTACTGGCAGCCTCTTTCTTCTCTCGCGCCGCCACCAAGCCAACCTCTATGCACCAAAGATCATCTCGCTTCGAGAGGTCAAGGGCACCCTTAGCCGGCCGCCGAGCGTCGAAATCGCCTTCGACAACGCGAAAGCCCTTAGCCATTGGACTCAAGACGAATCGGCGCAATTGTCCTATCGCATCCGGGATGCCGCCAACCGGAACTACGCGGTCCAAACCAGCGACGACGGAGACGGCGAGAAGAAGATTCTGATCCCGTTGGGCTACGCCAAGCCCATCCGGGAGCCCCGGCTCGAGATCGTCTCGGAAAAGGGCACTCTCTCGTCCACGCCTATCGACGCCCTCCCCGTTCCGACCCTCCATCCGCTCGAACCCGACGCACTGCCGCGTCTGCGCGCCTTCGCCATGCCGAGCGGCCAGCTGCCTCCCCAGTTGGACCCCCTAAAGCTACGCCGCTCGGCGATTCGTTTCGAACCCATAGCGCCCTTCGCGGCCGGTGAAGCATGGTCGATTGAAGTCTTGGAAACCCCGACTCAGGAGCGGCCCATTTCTACGAGCCTCCAACTTCCCGGCCCGCTCGGCAACACCCCAGTCTTCCTGGTTCCGGCTCCGCACGGCATCTTGGCGGCCCAATACAATAAGAAGGAGTTGAGAACGGAGGCGAACTGGGTTCTCAGCTTCCCCTATGCCGATGAAGCCACCGCGGTCAAGGTCAAAGTGACCCGTCAGGTTCCCGCCACCCAGGAGCAGATCGTCACCATCCACGGCCTGCGGCTGGTGAGCGGACACGGCCCCGCGAGCGTCGCTGGAGACAAACAGAGCATTCCCAACGCCCTTGACCTCGACATCGCCTTCTCGGCCATCCCCAAGAAGGCCCTTCCCCTCCCGGCGATCAACCACGTCAGAGGTCTCGTCATGATCCAATCCCACGTTCCCGGGCCGAACGATCCGACGATTGTCGGCAATCTCAGCATCCGCCCGAGTAACCAGGGCCGGTTCTCGGCAAGCTGGGTTGAAGGCAGCGTTCTAAGCCCAACCCCCGAGGCGTTGAGGGCCCACGCGCTGGGGCTGGGCTGGCTTCTCTATCCCGATCAGGGCGTCGACTCTTTCCGGCCGGGCAGCCAGTTTTTCCGCACTCACTTGCTGCGACGAGCCTCAAGCCTCGGCGACATCCTCCCGATAGGTCCCGGCCAGCCGTTCGACGTCAAGGTGAGGCTGACCAAGCACTACCTTAGAACCGTGGAAACCTTCCAAACCACCATCCCCGTCGAGCGCCAAGGCAAATAAAAAAGCCCCCCGCCAAATCGGCGAGGGGCTTCCTGTTCGAGCCTTAGCTGAACAGACCGACCGAACGGGCCAGACGCATGTCGTCGCCGCCGGACAGTTCGTCGAGATCCTTGAGCGGGATCTCCTTGTTCTGAGCGTCTTCGACGCCCACCTTGAGACAGAGCGAGCGAAGTTCGTTGACCAAGATCTTGAACGACTCCGGAATGCCCGGCTCCGCCAAAGTCTCGCCCTTCACGATGCTCTCGTAAGCGCGAACGCGTCCCATGACGTCGTCCGACTTGATCGTGAGCAGCTCTTGGAGCGTGTACGCCGCGCCGTAAGCTTCGAGGGCCCACACTTCCATCTCACCGAACCGCTGACCGCCGAACTGGGCTTTACCACCCAACGGCTGCTGCGTGACGAGGGAGTACGGTCCGATCGAACGGGCGTGAATCTTCTCGTCCGCAAGGTGCTCGAGCTTCAGCATGTAGATGATGCCAACCGTAATCGGGTTGGGCAGCATCTCACCCGTGAGACCGTCGCGAATCGTGCTCTTACAAGTCTTCGGATCGATACCCGAGCGCTCGAAGATGCTTCGACCGATCTTCTCCAGGATCGCCGCGTAGATCTCGTCCGGAGCCTTGAACGCCGGCTCGTCTTCCACGAGTTCTTCGAGCTCGAAGTTGTCGAAGTCGACGCCTGCCAGTTCTTCGATCGTCCGGGTGGACGGCGCCGCCACGATTCGGCTCACGCGCTCCAGGCCTTCCTGACCCAGTTCGCGCAGCCGCGACTCGACCTTCTCGAGCATCGCCACGTACGTATCGTCCTTCTCGAACACCACATCGAGCTTGAGCTCGGTGTTCATGTAAGCCCGTAGAGCCTGACCGCGGAGGTGGTTCGCCAAGCGATCCATCTCACCAAGGATTTCGCCCTCGGTCGCGCCTTCGAACGCCGGGCACTTGTACTCGACGCCAAGGTGTCGGCCCGCGTAACCCAAGTGGGTTTCCAGGAGCTGACCGATGTTCATACGGCTCGGAACGCCGAGCGGGTTGAGCACGATGTCCACCGGAGTGCCATCCGCGAGGAACGGCATGTCTTCCACCGCCATAACCCGCGAGATAACGCCCTTGTTTCCGTGACGTCCCGCCATCTTGTCGCCGACCATCAGCTTTCGCTTCTGAGCAACGTAGACCTGGACCGTCATGTTCGTACCCGCCGGCAGCTCGTCGCCCGGGATCTGAAGGAGAGGCTCCTCCGTCCGGTCGCAGATCAGCCGCTCGCGCTTCTTCGATTCCTTGTAGATGTAGTTGATGCTCGGCGAGAGGTACTTGTATCGGCTGAACACCTTGATGTCCACGATCTGACCCTTCTCACCGTGCGGCAGCCGCAGCGAAACGTCGCGGGTCTCTTCCGCCTTCTTACCGAAGATGGCGATGATGAGCCGCTCTTCCGCGGTCATCTCAACCTGGCCCTTCGGCGCGACCTTACCGACCAGAATGTCTTCCGGCCGAACTTCGGCGCCGATGCGGATAATGCCGTTCTCGTCGAGGTCCTTCAGGGCCTCTTCGCCAACGTTCGGAATGTCGCGGGTGATCTCTTCCGGTCCGAGCTTGGTATCGACGGCCTCCGACTCGTGACGCTCGATGTGAATCGACGTATAGACGTCGTCCTTCACCATGCGCTCCGAGATGAGGATCGCGTCCTCATAGTTGTAGCCGTTCCACGGCATGAACGCGACCAGCACGTTCTTACCGAGCGCCAGCTCGCCGCCGTCGCAGCAAGCGCCGTCCGCAAGAGGGTCGCCCTTCAGAACGCGCTGGCCGAGATCCACCACCGGCATGTGGGTGAAACAGGTCGACTTGTTGCTCTGCACCATGTGCATAAGCTCGTATCGATCCACTTCCCCTTCGTCCGTGGTCACGCGAATCTCGAGCGAAGTGACGTAAGTCACCTTGCCCGGCCGATGCGCGATCACCGCCGCGCCGGAGTCGACCGCCGCCACCCGCTCGTAACCCGTACCCACAACCGGCTTATCCGATCGGAGGCAAGGCACCGCCTGGCGCTGCATGTTCGCGCCCATCAGAGCGCGGTTCGCGTCGTCGTTCTCAAGGAACGGAATCAAAGCCGTCGCAACGGAGATGATCTGAACCGGCGAAACGTCCATCAACTGGATCTGGTCCCGCCGCACGATCGGGTAGCTCGCGCCACCCACGTCGCCACCGGCGCACCGAACCTGGACGCGCTCCGCGTTGATCAGGCCCGCTTCGTTGGCTTCGACGTCGGCCGGAGCGACGAGCTGGCCCGTCTCCTCCTGCGCCGTCATGTAGATGATCTCCTCACCCACAACGCCGTCCTTAACCATTCGGTAAGGCGTCTGGATGAAGCCGAACTCGTCCACGCGAGCGTGGGAGGTCAGCTGCGAGATCAGACCGATGTTCGGACCTTCCGGCGTCTCGATCGGACAGATACGGCCGTAGTGCGAACGGTGAACGTCGCGAACTTCCAGCTTGGCGCTGTTCCGCTGCAGACCACCCGGTCCGAGCGAGGAGAGACGCCGCTTGTTCGTAATCTCCGACAGCGGGTTCGTCTGGTCCATGAACGTCGACAGCTGGTTGGAGCTGAAGAAGGACTTGATGGACGCCGAAACCGGCTTGACCGAGAGGATAATGCCCGGAAGCAGGTTCTCCTGGTCCGTCGAGGTCATGCGCTCGCGGGCCACCTTCTCCATTCGGACAAAGCCCAAACGAAGCTGCGACTGGAGCAGCTCACCGACCGAACGAACGCGCTTGTTCTTAAGGTCGTCGATGTCGTCGCGATCCGCTTCGCGGTTCACGTACGGCACCATCTTGATCAGAATGGTGATCAGGTCCTCGGCCGTCAGCGAACGAGCTTCCAAAGGAAGATCGATGCCGAGCTTCTGGTTAAGGAACCGGCGGCCGACCTTGCCCAGGTCGTAACGCTTGACGTCGAAGAAGATGCCGTAAACCAGCTGCTTCGCGGCATCTTCGTTTGCGGCCTCGCCAGGTCGCAATCGCTTGTAGATGTCGAGGAGCGCTTCGCGAGCGTTCTGCGTCGTGTCCGCGTCGAGGGTCGACTGCGCGAGCGGCAGGGTCTCGATGACCGTGATCTCTTCGAGCTCCATCGACGCGATCAGCCGCGCCGTCTCCTTCTCGATCGCCTCACCCTTTCGAACCAGAACGTTGCCGTCCTTGTCCTTGATGTCCTCGATTGCCTTGCGGCCAACGAGCTGCTCCATCTCGGGCTCCTTAATCGTCACCGGGTTGGTGAAGATCTTCAGAATGTCGTCGTTCGTTCCGAGCGGAGTCTCGACGAACGCCTTCAGGTCGCGGTACTCGGCCGCGATGCCCGCGACGTCGTCCGCCGTCATGACCTTGCCCTGCTCGACGATGACTTCGCCGGTCTCGGCATCTGCCACCGCTTCCAGAATGCGCCGGCCGGTGCATTCGCTCAACTTGCGATAGTGCCGACCGCGGCCCTTCTCGAAGTAGTAAAGCGCCTTGATCAGCTGCGTGATCGGCATCTTCTTCGTCGTGGAGATCTGAGTCCGCACGACAAAGTTCGCATCCGACTCAACTTCCAGCCAAGGGCCTTCCGTCGGGATGATGCGCGCCGAGACGACGACCTGCATGGAGGTGTCGACGCCTTCTTCAAAGTAAAGACCCGGCGAACGGCTGAGCTGCGAAACGATAACGCGCTCTCGGCCGTTGATGATGAACGTACCCTTGTTCGTCATCAGGGGAAGATCGCCAAGGTAAACCTCGGATTCGATCATTTCCCGATCCCGACCACCAAACCGCACGATCGCCTTAATGGGCGCCTCGTAGGTCATATCGCGGTCGCGGCAATCCTGCAGGCTATATTTGGGCTCACCGAGGGTGAAGGAAACAAGCTCGATATAATTCGTCTGGGTAAAGTCCCAGATGGGGCTGAACGTCTTGAACAGCTCCGGCAGTCCCTCTTCTAGGAACCACTTGTAGGAGTTGAGCTGGAGCTCGATCAGATAAGGAACCTCTAGGAATCGACCGATTCGCTTAGAGGAGGGCTGAATAGTTCTCAATTAACCTCCATTGGGCACACGTGGGCGAACCTTAACTGTACCGTATGATTGGTGGGGTAAAGCAACCTCTGCGGCCAAAATCTCCCCTCGCCCCTCCGGGGGAGAGGGGCCGGGGGTGAGGGGCGAGAGCTTTACGTTGATTGACGATTTATGGATTGACGATTGACGAATTTACGCTCCGCCTCACACTCCCGTCT
>FTBF01000243.1_pt1 | contig 17102 bp, 10 predicted proteins | sample 1639301 | NCBI WGS metagenome assembly FTBF01 (sample SAMEA3914864, study PRJEB12502) | metagenome | biome: forest; material: soil | place: USA | collected 2012-03-12 | depth 0.3 m
CCAGCCCCCCCCCCCCCCCCCCGCCGCTCGGCGTCGTCGAGACGAACCTTCTGCTCCGCGGCCGCTGTCCGCGAGATTCTCTCTTCGTGAATGTCGCGGACCGTGAGGATGACCGTTTCTCCTACGGACTGCGCTTGGCAAGTCAACCACCGGCGTTGGAGCCCGGGCAAGGAGGAGAGGAACTCGGCATGAAACGGCTCTCTAGTTTCTACGGATCGGGCTAACCCGCAGAGGAGCATCGTCGTCGGGTCGGATTGGCTAATCTCGCGAATCGTCCGTCCGGCGAGCACTTTTGCCGAGATGCCCAGGTATTGCGGCACAACGTCGTTCGTAAATGTAAATTCAAAATCTTCGATCGATCCGCTCGCGTCGCGAACCGCCTTAAGGATCATCACCGCGTCGAAGCTGGTCTCGGCCGCCGCTCGAAGCTTTTGCTCGGAATCCCACATCTCGGTGACGTCCATCGACACCGACCCCACCAACCTTGCCCGCTGCGGACCTTCCAAAGAAAACTTTTGGGAGAGAAATGTCCGGGTTCCCCGCAACGACCTTCTCACCTCGAGGCCAGCTACCGGCTGCCCCGTCTCCCGAACGGTATGGTCGTCCGCCTGATTCTGCTTGGCCACATCAGGCGAAAAATACTCATCGTCCCGTTTCCCCAAGAGCAGTTCGGAAGGAAACCCGAGAAGGCGATCGAACCCCTTGTTCGCATAGGTAAGGCGCCCTTCTTCATCCTTGATCGAGGCCGTACCTGGCAGATGATCCATAAACGTTCGGAATCGAGCCTCGCTCTCTCGGAGTTCGGATTCCAAGCGGCGTCGTTCCGTGACGTCTTCCAACGTTGCAATCGTACCGATCGCCACCCCTTCCACCTTCATTTGCGAAACCAGAATGTGTCCCCAAACGATGCTTCCGTTGGGCAGCACAAAACGTACGTCGTTGAACCGCGTCTTACCTCGGCGAACCTTTGACCAGCCGGCAACGATCTGGGGCCGATCCTCCTTATGGACCGCGCCCATCCAGCCTTTGCCAAGAGCCTGATCCGGCGTCAGACCGGTGATCCTTTGCCATTCTCCATTGACGAACAGGCAATCGCCGTCAGGCCCTGAGATAAGGACGCCGATTGGCGCGTCCTCCGCCACCGCCTTGAATCGTTCTTCGGCCTCCTTTCGCTGCGCGATCTCCTGTACGAGTCGGCTGACTTGCGTGGCCTGCTCGTCGATGGCGACCGCCGATCCTTGTTGAACCAGAAGGGCGATGATCTCCGCGCGCGTACGCGCACCCACCTTCTTTCGGATCCTCTGCCAGTACGTCCGGACGGTCTCAAATCCGATGCCCATTCGGACCGCGACCTCCTTGTCGCCAAGGCCGCTCATCGAGAGAAGCACCACCTGACGTTCCCGAGTCGACAAGTCGCTCGCCCCTAGCACCTGCGAATCAGGACCCTCAGGCATAGATGTAGGATAGTGAATCAATGGCGTATTATGTCAATTAAGATGACGACGTTTGGAAAGGTTGCGTGTAAACCGCCAAGTTCGGGCGTCGCCCAATTGTGGGACTGTCTTTACTGACTTTTGTGAGCAATCCTTTGTTTTGCGAGGCAGGTATTTCAACCCGATTTTTTTGAATGATTTACCTTATAGATGGCCCAATTAAATGGGACATGCCTTATGATTGGAAGATATTCATATGACGTGGCTGGTCTGATTGAACAACGCCTCCATGGATGACCGATCCAGGAGCAATAATTCTAAATAGAGGATCAAGAATAGATTTTTCTTTTAATGGACAACTCTTAAATAGGCCACGGATCATGCCAAGCGTTTCCCTTTCCTATAGAACCATCAAGCCCTCCCTGGTCGATAGACCAAGGTTTGACCGATGACGTCCAACATTGAGCAAATCATGAGTTCCGAGTCGCCTGGAGCGGTTGCGTTTATCGCCTGCGACGGAACCATTGCGCGTTGGACCGAAGCCGCCAAGCAGCTCTATGGATTCGATGAGAGCGAAGCCATCGGCCGGACCCTCGCAAGCCTGGTCGTGCCGAAGGCGGGTGAAGATGACGAGCGGGCAAGCCTTCTTACCACCAAAGAGACCGGGCATTCGACGTTCGAATCGCTACGCATTCGCAAGGACGGCTCCCTCGTCTACGTTCTCGTTTCCCGAAAAGGGATTCGGGATCGTAAAGGAAACGTCGAGTTCATCGCTTCTACCGAGGTCGATGTCACGGACATCAAAGTTCTCCGCGAAGTCCGGTTAGTTGCCTCCAAATACGGCGATCTCCTAGAATCGACGCCGGACGCCATCGTCATCGCAAATCCTGCCGGAAGGATCGTTCTGGCCAACAGTCAGGCGGAAAGACTCTTCGGCTACGAAAGAGGCGAGCTGATCGGGCAGAGCGTGGAGCTTCTCCTTCCCGAGCGCGACTCCAACGTGCATGTGGGGCACCGGACTAAATATTTCGCCCAACCCCGGGCCCGTTCGATGGGCGCCGGTCTCGACCTGAACGGCCGGCGAAAGGATGGCAGCGAATTTCCTGTCGAAATCAGCCTCAGCCCGCTTGCCACTGAAGAAGGCACCCTCGTCATGAGCGCGATTCGGGAGCTCAGCGACCAAAAGTTTCGTGGCCTTCTGGAATCCGCTCCGGACGCCATCGTCATTGTCAATCAGGAGGGCGTGATCGTCCTGGTCAACTCGCAGACCGAAAGGCTCTTCATGTATCCCCGCGAAGAATTGATCGGCAAACGAGTGGAGATCCTGGTTCCCGAACGTTTCCGATCCAGCCATCCCGGCCACCGCGGCCACTTCTTCGCGGAGCCCCGAACTCGATCCATGGGAGCCGGCTTGGACCTGCATGGCCTCAAAAAGGACGGCAGCGAGTTTCCGGTCGAGATCAGCCTCAGCCCCCTCGAAACCGAGGCCGGAATGCTTGTCTCCAGCGCCATCCGAGACATTACGGAACGCAAGCGCATCGAAGTCGACCTCTACGAAAAGAACCTTGCTCTCACTCATGCCGCGGAAGGGAAAAATAGCTTCCTCGCCAACATGTCCCACGAACTTCGCACCCCTCTCAACGGGGTCATCGGCTTCGCTGAGTTCCTCGCCGACGGCAAGCCCGGCCCGCTCAACGAGAAACAGAAGGAGTACATCAACGACATTCTCAATAGCGGACGTCACCTCCTTCAGTTGATCAACGACGTGCTCGACCTGGCCAAGATCGAAGCCGGGAAAATGCTCTTGAGCCCCGAGCGATTTCCGTTGACCAAAGTCATCGACGAGGTCCGCGTCGTCACCCTAATTCAAGCCCAACGGAAGCAAATCGAACTGAAGCTCGAAGTCGAAGAGGGTATCAGCGACGTGATTTTGGATCTGCAACGCACTAAGCAGATTCTTTATAACCTCCTCTCAAACGCCGTCAAATTCACCGACGAGGGCGGCAAAATCGTCGTCCGGGCGCGGTCACTTGAAGGCGGAGTCGAGATCGCCGTCGAAGACAACGGTATCGGCATTCGATCACAGGACATCGGCCGCCTCTTTAAAGAGTTCGAGCAACTTGAAACGGGTACTGCGCGCCGTTTCGAAGGAACCGGCCTTGGCCTCGCCCTCACCCGGAAAATCGTCGATCTTCAAGGTGGCACGATCGACGTTCAGAGCCAATTCGGGGTGGGAACAACCTTCACCGTCAACTTGCCAAACGGGGAAGGGGCGTCACTCAAATGAATCAAGCCGCCATTCTTGTCGTAGACGATCATCCGACGAACCTCAAGCTTGTCAAGGATGTCCTGGAGTTCGACGGCTATACGATCATGACCGCCTCGGACGCTGAGGAGGCGCAGGAGATCGTCCGCCTGACGCCCCCGGAGTTGATCCTGATGGATCTCGCCCTGCCCGGCATGGACGGCCTAACTCTCACGCGCCTGCTGAAGTCGGATCCCGCAACCCGGCGCATCGTCATCGTCGCCCTCACCGCGTTCGCTATGAAAGGGGATGAAGAAAAGGCCCGGGCGGCCGGTTGCGACGGCTACGTCACGAAGCCGATCGATACTCGGACCCTGTCCGGCACCGTCATGAGCTACTTGCCCAAGTCGCCAGAGGAGGGCGATTCGAATCTCTCGCCATGAAACTCCTTATCGCCGACGATAATGCGACCAACCTGAAGCTGCTTCGTGCGCAGCTTGAGGGAGAAGGGCACATCGTCACCACCGCCTACGATGGCGTAGAGGCCTTGGAACTGCTCCGGCAAGATCCGGCGGAAGCCGTGATCTCCGACATCCTCATGCCCCGTATGGACGGCTACCGTCTCTGTCAAGAGATGCGTAAAGAGCCGCCCCTTCGCGAGATTCCCTTTGTCTTTTACACCGCGACCTACACCTCAGACTCCGACGAAGGCCTCGCGCTCAAGGTGGGCGCCGACGCCTACCTCCGAAAGCCCTCACGTATCGAAGCCCTCGTCGCCGCCATCGAAGAAGCAAAGGTCAAGCGACGTGAATACTCGGCTATCCATGATCCGGACGATTCCGTCGAGGGGCAGGGCGTTCTCAGGGAATATAACGACGCCCTCGTTCGGAAGCTGGAGCAGCGAAACCATGAGTTGGAACAGGCCCACGCCGACCTTAACCGAGCCAACGAGGAGCTGGAACAGCGGGTCCAGGAGCGGACCGCTCAACTTGAGGCCTCAAATTTAGAATTGGAGGCCTTCAGCCACTCCGTCGCCCACGACCTCCGCTCTCCCCTTCGCAGCATCAACGGTTTCTGCGTGATGCTCAAAGAGGAGATGCAGGGGATCACCACGCCGGAAGCCGAAGAGCAACTGGATCGAATCCGCGCCGCCACCCGCCGGATGAACGATCTCATCGAGGAGCTGCTGCGCCTTTCCCAGATTGGGAGATGCGAGATTCGAAGGACCGTCACTAACCTAAGCATTCTCGCGGAGAACATCGCTGAAGACCAGCGCTTAATGAACCCCGAGCGGACAGTTAACTGCACAATTCAACCGGGAATGGTGGCCTACGCCGACCGAGCTCTCCTGAGAATCGTTCTCGAAAACCTTCTGGGGAATGCCTGGAAGTACACCGGCAAGGTCGAAGTCGCGGAGATCGAAATCGGGATGGAGCAAGGAGACCATCACAAGGTTTTCTTTGTCAAAGATAACGGCGCCGGCTTCGATATGGGCCTCGCCGAAGGCCTCTTCTCCGCGTTCAAACGGATGCATTCGCAGCGGGAATTCCCGGGCACCGGCCTCGGCCTAACCATCGTCCATCGCATCGTAGCCCGCCATCTCGGAGCCATCTGGGCCAATAGCTCTCCCGGTGAAGGCACCACCTTCTTTTTCACCCTAGACCCCGAAACTCCGATCCCGTAGAGGAAGCGTTTGAGCTCTTGCAAAGGATCGCTCTACAGTTCGGTTTCCGCCCTCAGGAGGTTCTAAACGGAGATATGCACACCGAGATGGTCTATTTTTTTTGTGAGAAAGAGCGCATCAAAATCAAAAACTGAATGAATTATAAGGAAAATTTCCGCTCGCCCTTCCGATGAAATAAGAGACCCCTCGGTGGGATGTGAACCTTTTGAGAACCTGGATTGCGAACCTGAATATCGCCAAAAAGCTCGCGCTTGGCTTTGGCCTTTGTATCCTCCTTGCCGCCCTCATCGGCGGTAACGGACTGAAAGGCATGAGCACCATGAACGGTCACGTCAATGAACTCAACCAGGGTTCTATCGAGGGTCTTCTCGCGCTTACCGAATACGGCCAAGCCGTCAACGAATATCGCACTAAGCAGTTTCGACTCGCCGGAACAAAAGATCCGAAGGAGTTCGCAGACGATCTCAAGGACCTTCACGATTCCAAAGACGAAGCCAACGAATTCCTTGCCGCCTATGGCAAAACCCTGACCCTCGCGGAGGAGCGCAAACTCTACGACGACCTGTCAAAAGGCTGGCTCGACTACACCAAAGTCGGAGATGAACTCGAGACGAGCATCGTCCCTTTGACCGTGCCCAAAGCCGAAGGGCTGGTTGAGACCCGTACGACCGATCTCTTCGAAAAGATCGTCGTCGATCCGCTTAACACTTTGAACCACTGGAAGAAGGCCCACGCGCAAACCCTGGTGAACGATGCTCACGTCGCCGTCGCGGACGGTAGCAAAGTGATCTGGGTCACCCTGGTCATCACTTTGTTGGTAGGCGTTTCCGCCGCCTTCGTGATCACTTCTTCGGTAACCGTTCCGGTCGCGCAGATCCGCGATCGTCTCAAATCGCTTCAGGAGCACTGCGTTACCGACCTTCGGGAGGGTCTAGAAGCCTTGGCGACCGGCGATCTCACCTACGTCTGCAGCGCTCAGACCACCCCCGTGACCTATTCCGCCAAAGACGAGCTTGGCAAGATGTCCGCCTCGTTCAACGATGTTCTCGGCCAAGTCCAAATCGCCATGAGCGCCTACGATGTGGCTCGAGATAACCTCCAGTCCCTCGTGGGCCAGGTGATCGAGAACGCCCAAATCGTGGAAGACACGAGCCAGAAGCTTGCCGCCGCCTCTCAGGAAACCAGCGCCTCCGCCTCCCACATCGCCGCCGGCAGTGGCCAGCTTGCGAACAACGCCGCCAACGCCGCCGCCGCCGTCCGCCAACTCATCCAGAGTGCGGAAGGCGTGCGCCACGGAAGCGTCGGACAGGGTGATTTGGTAACCGAGATGGCCGCTTCCGTTGCGGAATCGAACGAGGGCGTCGCTAACGTGACCAAGTCCGCCGGCATCATGGAGAATGCCGCCAAGGAAGGAAACGAAGCCGTTCTCGAAACCGTCGCCGCCATGGGCCGCGTCCGAAATGAAGTTCAACGCTCGTCCGATAAGGTGCGCCAGCTCGACGAACAGGGCAAAGAGATCGGCAAGATCGTCGGCACCATCCAGGAGATCGCGGAACAGACCAATCTCCTCTCCCTCAACGCCGCCATCGAAGCCGCCCGAGCCGGGGAGCATGGTCGGGGCTTCGCCGTCGTTGCCGACGAGGTTCGAAAGCTCGCCGAGCAGACCAGCCTCTCCACCAAGCAGATTGCCGAACTGATCCGGACCGTCACCCGAACCGTGGAAGATACTGTCCAAGCGATCCAGAGTGTCCGCGTGGAAGTCGAAACCGGATCGCAAAAGAGCGAAGCCGCCGGCGCCTCCCTCACCCAGATCCTCGACGCGTCCCAACTGGTTCTCGCCCAAAACCTTTCGGTCTCCAGCGTCGCTGGGGCTCTCTCGAAGAACATCGCCGAGGTCTCCCGGACTTCACACGAAAATCTCACTGCCGCTACCGAAATGGTCGCGAGCGCCCACTCCGTCCACGAGGACATCGAGGGCGTCGCCTCCATCAGCACCCAGTCCTCCGCCGCCGTCGAAGAGATGACCGCCGTGATCGCCGAAGTCGACCGCGCCGCGCAAGACCTCTCCGAAACCAGCCGGGGCCTGACCGCGGTCGTCGCCTCTTTCCGCCTCGAATCCACCCAACAGAAGGCCCCCGCTAAAGGTACGACCCTGAAACGAGCCGCCTAAAACATCAGGGAGCGCGGCCCCCCGGTCCGCTACCGGTGCGCGGACGCCCCGTCCGCCTTAACCCACATCAATGTGGTGAAAGGCTGCCGGGGCGTCCGCCTTTTGTCGGCGCCGCCTTCGCGGACCCAGCCACGATGCCCTTGGCGCACAGATGCCCAGCCTGGGGTTCGCAACGTAAGGATGGAGAATAGCCTATGGGACTAGGGCCAATTAGGCTGAACAAAGGATCCTACGGACCCAACACATGGCGACCAAGATGATGGAGAATGCGCCACAACCGACGCCCCATGATCTCAAACCAGGTTTAATAAATTATAACCGTAGCTGATAAATTTCGTAAAATTCAGCCGGCCGAGATTCCACCGAGAAAAAACTCCACTTTTAGGTTCAATTCGAAAACCAATCTTATGGCAAAGAATCAACAAAAAGCCAAGTGATCGTCGAATTGCAAGAAACCGGCTACGCCGCGGTTTGAATCACGACCGACGAATCGGTCCCTTTCGCCAAAGTAACCCGATTCCGGCCCGCCCGTTTGCTCTCGTAAAGTGCCTGATCCGCCGTTTCCAACAGTCCTTGCCGATCCATTCCCGGACCGAAGGCCGCGACTCCGAAGCTGGCCGTCACCGACCGGTGGGACCACTCCAGACTCTGGATCGCCTTTCGCAGGCGCTCGCATGCCATCATCGCCGCGCCCGGATCGGTGGCCGGCATGATGATTACAAACTCTTCTCCGCCGTACCGAGCCGCCAGGTCGCTTGGCCGGACCCCTCCTTCCAGCGATTGGGCCACCCCTCGAAGGACCGCGTCTCCCGTCTGATGCCCGAACTCGTCGTTAAAAGCCTTAAAGTGGTCCACGTCAACCAGCGCGATCGAGAGCGGAACCCCCGTCTTCGTGGCCCGCAAGATCTCTTGCTCGAGCCGCTCCTGGAACGCCCGATGGTTCCGTAGGCCGGTCAAACCATCGGTCGTCGCAAGACAAGCCAACTGCTCGTTCGCCTTCACCAGCTGAGATCGCTGCACATTTAAAATGTCGTTCATCTCGGCGGCCTCAAACAGCAGCGAGTCGAACTGTGTCCGGTACCCGGCCTCCAGCGTCACATCGATCAGCGTGCAAACCGTGGAATACGGCACGGTGTCCAAGTCGAGATAGAGAGGGCGGGCGTTCCATCGGACCCTTCGCTCATGGCCATCCGCCCAACGAAGCCTCGTATCCGCATCCCAAACCGTCTCCCCGCGAAGCGCCCGTACTCCAGGCCGGTCAGGCAACGCCATCGGCTCTCCGCCGAAATGAAGGATCTGGTAGCCCTCGGGGTTTGAGTGCATGGACAGCGACTCCAGGTCTCCTTCCAACACCGCCGAAGCCGCCGGATTCGCCTGAATCACCTGTCCTTCCCGTCCCAGCATTAAAACACCGACCTGCAATGCGTCGAGAACCGATGCCAGCCGACCTCGAGCCGTCCGCATCGCTTCAACCTCCCCGCGCATCCGAATTGTCTCGGCCGCCTGCCGAGCGAGCGCAACGATCCCTTCGATCTTCCGTTCGGATGGTTGGAGGGGAACCGAATCGGTCACGCAAAAAATTCCAACCACCCGCCCCTCAACCACGATCGGTGCCCCGCAGTAGAACCTCAAACCAGGCTCACCTATCACGAGAGGGTTGTTCGCAAATCGCGAGTCGGCCAGCGCGTTCCGCACGACCAAGGGCCCGCGCCCCATCATCGCCAGATCGCAAAACCCCTCGATTCCTTCCCCATCCCGGAAGCGGTTCGTGGCCTCGTCGATCACCGAGATAAGGGCGATCGGAACATCCATCATCGCCGCGCCCGCCAAAACCAACTCCTCAAACCCGGCTGACGAAGTCTTTGCGAACGTGGCAAACGAAGATATGCCGTTCAAGCACGTCTCGTCGCTACGACCGTGGGGCGTACTAAGCATAACACTCTAAATGTCGGCAAATTTCCCTGCGCATTTACCTTGGTTCTCCTAAGATTCGACGCTTCCGATCAAATTCGTTCGAACCCAAGAGGGCTATGCTGACGTTCAGCGATGCTGAGCCTTCTATGCGCCGCCTTCCTCCTCCAGACGCCAACGCTGCCGCCGTACTGGACAAATCCTCCTATGGAATCGCGGATCCGGGCGTACTGGTGGTGGCTGAACGGAAACGTCACTGAAGCCTCTATCACCCGCGACCTTGAAGGGATGCGCGAGAAAGGCTTCGGCGGGGCTATCCTTTGCGACGCCAACGGAGCCGAACAGGAAGGCAACGCCCCGGTCCCCCACGGCCCCGACTTCTTCTCCCCCGCCTGGCGATCCCTTTACCGGCACGCCCTAAAAGAGGCCGATCGTCTCGGCCTGGAGATCAGCCTCAACATCCAAAGCGGCTGGAACCTCGGCGGCCCGATGGTGAAAGCCTCGGAGGCGGCAAAGAAATTGGTCTGGTCGGAGGTAACGATCCATGACTCCCCTCGCCCCCCTAGGGGAGAGGGGCCGGGGGTGAGGGGTCCGGAAACCCCCAAACACACCGACCGCTTCTATCAAGACCTCTTCGTTCTCGCCTACCCATCCCGCCCGTCCGCAAAGCCCATCACCCTCCTCCCCGAGAAGTCGCTCCAAAAAGCCCTCGGATGGTCCGCCCCGGACACCTCGCCTCTCCTCTCAGACACAGAAGGTGACCCCAACGAACCAAAGATCGACCGACGAGAAGTCATCGACCTGACCAAAAGACTCCGCCCTGACGGCACGCTCAACTGGTCGCCCCCCAAAGGCGACTGGCGAATCCTCCGGATCGGCTGCACGGTTGGCGACCACGCCCATGTCTCAACGTCAAGCGACGGCTGGAAAGGGTACGCCATCGACCCCTACGACAAAAGCGCCTTCGACCGCTACTGGAATGCCGTCGTCGAACCTCTGATCGCGGACGCCAAAGGCCACCCCAGTCTGCGCTACTTGCATACCGATAGCTGGGAAGTCGAAGCCGCCAGCTGGACCCCGACTTTGCGAGAGGAATTCAAGAAACGGCGCGGCTACGATCTTCTCGCATATCTGCCGATCATGGCCGGCACGCTGGTCGGGGGCCGAGAGGAGAGCAACCGGTTCCTGTTCGACTTCCGACGCACCATGGGCGATCTCGCCATCGCCCACCACTACGCACCTTTTCGAACCTACGCCCACCGTCACGGACTCCTCATCCACCCCGAATCGGGCGGCCCTCACTCCTCCCCCATCGACGCGCAGCAATGCCTCGGAATGGACGATGCCCCCATGTCGGAGTTCTGGGCAAAGTCCTGGACGCACCGGATCACGGATGAAGACCGCTTCTTCGTCAAACAGCCCGCCTCCGCCGCCCACACCTATGGCCACCCGTTGGTCCTCGCCGAAGGATTCACCACCATCGGCCCTCACTGGCAAGAGACCCTCTGGAACAACCTAAAACCTAGCTTCGACCGCGCTCTCACCGAAGGCCTGAACCGCCTCGTCTGGCACGCCTTCGTCTGCTCGCCGGAAAGCGAAGGGCTCCCTGGCCAGCAATACTTCGCCGGCACCCATCTCAACCCAAACGTCACCTGGTGGAACCGCTCCAAGCCCTTCTTCGACTATCTCAACCGCTGCCAAGCCATGCTCCAAAGGGGCAAGCCAGTGGCGGATGTGCTCGTCTATTACGGCGACAACGTTCCGAACTTCACGCAGTTGCGGTCGTCTGACCCGGCGGGAATTGGTCGAGGCTATGACTATGACGTCATCACCGCCGATGCCCTCCTTTCCCGTGCTCGCGCTGAAAGGGGAAGGATCGTTATGCCGGACGGGATGAGCTACCGCGAACTGGTCTTGCCCGAAACGAAGGCAATCTCTCTTCCCGTTCTCCAAAAGGCCCTTGCGTTGGCCCGAGCCGGCGTCCCGATCTCTGGCCCGGCCTACACGCAGGCCACCGGACTGCACGGCCAGGACACCGAAGTTCAACGCCTCGCTAAAGCACTCTCCGCCCAACGCGTTCAGATCCCGCCCGATTTCGAAAGTAAACAACCCCTCAACTGGATCCACCGTCGAGATGGCGAAACGGAGATCTTCTTCGTCAGTAACCCTTCACCCTCCGCAGCCCTAGCCGACGCAACCTTTCGAGTAAGCGGAAAGACTCCCGAACTTTGGAACCCCGTCACTGGAGAGGCCTGCTACTCTGCATCCACCGAACGGAACGGCCGGACCACCGTCCAACTCAACCTACAGCCCTACGACTCCGCCTTCGTGGTCTTCAGAAAGTCCGGCGGAACCCCGCCAGAATCTCGTCAAACCCGCCTTATTAAAGAACTCGACGGCCCCTGGACTGTCTCCTTCGACCCGAAATGGGGCGGCCCCGCGTCCGCCACCTTTGATCGGCTAGCAAGTTGGACCGACCGCCCCGAACCCGGCATTCGCTACTACTCCGGCACCGCCACCTATCGCTTGACCTTCGACCAGCCGGCCGGAGCCACCCCAACCATGCTCGACCTTGGCGCTGTCGCCGAGATCGCCACCGTCCGCCTCAACGGCCAAGACCTCGGCACCGTCTGGGCCCCTCCCTTCCGCGTCCCGATCGGAAACGCCTTGCGGGCAAAGAGCAACCAACTAGAAATCGAAGTCATCAACTTCTGGCCCAACCGCATCATTGGCGACGCGGTCCTAGGGACGCATTTCACCCGGACAAACGTCAGGAAACTCACCAAAGACGCCTCCCTCATGCCCAGCGGGCTACTAGGTCCGGTCACTATATTGGAACGGAAGTAGGTCAGTCCAAGATCCTTGGCAATGTCCGAATGTCCTCCGGCGCGTGCTGAATGATCAGGCGGGCGCCGAGGGTTTTGCATAGGGACTTGATTCGGGACATCGAGGCAAGCGATTCGGATCGATTCTCGTTGATCGAGGGGACCCAATCGTGGTCGAAGTTGGCGCGGGTGGGGAAGGCGTCCCCGGAGAGGAGGATGGGGCCGGTTTTGGGGAGGCGGATAAGCAGGCAGGCGTGACCGGGGGTGTGCCCGGGAGTGGTGAGGATGCGGACAGTACCATCGCCGAATACGTCGTAGTCGCCATCGATCACCTTCAATTTGGCCCCCTTCGGCCGCCGCAACAGGATCGGGTCCACGGAGATTCTAGGAGGGGTTAGCTGACCGTACGCTAAATCCTTCCGTTCTACAATCCAAGTCGACGCGCCGAATTGTCCGAAACAGCCGGCGTGGTCGAAGTGCGGGTGGGAGAGAGCGACGAAGGCGACGTTCCGGGCCGTCAGCCCCAATCGACGAAGCTGCGCGGGCATTGTTTCCGCTTTCCAGATTCTTGCCGCCGGGCTGGTGAACGGGTGACCAACGTACGAATCGGCAAAGCCGGTGTCCCACATCAGCCAACGGCTGCCGTGACGGATCAGGAAACAGGGATTGGTTAGTTCCACGGGCTTTCCTCCCGCCTCTCCAATGTCGGAGAGCAGGGACGAGTCGTTCAGGATTGCATGCCCTCCATCGAGGACATAGACTCGCAGCGGCGCGAGGGCGATCGTCATTGCCGGGATCAGAAACAGCATGTCTTCGAGTCTGGCTCCGCACCCCACGGTTCATCTAGACCGAAAAGTAGCGAAGATTCCACACTCTTGGTGATGGATCGTCTCCGCGCCGCCGAAGTGTTTGTCTCCGTGGTCGAAGAAGGCAGCATTCAGGCGGCGGCTCGCGCTTGCGAGCTTTCGCCCACGATGGTGGCGAAACACATTCGCGCGCTGGAGGATCGCCTCGGCGTCCGCCTCTTCACGCGTACGACTCGACAACAGAGCCTCACTGAGCCCGGTCGTGCCTACTACGAGCGGGCACGCGAACTGCTGGAGAGTTGGAGCGAGGCGGAGGCCAGCGTCTCTTCGCTCCGATCGGAGCCCCGAGGCACCCTTCGTCTCGCCAGCCCGGTGACTTTCGGCGCGCACGCCCTTCCGGCGTTGTTGGCAGACTTCCGGGAGATCTTTCCTGAGGTGAAGATCGATCTTGTCTTGAGTGACCGGCAGCCTAGCCTGGTGGAAGGAGGTTTCGACGCGGCGTTTGTACTTGATGGCGGCGAGGAGTTGGACTACGTGGCGCGACCGCTCCCGGCCTATCGCATGGCTCTCGGCGCGTCTCCGGGATACCTTGCGCGGCGGGGAACCCCAGTTCATCCACTCGATCTTACAGGTCACGACTGCCTGACTTTCGCGTACTTCGACCATCCCGACGCTTGGCGGCTGATCGGCCCGGATGGGGAGTTTCGGGTGCCGGTGCAAGGACCGTTCCGGGCGAACAACGGGCAGGCGCTTTTACAAGCGGCGCTCGCGGGTATTGGCATCGTCCATCAGCCGGAGATTCTTCTCGCCGCCTCATTTGCCTCCGGCGGCCTGATCCGTCTGTTGCCCGACTATGCGCCGCCGGCTCGGCCGATGTCGTTGCTGTACCTGCCGGATCGGAGGATGACGTTGAAGCTCCGGCGATTCGTCGACTTTGTCACCGAGTTCTATGAGGAAGCGCGAAAGAGCACGGACGATCAGATGTTCGCCTCGTAAGCCGCCGTATCATGAACCTATGGAGGCGATCGGCGGAACTCAAGCGGAATACATGGCCGCGATCTCGCAGGTCGTGGCCTATGTCCAGACTTCGCTCGACGAGCCTTTGACGCCCCGGATGCTTGCCAACGTGGCGGGCTTTTCGCAGCACCACTTTCATCGCATCTTTCGCGCTTACGTGGGCGAGTCGGTGATGGACTTTGTGCGCAGGGTGCGGCTGGAGCGGGCGGCCCATCAGTTACAGAATAGCGAGGAAGGCGTCGCGGAGATCGCATTTGACGCGGGTTATGGCTCGGGAGAGGCGTTTGCGCGGGTCTTTCAGGCCTACTTTGGCGTCGCGCCAAGCGTCTTTCGTGGCCAGCCGCGGGGATATCGATTGCCGGCCGTGTCGGGCATGCACTACTCGACGGACGGTTTAACTCAGCTACGGCAGCCGGTGGAGCCGGAGATGCTGGAGCCAGGATCGCTTTGCGCGGCGCACCGCCAGCACACCGAGGCTTTCGAATCGAAATGGGAGGAGGTTTTGTCGACGCTGATGGGCTTTTCGAACCTCACCTACGGCGGGATTTTCAGAATGGGAACGAATATGACCGAGATACATACCGAAATCGATCGCGAGATCGAAGCTCTTCAACTGGAGGTCGATGCGGCCAAACAACGCCTCACCGAAGCTCGACGCCGCCGTCCAAAGGAGCTCGTACAGGACTACGTTTTCCAGGATTTCGAAGGAAAAGATGTCCGGCTATCCGAACTGTTCGGCGACAAGGACGACCTGATCGTGATCCATAACATGGGCACCGGCTGTTCTAGCTGCACGATGTGGGCGGATGGCTTCAATGCTTTAGAACCGCATCTCTCCGATCGCGCGGCTTTTGTCTTGACCTCCCCGGATAAGCCTGAAGTACAGAAGCGGTTCGCGGCTAAGCGAAACTGGCGTTTCCGCATGCTGTCCGCCCATGACAACAGCTTCCCGAAGGACATGGGTTTCTGGCAGACCGAGCCGCCTTACCCTGGCCCATGGCCCGGAGTCTCTACTTTCCGACGCGAGCCAGACGGGACGATCGTTCGCATCGCGAAGGCCGAGTTTGGGCCGGACGACGATTTCTGCGCTACTTGGCCGCTACTCGAATTGCTCGAGGGTGGCGCGAAGGGATGGGATCCCAAGTTTGAGTATTGAGGCAAAACAATGACCGTAATTTCTAGAAGCCCAGTTGTTTCCGGGCGCACCGCTCTCTTGTTGTCGGCGATGATGGGCGCTTGGATTTTGAGCGCCCTTGGTTCGATGCCCGCCGTGAGATTATTGGCCGCAACGCCAACTCTCAGCGCTGTAGCAATGGCGGCGGAGCATGCCAAAGTCTGCCACTGCGCCCACTGCCCCGGCGGCAAGCTTTGTTGCTGCGCGGGCGGATTGAAGAAGTGTCCCTAAGAGGCGTCCTTGCCGTCGTCCTAGTCACGGGGCGACGGCAAGACGCTCACAAGTGGACCAATTTCATACCCAGCCAACGCTCCATTGCGTCGTAGAAGGACGACTTCTGTTCGGGCGAGGCGGCGGTGATTTGCGCGCTGTGGGCGGCCCCCTTCACGACGATTTTCAGCGCGTCGGTCCTGCCCAGGAGGCGCATTTGGGTCGCGGCCCAGGCGTCGGTTTCACCGTATACATAGATCACTTGGTTGGCCTTGTATTGGAGGTACGGGAACACGAACGCCATCGTCGCCGGGTTGTAAGCGATCTTGGCGCGGGCCTCGGGCGGGGTGAGGACGAGGTTCGTCGGGTTCGGGACCGACTTCAAATACGGCTTTAGGTCGCCGATGTCGTAGTTGTAGTAGCCGATCTCAGTGAAGGCCTGATACATAAAGGCCTGGAACTGCTTTCGGCCTTCGTCGGAATATTGGCTGAGCCCGCCGATTCGGTTGTAACCGCGCAGGAGATCGGCGGCAGGTGCGTTCGGGGCGGGGATGTCGGCGGGCTTAAAGCCAAGCTGCCAGTAGCCGTAAGGCACCTCCAGAATCCCGTACTCGTACGCTTGGGGGACTCCCATTGAGTAGTCCTTTGGATTCAGTTTAAGGAGGGGGATCATTTCGTCTTCCCGCTTGAGAAGGGCGATCTGGAACTCCTTTAGCCGGGCCCGAACGTCGGGTTCGCCCACCGTCTCCATGAACATCGAAATCCGGGGGTCCTCCTGAGTGACGTTGACGGGCGCGGAGTAGGCGACAGTGGCGTCGACATCGTTCGGATAGAAGCACTTGTAGAAAAGGGAAGTCTGCCCGCTCTTGCTGACCCCGGTAGAGATCCATCTCCCTTTGTAAAGCTGCTTTAGGGCGGTGACGATGCGATGCATGTCGTCCGCCGCGTTCCTGACGGTCAGCGATTCCCAGCGGATTGGATTGGGGATCGATTGCCCGAAGAAACGATGCTCAACCGTAACGAAGTTGGGTCCGCCCAGCATCCGGCGGAGCTCTCCACCTTCCCCGCGCATGACCCAATAGCCTTCCGTCAAAAGCAGTACCGGCGCATCAAAACGGGCGTGATGGAGCACGACGCGCTGTTCGAACTTGGGGCCTTTCGGCTTGCTCGTATCGAGGGGCTGTTCGAACGTGATTTCATAGGATCCCTTTTCGCTCTCGCGACCGTCGGAAAGTCGAACGTCGACGACGCCCGGAAGATGGCGGAGTTGTGATTGGATGTCCTGCGCCCATGCGACGGAGGCAAGCAGCGCAAACCCGGTGGCGATGATGGGACGAGAAATCATGCGGCCAGTATAAAGGACCGAGACTCTCTTTGAGAATATCCGTGCGGCGCAAGGCGGCTAAGCCGCAAGGAAGACGGCCGATTCGCTGGCGTGGGTGGTGCGGTTACGGCCAAGTTTTTTGCTTCTATATAGGGCGCGGTCGGCCTCCTCGATCAGGGCTTCCCGGCCCATGCCGGGAAGGAGGGTGGCGACGCCGAAGCTTGCCGTGACAAGACTTTTCTCCCAATGGGCGCCGGCTACGGCCTTCCGCATCAGCTCGGCGGCGTCGAAAGACTGTGAAAC